>ERZ833782.1230-NODE-1230-length-23629-cov-3.534402_pt1 | contig 23629 bp, 18 predicted proteins | sample MGYA00519577_ERZ833782 | MGnify/ENA primary metagenome ERZ833782 (study PRJEB31850, sample SAMEA3708745) | human gut metagenome | biome: human gut; feature: human-associated habitat; material: faeces | place: China | collected 2014 ...
CTTCACAAGCTCCTGTGCATTTCCAAGCCACACATTCGTTCCGTGCGATAATCCGGAAATACGGATCAGATCCGAAAGTGTCTGCGGTTTCGTATCCTGAACCATTTGAATAACAAAGTCCGTTCCGAATTCCGGTATTCCGAGACTTCCGATCTTACATCCGTCAATATCTTCCGGCTTAATCCCCAACACTTCTGTTCCATGAAACAGTTCGATCACATCCTTATCATCAAGAGGAATTTCGGTCGCAATAAACGGATGATCTGCATTGTATTCATTTTCCATAGCATCCGATGTAATATAGTCCTCCAGTGTACGGATCATCGTCGGATCGTCATGTCCCAGAATATCTAACTTCAACAAGTTATGATCGATGGAATGATAATCAAAATGTGTCGTTGTAATTCCACATTCCATATCATTTGCCGGATGTTGAACCGGAGTAAATTCATTGATATCATGCCCGTGAGGAAGAACGACGATACCTCCCGGATGCTGACCTGTGCTTCTTCGGATTCCCGTACACCCTTCGGTCACTCTTTCTATCTCACATTTTCGTTTTCTTTGCTCATGTTCCTCATAGTAGTTCCGGACAAATCCATACGCTGTCTTATCTGCCAGAGTACCGATCGTTCCAGCCTTAAATGTATGTCCTTCACCGAAAAGAACTTCTGTATATTTATGAGCCTTTGCCTGATAATCTCCGGAAAAGTTCAAGTCGATATCCGGCTCTTTGTCCCCTTTGAATCCAAGGAACGTCTCGAACGGAATATCAAACCCGTCCTTCACCATCGGATGTCCGCACTCTGGACACACCTTATCCGGCATATCACATCCCGCCATACCGCCGTACTTTTTTACCTCCTCCGAGTCAAAATCATAATAATGACAGTTCGGACAATAATAATGCGGGCTTAACGGGTTGACCTCCGTGATACCGGACATGGTGGCAACGAAGGACGAACCTACCGAGCCTCGTGATCCAACCAGATACCCGTCCTCGTTGGATTTCCATACTAATTTCTGCGCAATGATGTACATGACCGCGAATCCGTTGGAGATAATGGAATGCAGCTCCCGCTCCAGACGGTCTACAACGATCTTCGGTAGATTTTCACCGTACATCTCATGGGCGCGGTTGTAACAGATGTTTCGCAGCGTCTCATCAGACTTGTCGATGACCGGCGGACACTTATCCGGCCGCACCGGCGCGATCGGCTCACACATGTCGGCGATCATTCTCGTATTCGTGACAACGACCTCATAACACTTGTCACTTCCCAGATACTCAAACTCCGCGAGCATTTCTTCCGTTGTCCGCAAGAACAACGGAGCCTGTTCATCCGCATCCTTAAATCCCATTCCGGACATCAGGATCTTCCGATAGATCGCGTCATCCGGATCCATAAAATGCACATCGCAGGTCGCACACACCGGCTTGTTAAACTGCTCGCCGAGGGAAACGATCTTCCGATTGATATCCATCAGGTCATCCACCGTCTTCACAGTGCTCTTCTCATCCCTCAGCATAAACATGTCGTTTCCAAGAGGCTGGATCTCCAGATAATCGTAGAACTTCACGATCTTCGCAAGCTCCGCATCCGGCACGCCCCGCAGGATCGCCTGATAAAGCTCCCCCGCCTCGCAGGCCGATCCGATGATCAGCCCCTCTCTGTACTGGTTCAGCACACTTTTCGGGATCCTCGGCCTCCTTGAAAAGTATCTCAGGTGGGACCAGGAAACAAGACGGTACAGGTTTACACGCCCCAGATCATTCTTTGCGATGATGATGACATGATATGTCGGCATCTTCATGATTGTCTCATCACTCACATGGCTGAATTCCTCCAGCTGATCGAGATTTGTCATATCATGCTGTTTTTTTAACATTTCCACGAATTTCAGGAAAATTCCAGCAGTTGCCTCCGCATCGTCCACGGCACGGTGATGGTTCTCCAGGGAAACACCCAATGCCTTCGCCACCGTATCCAGCTTAAACCGGTTCAGGTTCGGAAGGAGCACCCGCGCCAGAGTCACCGTATCCAGGACTGTCGGATCAAAGGGCAGTCCCAAAAGACCCGCATTGTGGGAGATAAAGCTCACATCGAAGGACGCGTTGTGGGCAACCAGTGCCGCATCCCCCACAAACTCGAGGAATCTCGGCAGCACCTTGTCCACCGTATCCGCCCCCATGACCATGGCATCGTTGATCCCTGTCAGACGCTCGATATCGAAGGGGATCGGAACCTCCGGATTCACAAACTCATCCATCCTGTCGATGATCTCGCCATTTCTCACCTTCACGGCACCAATCTCGATGATCTTATTCTTTATCGGCGAGAATCCCGTGGTCTCGATATCGAACACCACATAGTCCCCATCGAGACTCTGATTTCTGGAATTGACGACCATCTCCTTCATGTCGTCCACCAGATATCCCTCGACACCGTAGAGGACCTTAAAAGTATCCCCTTTGTCAAGGGCATGGTTCGCGTCCGGGAACGCCTGGACACAGCCGTGGTCTGTGATCGCCAGAGCCGGCATTCCCCACTTTTTCGCCCGCTTCACAAGGTCCTTCACCTCGGAGACACCATCCATATCACTCATCTTCGTATGGCAGTGAAGCTCCACGCGCTTTACCGGGGCATTATCCACACGCTTGGAGGTAAAGTCCTCGCTCTTCTTAATGCCCACGATGGAACCGATCGTCAGCTCGCCGTCGAACTTATCAATGGTGGTGATTCCCTTGATCTTGATGAAGTTTCCTTCCTTGATAGCCGCAGTGGCGTCCTCCTCCTGACCCTCTCTTAAGAACATCTTTACAGTAATACTGTCTGTAAAGTCTGTAAGATCGAAGATCATGAGCTTGTTTCCGCTCCGGAGTTCCCGCTTCTCCGCCCGGATCACTTTACCGCGGATCACGACCTCGCCGATCTCACCGTCGATGTCATGGATATTCACCGCATCGCCCTCAAAATCGCGCCCGAAAAGAACATCCGGGTTCTCCGACTTTCGATACGGGATCCTTCCGTCGGAGCCTTTCCGGAAACCGCCGGAGAATCCGCCCTTTCCCTTCTCTCCGAAGGTCTTCTTCGTGAATCCGCCGCCGTTCCCGTTCTGTCCGCCGCCCGCGGACTTTCCAGTCTGGTTTCCGCCGCCCTTTCCAACCGCGTCCGTCTTCTGCTTAGCAGCTCCAAAACCGGCCGATGTCTTTGTGCCGGAACCGCTCTTTCCACTGGCTGCCTTTCCCGGGTCCGCGCCGGATCTGCCGCCGGAAGCTCCAGAACCGGCCGCACTTTGAGCTGCCATCTGAACATCCGCGTTTCCATTTCCATCCCCGAATGTCCCATTAAATCCGCCGTTTGACGTTCCTTCATCCCAGGGGGCACTCTCCGCTGCATCTTCTAAGTAATTCTCCTCACTCTGTGCACCTACAACGAGTTCTCCTCCCGGCTTCATGAATACCGGCTGGTCCATCGGGTCTTTCTTTTCACTCTCTTTATATAAAAATTCCACCTCAGCCGCAAGCCCGCAGCGCTCCGTGAAGATCTTTTCCAGTACCCGTCCGACTTCCTTAGACCGCTCCCTGTAGATCAGATTGTCCTCGATGGTCATGACCATCTTATCGTCGGTGACAAACTTCGTGTCCGCCCGGCGGAGAATATTATACTCGATCATGCCGTAGTTCTTTAACTCCATGAGGATACTGTCCCGGTAGACATCGTAGAGCTTCTCCGGGGTATACTGTGCCGAGAGGCGGTATTTCTCTAAGATCTTGATCGTGATCGGTCTCCCTGGGAACAGCTGCTTCGCGATCCCGTCCTCTAAGGCATAAATATTCTTTTTGTGAATCAGCCGGGGACTCCTGATATAAACACGAATAGAGCTTCTGTCCTTTGTCATGGTGACCTTTTCCACCACAACAAGCTTCAAAAGCTCTTTCAGTTCATCAGCAATATTAAGCCCCGGGAAAACTTCAAGGAATGGTTTTTCCATACTTATTTCTGCATCTCCTGCATCTTTAAAAGCTCTTCCCGAAGAACGGAAAGAAGTTCATGTTCCGGTACCTTTTTGATGATCTCTCCCTTTTTGATCAGGAGACCTTCGCCGATTCCACCGGCGATTCCGATATCCGCGCTTCTCGCCTCGCCAGGTCCGTTGACCACGCAGCCCATAACGGCTACCTTCACATCAAGATCCATGCCGGATACCATATCCTCTACCTGATTTGCCAGGTGAATGAGGTCGATCTGGGTCCTTCCGCAGGTCGGACAGGAAACAACTTCCACGCCGCCCTTCCTGAGCCCTAACGTTTTCAGGATCAGTCTCGCGCTCTTTACTTCCTCCACCGGATCTCCGGTTAAGGAGACACGGATCGTATCGCCGATCCCCTCATGGAGAATGATTCCAAGACCCACGGAGGACTTGATATTTCCGGAAAGCAGTGTTCCGGACTCTGTGATCCCCACATGGAGCGGATAATTCGTCTTCTTTGCGATAAGCTCATGGGCTGCCACACACATTAAAACGTCGGAGGACTTGATGCTGATCACGATATTGTCGTAGCCAAGTTCCTCTACAACGGCAACCTCCTTTAACGCGCTCTCAACGAGAGCTTCCGCCGTAACCCCACCGTATTTTTCTAAAAGGTCTTTCTCCAGAGAACCGCTGTTTACACCCACGCGGATCGGAATCCCATACTCCTTCGCCTTATCGACCACTGCCTTTACCCGCTCTATCGCCCCGATATTGCCCGGGTTGATGCGGATCTTATCCGCTCCGCTCTCGATGGCTGCGATAGCCAGGCGGTAGTCAAAGTGAATGTCAGCAACCAGCGGAATATGGATCTGCTTCTTGATCTCGCGGATCGCAGCCGCCGCTTCCATAGTCGGGACCGCCACACGGATGATGTCGCATCCGGCGTCCTCCAGGCGGTGGATCTGCTCTACCGTCGCCGCCACATTCTCCGTCTTCGTGTTGCACATGGACTGGATCAGAACCGGATTTCCCCCGCCGATCTTTCTGTCCCCGATCTGAATTTCCTTTGTATGATCTCTATACATACATCTCTCTCCCACTTCAAAAAAACGAAATTTCACTCCTGCTAAAATATCATTCTCAAATCATTAAATACAACAAACACCATAAACGTCATGAGCAGCGCCATCCCGGCCATATTCACCGCACTCTCCACTCTCTGGCTCACCGGCTGTCTCGTGATGAGTTCCCAGAGTAAGAATACCAGCCGTCCGCCGTCAAGCGCCGGGAACGGGAGCAGGTTCATAACGCCCAGGTTCGCCGAAAACATGACCATAAGATTTAAGAGGTTCATCACAACCGTCACGAATCCGTACTGGGTGTTCTCTTCCACAGTCTGATCGATGATCGTGACAATGCGGACAGGTCCTGCGATATCGTTTGTGGAGACCTTGCCCCCGGCGATCATCTTCAGGCTGTCGATCACCGTGAGGATCCAGTACCGCACCTCGTAGACGCTGTACTGCAGAACCTGCACCAGTGACTCCGGGGCATCCCGGTGTCCCTGAAGAATGACGCCGAGGTAATACCTGCCGTCCTTAAACTCCGGCTGGATCACCGTATGTTCTGTCGTCCACGACGATGATGTTTCATCATATCGTCTATACTCCACCTGCACGGGATCCTGTCCGGCCGTCATCAGGTACATGGAGATCTCCCTGGAAAGATGGATCTTTCTGCCATCAAGCTTTGTGATCACATCGCCCTCTTTCAGTCCAGCCGTCTCCGCAGGCATTCCCTCGGAGGTTCCGGAGATGACTGCAGGATCGATTCCGGCCCAGGATAAGATCACCTGGGAAAAAACGAACGCCAGGATAAAGTTGAAGATCGGTCCTGCGGCGATCACCGCCATCTTCGCCAATGGTCCCTTATCAAAGAAGGAAACTCCCTTCACATCCGGGACTTCTTCCTTTTCATCCTCATCTTCCCCGAATTCTCCAAGCATCGCACAGGAGCCGCCGAGGGGCAGAAGCTTTAAGGAATACCGGATTCCGGTCTTTTGGCTCACCCATGAGAGAAGTCTCGGTCCGAATCCCACCGAGAACTCCACCACGGCAATCCCGTTTAACCGCGCCAGGAGATAATGTCCAAATTCATGAAACAGGATGATTCCGCCAAGGACAACCACCGCTGCCAGATACCCAAGATCCACCTTTAATATTCACCTGCTTTCATTAAAACATCATAACTATTCAGTACCTTCATAGTTACATGCAAAAATCCATTCCAGATCAGCTTTGCTGATGGGATTTTTGCTTTCCAGCTCAAGTTTTCTTACGGTCAGCGCAGCAAGTGCGCAGACCTCCTGAACAGTTGCAAAATATCATTCAATCTTTGCACATACCTTTGATGTGTAAAACAGAGTTTTTCAATCATTATACAGCTTTAGAAATTCCACTGCTTCTTCAGGAACTCGTAAGTCTCCGCTTCCGCGTCAAGCACCTCATCCAATGACGGATGGGCGATCTTCTTATGATGTTCCATCGCAGCCTCGATCATATCCGTGATCTCCAGATAGCTGATCTTCTTTCCTAGGAACTTCGCAACCGCAAACTCGTTCGCCGCGTTAAACACTACCGGCACGGAACCGCCAGCTTTTCCGGCATCTCTTGCAAGGGCCAGACCGCGGAAATTCTCGTAATCCGGCTTGTCGAATACGATCTCCTTCATGGACCAGAAGTCGAGACGGTCCCCTCTCATCGGTCTGCGCTCCGGGTAGTAGAGGGCATACTGGATCGGAAGCTTCATATCCGGCGTTCCGAGCTGCGCCATCACAGCACCGTCCTCAAACTGTACCATGGAGTGGATCACACTCTTCGGCTGCACGACCACCTGGACATCGTCCATTCCCACATCAAAAAGCCATTTCGCCTCCATGACCTCGAGACCTTTGTTGACCATGGTGGAACTGTCGATGGTGATCTTCGCTCCCATGGACCAGTTCGGATGCTTTAAGGCGTCCTCCACCTGGACATTCTTCATCTGCTCTCTCGTCCATCCGCGGAACGGACCACCGGATGCCGTTAATAGGATCTTTTCAATCTTATTCCCGTGTTCCCCGTTTAAACACTGGAAAATCGCGCTGTGCTCACTGTCCACCGGAAGAAGACGGACCTTTTTCTCCTTCACGAGCGGGATGATGAGATGCCCCGCAGTGACAAGAGTCTCCTTGTTTGCCAGGGCAATGTCCTTTCCTGCCTCAATAGCTGCCATCGTCGGGCGGATGCCGATCATGCCCACCACTGCCGTCACGAGGATCTCATATCCTTCCATGACCGCAATCTCCAAAAGTCCTTCCATGCCGGAGACGATCTTCGTGCCTGTATCTGCCACACGGACAGCCAGCTCTTTTGCCTTCTCCTCGTCCCAGACACCGCAGATCTTCGGGGAGAATTCACGAATCTGGCTTTCCAGTGCATCGATGTTTCTTCCCGCCGCGATTCCCACAACTTCAATATCTCCGTTTGCACGGACTACATCCAAAGTCTGGGTTCCGATGGAACCTGTGGAACCCAGAATAGCAATTCGTTTCATCTCTTTGTCCTTTCCTACCGGATGCCCATAAACATGATGGCGAAATAAATCGCCGGGGCGGTAAAGATCATACTGTCAAACCGGTCTAAGATTCCGCCATGGCCAGGGATCAGATTTCCGTAATCCTTGATGTCATGGTTTCTCTTGATGGCGGAAGCCGCCAGATCTCCCACCATGGAGATTACCGCCGCGATGGCGCAGGCAGCTCCCGAGATCACGCCCGGATTTATCACCTGGATCATATTGTTCTTAAAGAAGGTCCCGTAGAGGAATCCTAAGACTGCCGCGCCCACGACACCTCCGATGGCACCCTCCACGGTCTTTTTCGGACTCAGCTTCGGGGTCATCTTGTGCTTTCCGAAAAGCTTTCCCGCGCAGTAGGCGAAGGTATCACAGCCCCAGGAACTTAAAAGGATCAGCCACACGAGGTATTTTCCGTCCGGCATCTCCCGCACCTGATAGAGGTAGGAGAACATGATCCCCACATAGAAGATTCCAAAGAACGCCACCGTGATCTGCTCCGTCCCGTACTTCGGGAACGTCACCACGTAGATCGTCATTAAGATCATGAGGGAAATGATAGCGAGGAACGTTACGTACTGCTCCCTGTTTCCCATGATCCAGTAATAAGCAACGACAGCCGCATATCCCACAAACCCCGGTGCCGATCTCTCGATCTTCATGACCCGGTAAAGCTCATAAAGTCCGATCAAGGAGATCGCCATGGAGCCGAAATAAAGGACTGTACTGCCCTCAACAAGCAGAAACGCCGCAATGATCACAAGGACGATTCCGCTGATCAGTCTTGTCGTAAACATAAGATCACCTCTTACTCCGTTTTTACCGCCGTAACTCCTCCGAACCGGCGTTCTCTCTTATTGTACTGGCGGATCGCGTTCAATAATTCTTCCTTATTGAAATCCGGCCACAGGCATTCTGTCACGTAAAGTTCTGAGTACGCGAGCTGCCATAACAGGTAGTTAGAGAGGCGAAGCTCCCCGCTGGTGCGGATCATGAGATCCGGATCCGGGATTCCTGCCGTGTCCAGGTAGGACGCGAAAACTTCCTCCGTCATATCCTCCGGCGCGATCTTCCCTTCCTCCACATCCGTCATGATCTTTCTCACTGCTCTCGTGATCTCATCGCGGCTTCCGTAGTTTACGGCGATCACAAAGGTCATTCCTGTATTTTTTTTTGTCTTTTCTTCCAGGACATTGATCGCATCTACGATATCCGACGCAAAACGGCCTCTCTCGCCGATCATGCGGACACGGATGTTGTTCTTTTCAGCCATTGCGAGAAGTCTCTTCGCGTAGAAACGGAATAACTGCATCAGCGCACCGACTTCCTCCTCCGGGCGTTTCCAGTTTTCTGTGGAAAATCCGTAAACTGTCAGATACCGGATTCCAAGCCGTGCTGCGTCCTCAACGACCTGCTCCAGTGTCTCACAGCCCTTTTTATGTCCAAGCTGTCTCGGAAGTCCGCGCTTCTTCGCCCATCTTCCATTTCCGTCTAAGATCAGCGCCACGTGGGCGGGAATCTTTAAGTTCTCTTCCATGATTGTTCTCCCTTTATCCTTTAGCTCGTTGCCCGCGCAGACTATGAGAAACGTAAGCATTTCTCAAGTTGCCGCGTCTTCTACACTCTGTTCCGGTCGTTGCTGGACAAGCGCCACTGGCGCTTAGCAACGTCAAAACCTCGTGCAAGCACGGGCCTTGACTCGTTGCCCGCGCAAACAAACGGGGACAGGAAAACTTCCCCTGCCCCCTGTCTGTTTTGTGTAGTAGGAAACTCCGATTAAACGGTAAGAATTTCCTTTGTCTTGTTCTCAACGGCCTTGTCGATCTTCTCGATGGACTTGTCGGTAAGCTTCTGGACTTTCTCGGTGAGCTCTTTTAAATCGTCCTCAGAGATCTCATCGTTCTTCTCCATCTTCTTGAACGCTTCATTCGCGTCGCGGCGGATATTGCGGATCGCTACCTTAGCGCTGTCGCCTTTTTTCTTAACATCCTTTGCAAGCTCTTTACGTCTCTCCTCTGTGAGCTCCGGGAATACGAGACGGATCACGGAACCGTCGTTGCTCGGGTTGATTCCAAGCTCGGAGGTCTGGATCGCCTTCTCGATCGGGCGGATCAGACTCTTCTCCCACGGCTGGATCAGGATCATTCTTGCCTCCGGAACGGAGATATTTCCGACCTGCTGGATCGGTGTCGGTGTTCCGTAGTAATCCACTTTGATCTTGTCAAGTACATGCGGGTTCGCACGTCCTGCGCGGATGGATGCGTACTCGTTTAAGAGGGCATCGATGGATTTTTCCATTTTCTCTTCATATACTTTTAATTCTTCGCTCATGGTTTCCTCCTGTTATCAGACGGTAACGATCGTACCGTTAATTTTTCCCTGCATAGCGTTCGCGATTCCATCCTTTTCGTTTAAGGAGAATACCGCCATCGGCATTTTGTGTTCCATACACATAATAGAAGCAGTCAGGTCAACGACACCGAGCTGCTTGTCGATCACTTCCTGGATCGAGATCTCGTCATACTTTTTCGCATTCGGATTTACCTTCGGATCACTGTCGTATACGCCGTCGATGGACTTTGCGAGGAGAATGCAGTCCGCATCCATTTCGATCGCCATCAGAGTGATCGTCGTGTCTGTAGAAAAATACGGCTGTCCGATTCCACCGGCAAAAAATACGACCATTCCATGCTCAAAGTACTTGTTTGCACGGTCCTTGGAGAACAGTTTTGTCATATTTCCGCACTCAAACGGGGTCAGGATCTGCGTCTTCATTCCCGCGTTCCGGAAGATCTCGGATACATAAATACAGTTCATGACAGTCGCAAGCATTCCGATCTGGTCGGCCTTCGGGCGGTCGATGGCATCGCTTGTGCGTCCGCGCCAGAAATTTCCGCCGCCGATCACAACGCCGACCTGTACACCTGCATCAACAGATGCCTTGACCTGTCTTGCAACTTCTTTTACCGTATCTTCGTCAAAGCCAGTCTTTTTCGGACCTGCAAGGGCCTCTCCGCTGAGCTTTAAAAAAACTCTTCTGTTTTTCATTTTCTCTGATCTCCTCGTAATCTTCTGTGACTGTTTCGTTCCAGCCGCCACAGATCTCTTTTTTCCTTTCCACAGGGCAGACCACAACCACCCTGCAGATTTAGGATAAGTATAACACACTTTTGTCTGTTTGCCAACAGTTTCAGACCGGCAGCACCGCTTATAAATGTTTCCTTGTCCTACTTCTTCTTATCTTCCCGGAAGCTCTTGAGCACCAGTGTCGTCGGATACCGGTATGCGTAGGTGCAGCTCTTCATAAGCTCCGCTTCCTCCGGATTTCTGCACACGCTGAGGATCATATTCTCTTCCTCGGAGGTCAGGTACGCCTCCCCGTTTCCGTCGCGTTCCTTGATATCTTTGTAGATCCGGTATTTCTTATAGTAGTCCGGGCAGGATCCCTGGCGCATCTTAACCGGCTCCGGAACGATATTGACCCGGTACTGATCCGACATTCTGGCTAAAATGTTGTGGATCCTTTCACAGTATTCCCTCGAGACGAGTCTCGGTGAAGGAATACAGATCATATAGTTCATAATTGTGCCTTCCTTTGTCGTTTTTGAAAAGCAGATGACAGACTTCTGCCACATGCCTGCACTAGTATAGCATGAAATCCGCGTCTTGTGAACCACAAAATGCAGGCAGCCGCACCGCCAGGTATTCCATGTCACCTCCATGCAGAGAAAAAAACACCCGCGGCCGGATCGCTCCATGCCGCGGGCATATAATTCATCGTAACTATTCAGTGCATTCATTCATAGTTACAATTCTACCTATATTAGTGCTTCTTCTCCTCGTCCTTCAACAGGTTCGTCATGCTGTGCATGCTGATGCACAGGGTGGATGTGTTGTGAAGCAGGGCGGATGTCGCCGGGGCAAGCACGCCCATCACGCCTAAGATGATGAGACCAAAGTTGAAGCTGATGACAAAGCGGTAATTTCTGTGAACACGCCGCATCAGCGCATTGCTGATTGCTTTTAAAGTCACAAGCTGGAACATCGCGTCCTCAGAGATTGTGATGTCCGCGATCTCTCTTGCGATCTCAGCGCCCTCGCTGATCGCGATGCCGACGTTTGCCGCGGAGAGTGCCGGAGAATCGTTGATTCCGTCTCCCACCATGATAACCTTATGGCCTGCGTTCTTCTCTGCTTCAACGAAGTTCGCCTTATCCTCCGGAAGGACCTCGGAGTGATGCTCGTCCACGCCGACTCTTGCGGCAATGGCGCGGGCCGTTCTCTCGCTGTCTCCTGTCATCATGACGATCTTCTTGATACCAAGCTTTCTGAGCTCCTTCATAACTTCCGGAGCTTCCGGACGGAGCGGATCCTCGATGCAGATCACAGCCGCCAGTCTTCCCGCGATCGCGAGATACAGGTGGGAGTACTCTGCCGGAAGGGCTTCAAATTTCTCTTCTTCGCCCTCCGGGACTACACACTGCTCGTCCTCGAATACAAAGTGGTAGCTACCGATCACGACTTTGTCCTCGCCGATATGGGATGCAATTCCGTGTGCAACGATATAGTCAACCTTAGAGTGCATCTCCTCGTGGACAAGTCCGCGCTCTCTGGAGGCCGCAACAACCGCGTTCGCCATGGAGTGCGGGAAGTGCTCCTCTAAGCAGGCAGCGATCCTTAACATCTCAGCCTGGTCGCGTCCCTCGAAGGTCACAACGTCTGCAACCACCGGCTGTGCCTTTGTGAGGGTGCCTGTCTTATCGAATACGATGGTGTCCGCCTCAGCGACTGCTTCCATGAAGGAGCCGCCTTTGACAGTCATCTTGTAGCTGCTCGCCTCTCTCATAGCAGAGAGTACGGAAAGCGGCATTGCGAGCTTCAACGCACAGGAGAAGTCAACCATAAGGATCGAGATCGCCTTTGTCACATTTCTTGTGAGAAGGTAAGTAACGATGGTTCCGCCGAGACTCCACGGAACGAGAGCGTCCGCAAGTCCGGATGCCTTTGTCTCTAAGGAAGACTTTAACTTCTCGGACTCCTCGATCATCTTCACAATGCGCTCGAATCTTGTGGATCCAGCTGCTTTCTTGACGCGGACGATGAGGTTTCCTTCCTCGACCGCGGTTCCGGCATAGACGTACATGCCGTTCTCCTTGCGGACCGGCTCAGACTCACCGGTCATTGATGCCTGGTTTACCATCGCCTCGCCGGAATCTACAATGCCGTCAAGCGGGATCACGCTGCCGACGCGGACGGAGACGAGATCTCCTTCCTTAATATCAGAGATCGGGACAAGTACTTCCCCGTCCTCTGTCTTCTGCCATACTCTCTCGATATTTAAGGACATGCTGCCCGCAAGATCGCTGACAGACTTCTTGTGGGTCCAGTCTTCCAGAAGCTCACCGATTCCGAGAAGGAACATAACGGATCCTGCTGTGTTGAAGTCGCACCGCAGCATGGACACCGTGATCGCCATCGCATCGAGGACCTCGACCTCAAGCTTTCTTCCCGCAAGCTTTCTGATGCCTTTAATAACGAATGGAACAGACTGGATCGCTGTCCATACCGCACGGACCGGAGCCGGAAGGAAGATCTTTGTAAGGCATCTTGTAAGACACTTTGTCACGAGCTTTTCCTGGAACTCCTGATTTAACTCTCTCGTGCTTGTCACAGGCACGATCTCGTTTAACTCTTCATCGTCAAAGGAGAACCTTAAGATCTCAGCAATGAGATCTTCCTTTGAGCCTGTGTACGTGATCGCCGCATCTCCGATTCTCTCATATACCTTTGCTGCCGTTACCTGCGGAAGGGATGCGAGATAAAAGGAAAAGAGGTCCGCCTGTCTGACTGACAGGCGGCCTCTGGTGAGATGGATTCGGATACGGCCCTTGATATCATGTTTTACCGTAAATCTGATTCCTGATTTCATAATGATTATTCAGCGTCCTCTGCTTTTTCTGTTGTCTCTGTGAAGTCTTCTGCTGCTTCCTCTTCCTCACCGAATGCTTCTTCAGCACGTGCTCTGTTGATCTCCTTAGCCTCTGCAAGAACATCCTCAGCGTTTGCCTGGATGTTGGAAGCTGTTGTCATAACGCACTCTTTTGCGCGGAGACCTGCTGCGAGGCAGTTGATGTATAACTTCTTAGCGTCCTGGCTTCCGAGAACCTTGACACCAGCTGTCCCGAAAAGAACACCGCCTGCGAATACTGCAACATTTTTTAATTTCAAGCATTTCTTAACATCTAACATTTTAAATTCCTCCTGTAAGTAAAAAATATAATTTAATAGTAAATGATCTGTCCTGTTTAAAGCCTGCTGACCTGGCTTTTAGCTGCCGGATCACTTGTGCTTATATCCGGTATACATCACCATAGCAAAGCAGAAAACAGTTGCCCACGCCCAGAATTTATGGTGTTTCATCGGTTTTCACTCCCTTGCATTTTACTTGGCAGAACGCCGAAAACCGGAAGGCTTTCAAGCATTTTTCACATGGTAACTCTTCGCCCCCAAGTTAGTCAATCATAATATTTTATGTTGAAAAATTTTGTCATTTTCTGATAATTTACAGTCATTCCTAACTCTATGACCTGCTGTTTTCTCCGCGTTTATGACGCACTGACGGAACAGCATTTTTCTTTCTCTTTTTCGATCTGTCTGAGACCGTTCTTTCCGTGGAACTCCGGGGCGATAACCTCGTTTTCCCCGTCTGCGCGCACTCCTGTTTCATCCGTAAATACATACTGGTAAACGCGCTTTAAGACGCCCATCTCCTCCAGCATGCGGATCGTGCGGTAGACTGTGGAAAGACCCACGGTGGAATCTCTCTGTACCGCCTCATAGTAGACTTCCTTGCAGTCGGTCCAGTTCTGTTCTAAGATCACATCAAGGATGACCATTCTCTGCTTTGTAATACGCTTCCCAAGTCTCTGGAACTCATTAACGATGTCTTTCTTCTGCCACATCCGGCATCCCTCTCATTCCTAAAAAGTGTGTTCCTGCCCTGCAGAGAGCCAGGCATTTGGAGTTTCAACCGAAACCGTTTTTTCGTTTACGCCTGCTTCCACTCGATATTGCGGAGCACATAGCCGGCCTTGCTCACGATGTCACGGATCTCACGGTCTGTCAGTTTTGTCTTCATGCGGACATCGGCTTTCTTCTTCTCGAGGTTTACCTCAGCCCAGTTGCCATCCTTCTCATTAAACGCATTCTCCACATGGAGCTTGCAGTGTTTGCATTTCATGCCGTCCACTCCGATGACTGCGTAGTACGGATAGTCTGAAGCATTTTTATCCTGCACTTTGATCTTCTTTTCTACATCTTTCGTTCCGCAGCAGCCATAGGTGAACTGGCGGATCGAACCTTTCACCGCGAAGATCGCGACAACGATCAATGCGACGATAATAATACCATTTATCATGACGGATCACGCCTCCTCTTAATTTTCAGAAACTACAGTTTTTCATTCCCCATGGGGTATCTTCTTTCACCTGTTAGTTTCTACTAACAAAGATTAGCACCAACTAACCATCTTGTCAATCCTCTTTGTCACTTTTTTGACATTTTATTTCAATACTAAAAATACTCTCATCCCTGACAGTGCCGTTCTTCTCATACTGGCTCTTCGCCTGCTCTCCGGAGACAGGCATCTGCAGTTGTTCCTGCTGCCCTCTTCTCTTTTTATTTTGCATAAAGTTTTACTTTAGCGGAACTTTCAAAAATGAATGTGCCTTGGCACATTCTCGCGCGAGCTATTACGCAAAACAGGCAGCCTGTCTCCAGGCTGCCCATCTCTATATAATATTCATTTACTGTGCGATCGAAAACATCTCATTCACGGTCTTCGAATCCAGGCTGTGGTTGTATACAAGATTCTCATACTCCACCAGCTGTTCCTTCCAATCGTAGTCCCCGCTCTCCGCGTCCTCCCAGCTGTGGTAGGTTCCGTCGGATTCCCAGATTCCAAGGTGATGGATGATCGGAAGCTTTTCGGAAAGCTGTAAGAGGAATTCGTTATACGGAGTCAGTGACAGGTTCGCGCGCTTTAATACATAGGAGGAAAGGTAAATTGCACCTAACCGTCCCATGTCCTCCGAAGGCTGGTCGTAGTTGGTCCAGATCACAAACGGGGTCTCGTACCAGACCATTTTCTGCTCATTCGGAACCTTCGCACTCTCCACGCCCATAGCCTCATCGAAGAACTCGTCCTCGATTCCCGGCTGATGGTCGCCGAACATGACGATCATTGTCGGCTGGTCGCACTGGGAGAAATAATTTACAAGCCACTCAAAAGCTTCATCAGATTTCTTCACGAGGGACAGATACATGTCTGCCTCCGGATACTTTCCTTCCATGTCCCCGGTGAGCCATACTTCCTGGTCAAAATTCGCGTATGGGATCGTATAGCCGCCGTGGTTCTGCATGGTCACATTAAAGAGGAACAGCTTGTCAGCCGGATTTGCCTTCTGCTCGATATACTCGGTGATGACCTTAAAATCGCTCAGGTCACTGATATAATTTCGAAGTTCATCCCGGCTTTCGTAGGCGCTGATATCCATGAAATCGCTGAAGCCCATGTTGTTGTAGCAGATGCGGCGGTTCCAGTTCTCAGCCGGGTACGGGTGCATGGCAACCGGTGTGTATCCCTGATCCCTCACCGTGCTGACCATGGAGCGGACGCCCGGATTTACATAGAACTGATAAGCCACACTTCCTCTCGGCATCAGATACATAGAGTCACCGATCAGAAATTCAAACTCAGAGTTGCTGGTCATGGCACCAAATACCGGCATGCAGAGCTTTCCTTTTACGGTGTTCTCCGTCAGGCTGTGGAGAAACGGGAGATAATCGATATTTGTCGTAAAATCTCCGTCCACCGCCAGATCGGAAAGACTCTCGTTCATGATACAGATAATATTCGTCGGCTGGACCGCGTCCCCGGACGCCACCACTGCAGCAGTCTCCCCATTCCGCTCCTTCTCACTGTCCACATATTTGTCGCAGATTTCCTGGATCTTCGCCTGGGAGTAACCTCCCGGCGCTTTCTTTACCAGATATTTGATCGAGATTGCGGAGGACAGGATATAGCCATTCTCTGCGTAGGAGGTCGTCGGATCCCAAAGGTTTACCTCCAGAGACAGGCCTGAGATCATAAAGTTATAAAAGCAGGCGATAAACGCAGCAACCGCACCAGCAGAAACGCTGAATACCGCTGCTCTTTTCTTTTTTCCTTTTACCCGCACAAACACAAACTGCGCCAGCGCGTTCCATATGATCAGGAGAACACCGCAGATGATCATCATAAATGTCGGGGTGTAATCGTAGCTTCCTGCAACCGTCATCGCGGTCTTCACCGCCAGAACATCGCCCATCATGATCGGACGGCTTCTGAAGGAAACGACAAACGCCTCCGCCAGGGAGATCGCATAGAGAATCACAGAAGAGACCGGAACGGAAATCCGGGTGCTGCCGGAGATTCCGAATACCAGAAGGTACAGCGCGAACATCCATACAATGTTGAGCACCGCGTTCTTCGGAAGTACCATCACAAAGTTTCCGGTCACGAACTCGAACATGACATAGGAGAACACCGGCGATAATAAAAATAATGCGATAGCGCCTGCATGTTTCAGTCTGTGGTCTTCCCTCTCTTCATACTCCCCTGTTCTTTCTTCAAACTTTTCGTCCATATACGTTTATTTCACTTTCTAAATCTGTCTGTCAGAAACTTGTTCAGCAAAATCTCATCCGCAGGGCTTGCCACCGGCAGCTACTTCCGGATCCATAGCAATTTAAAAGAACTGCTGTCGATAGTTTTCCAAGTGCATAGCCGCCCAAACGTGTGCCTGCTGGACTTTTATCTTCTATTACATTAATTTCTATGGGAATTCTCTCCCTCACGGATCGCCCAGCGCATCTTCGTGGATCTCGCCCTCGGATTTCTCTGACATTCCTCCGCGGACGGGCGGATCACATCGTTTGCCACGTCACTGTAAAGTCCATCTTTTTTGCCTTCTTTGAAGTAATACTTTACGAGACGATCCTCGCCAGAATGGAACGTCAGGATCGCCGCTCTTCCGCCCGGTGCCAGGATACCCGGAAGCTCTGTAAGGAAACTTTCCAAAACCTCAAATTCCTGGTTTACATCGATCCGGAGTGCCTGGAAACATCTCTGGCAGGACTTCTTCACCGCTTCCTTCCGCTCTTTTTCCGGAATGAAGGAAAGTGTTGTCTCAATGACTTCCTTAAGTCCTGTCGTCGTCTCAATATACTGGCGCTTTCTATTTCTCTTCGCAATCTCCCTCGCGATCTCCTCCGCATACGGCTCGTCGGAATTTTCCACAAACATTCCGGCGATTTCTTCCATATCCATCTGCTTTAACCGCTCCGCCGCGGAGATCCCCTTTTCCGGATTCAGTCTCAGGTCTAACGGACCGTCCGCCTTGTAGGTAAATCCGCGTTCCGGGTTATCGATCTGCATGGAGGACACACCGAGATCCGCCAGAACGAAATCAAAAAGTCCGGTCTCCGGGACAAGCTTATCGATATCCGCGAAGTTCATCTGCTTCACCGTAAGGATGTCCTCGTCAAATCCGCGCTCCTTTAACCGTGCCTTCGTCTTCACGATCTCGATGGGATCCACATCAAGGCCGTACATGTGTCCCTGTCCCTCGAGTTTCTTCAACATCTCCGTTGTGTGCCCGCCGTAACCCAATGTAGCGTCAAGCCCCTGCATTCCCGGTCTGATATCCAGGAAATCCAGGATCTCGTTCACACAGATCGAGATGTGCATGCCTGCCGGAGTGCTGCCTTTTTTGATGACCTTCTCGACCGTGTCAGCATATTTCTCCGGATTCTGTTCTTTATACTTTTCCTCAAACCGTTTCGGATGTGTCCCGCTGTAACGGACACGCCGCTTGTGTACCGGTGCTCCCTGTACCTCTTTTTCTTCCATGTCAAAACCTCGTATTTATCGCTGTTTTTCTACACATACCGGTTTATCTTAACATATTCTTCATATAAATGTAAAGTATCTTTTCGTTGACAGAAATTATGGCTCTTCCGGAGTGCTGCCGTTCACGCCCAGCCAGATAGCCACCGGTTTTTCCAGTACTTCACACTCCTAATCACTCAATCGTCAAAATCCTGTCATATTTGTTCGAGATGCGCATATATTTCAAATTTGTCATCTTTTTTCTAAATATTCTGCCTTTTACTTGTTTTTGCATCATAAAACTGATATAATGATTTTATTGTAACTGCTCCGTGTTTCCGTGTCTTCGATCAGCGAAAAAACTCAAAACGCTGGTCTGACGGACAGTTATCATATAATTACAATACCTGGAGGGATGCTACATGAAAGGCAACATTATCGTTGGACAGTCCGGTGGCCCGACTGCCGCTATCAATTCCAGTCTCGCGGGCGTTTACCGCACCGCTATCGACCGCGGAGCAAAAAAAGTATACGGCATGCGTCACGGCATTCAGGGTCTCTTAAACGAAGATTATATCGATCTTTCCGAACATATCCAGACGGATCTGGACGTAGAACTTTTAAAACGCACACCTGCTGCCTATCTCGGATCATGCCGCTATAAGCTCCCGGAGATCCATGAGGACATCGCTACATACGATAAAATCTTTTCTATTCTCGACAAGCTTGAGATCGAGTGCTTTATCTATATCGGCGGAAACGATTCCATGGATACGATCAAAAAGCTGTCCGACTACGCGATCTTAAGGGGTCATCCAACCAAATTTTTAGGCGTTCCGAAGACTATCGACAACGATCTCGCCCTGACCGACCACACACCGGGATACGGCAGCGCGGCGAAATACATCGGAACATCAGTGAAAGAGATCATCCAGGACAGCCAGGCGCTGATCTACGATAAGGGCCTTGTCACCATCGTCGAGATCATGGGCCGAAACGCCGGATGGCTCGTTGGTGCCGCGGCGCTCTCCAAGGGCGAGGATTGCGATGGACCGGACCTGATCTATGTCCCGGAACTTCCCTTCGATATCGACAATTTCCTTGTCCGCATTAAGGAACTCCTGGCAGAAAAGACTTTCGTTGTGGTCGCCGTCTCCGAAGGCATCCGCCTGGCGGACGGACGTTATGTGTGCGAGCTCACCGACGGTGTGGATTTCGTTGACGCCTTCGGCCACAAGCAGCTCACAGGCACCGCGAACTATCTTGCCCGCCGTCTGGCTCAGGAGATTGGCTGCAAGACGAGAACCATAGAGCTTAGCTCCATGCAGAGAGCGGCCTCCCATCTGGCATCCCGAATCGACATTCTGGAATCTTTCCAGGTCGGCGGTGCCGCCGTGAAGGCAGCCGACGAGGGCGATACCGGTGAGATGGTCATCATCAAACGTCTCTCCGATGACCCGTACCAGTCCACCACAGACCTTAGAAATGTCCACAAGGTCTCCAATGTGGAAAAAGTGGTCCCGAGGGAATGGATCACCGAGGACGGTACCTACGTCACCGACGAGTTTATCAGCTATGTCCGCCCGCTGATCCAGGGTGACGTGTCACCAGTTATGGTGGACGGAATTCCGCGATATCTGTATCATAAGAAGAAATAATGGCAGAAACCTTTTCCCTGCCGCGGCGGGCCGCAACGGCAGCAGCTTTTTATAACCGCATAAGTTTCCTTTAAGGATTTCTAATGAGCTTAAAAGACCTCCTACAGGAATACAGAACCATAAACTTAGATTCTGTCTCCTGGGAGGTCTTTCTTTATTCATCTTTATTCATTCCTGCTGCCATCATTCATGGTTTCCAAGCTTTCCAATGATTCCGACAGGCACTTTCTGACATTTTTACGCGTCAGATCTTGAAAACGCATTCTTCATGGAATTGCTGAGCTCAAAGAGCACATGATCCAGGGTATTTCCTGTCTCCTCTTTCAACATCTTCGCGATCTCGCGGTTCGCTTCTTCTAAAAGTCTTCTGCTCTCCGCCGGATCCGTAACCTTCGCCGCCTCTTTATCATACTTGTTGAGCAGCGCATGCCCCTTCGCCTCCACAGCGTTCTGGTAGCGCTCGATGTGGATCGCGGATTTTGCGAAGGACGCGTCCGCCATAGCCGCGATCATTCTCGCGGACCAGTAGAAGTTCTCTGTAGAGACTTCCTTCGTGGTGTTCGCAAGGTACTCCGGTGTCTCGTCCACAGCCGCGTAGAACGGAACCAGGGTGTTGAACGCGTTTGACGCGAAAGCCAGCCACTGGACCGCCTGACAGTTTGCCGGGGCACCCGGGCGCATCTGGATCAGAGCAAGGAAATCATTGCGGTTGATGCCGATAGCGCGGTATTTGCCCTTCTGGAGTCCGTCACCGCTCTTTGCGTACGGATCGTAAGGGGTTCCCTGGAAATGGGAGGAAAGAGCATACTTGACATCCTCCACCGTGATCTTCTTCTCCGGAACCATGCTCCACGGGATATCGTCGGATTCCGGTCTGTAGTCCGCGTCCGGTCCGTCCCACTTCTTTGTCTTCGGATTAAAGTAGCGCTCCATAAACCATGCTCTTGGTGTATTGTAGATATGGTCGGAATCGCTGTGGCTTCCGAATGCGGCGCGGGCATCAAAATGGCTCCCATTTCCTCCGTTTAAGGAGATGTCCAGGTGGTTCTCAGCGATAAACTCTCTTAAGTCGGAAGAACACATATGTTCATTCTGCTCGGAGAACGCGTCGTTTAAGTCAAAATCATCGATACCGAACTGGTTCGGCATCACCACGTAACGGTCATCCGGAACACGCTTTGCGATCCAGTGATGTCCGCCGATCGTCTCAAGCCACCAGATCTCGTTGACGTCCTGGAACGCGATACCGTTCATCTCGTAAGTCCCGTACTTCTCCAAAAGACTTCCGAGGCGGATCACACCTTCTCTCGCGCTGCTGATATACGGAAGCGTGATGTACACAAGGTCTTCCTCACCGATTCCACCGACGATCTCCTCTTTTCCGTCCTCCGCCGGCTGTAACTTTACAAGCGGGTCTGCTCCGAGAACACGAGCGTTGGATGTGATCGTTTCCGTAGCTGTCATGCCGACATTCTTTTCATTAACGCCGCTGGCCGCCCAGATTCCCTTTCCCTTAATGGCGTTCGGAACTGCCGTAAACTTCATCGGATCTCCCGGAAGATCGATCTCAGCATGAGAGAGAACAGACTTATAAACCTTCAGCTGCTCCTCCGGGTGGATCACCACAAATTTTTTCGCCGTAAAATGTCCGGAACCGGAATCATCATTTCTCGCGATCATCGTTGAACCGTCATAAGACGCGTTTTTTCCTACAAGAATCGTTGTGCATGCCATGTCAAATACCCTCCAAAACTATAATATGCGGCCGTCACTGTCCGCCAGCCGCGGATACGTCCAGTTTAGTACGCTTCGGAGTTTCTGTCAACTAACTGAGGTACCGCGGCAAAGCAGCACCTCACACAGAACCTCCTGTCAACAGTCTCTTTCAGGCTCATGGTAATCGGCAGCTTCTTCCGAATACACAGCAGCGCAGAACGCCCCAGGGAATTTTCTCTCCCTGGGGCATTCTCTTATTTCTTCCAAATATTCAATTACTTGAAGTACTTCACACCACTCTCAAACAGCTTCAGGTCCTGCTCGCCTGTGATGTTCTTTGCCACATAATCGCCGCGTCTCTCAGCATGGCCCATCTTACCGTAGACACGTCCATCCGGGCTTGTGATACCTTCGATAGCCATGAAGGAGCCGTTCGGGTTCCAGTATTCGTCCATAGTCGGAACACCGTTAAGGTCAACGTACTGGGTCGCAACCTGTCCGTTTGCGAAGAGCTTGTCGATCCATTCCTTCGGAGCCACGAAACGTCCCTCGCCGTGGGATACCGGGTTTGTGTAAACGCCGCCAAGTTCTGCGCCTGCAAGCCACGGGGACTTGTTGGAAACAACCTTTAAGTTAACCATCTTGGAAACGTGGCGTCCGATGGTGTTGTAGGTTAAGGTCGGGGAATCCGGCTTCTGCTCTACGATCTTTCCTTCCGGCACAAGGCCAAGCTTGATGAGAGCCTGGAAGCCGTTGCAGATACCGAGCATTAATCCGTCACGCTCATTTAAGAGCTTCATGATCTCGTCCTTTAATACCTCGTTGCGGAACGCAGTAGCGAAGAACTTTGCGGAACCTTCCGGCTCATCACCTGCGGAGAAGCCGCCCGGGAACATAACGATCTGGGACTCTTCGATGCTCTTTCTGTAAACTTCTACGGAATCACGGATGTCCTCGGCGCTCATGTTCTTGAATACCTTTGTGATGACCTTTGCTCCCGCACGCTCGAATGCCTTCGTGCTGTCGTACTCACAGTTTGTTCCCGGGAATACCGGAATAAACACCGTAGGCTGTCCGATCTTATGGCTGCACACATGTACGGTTGAAGCATCGTATAACTTTTCCTCTACCGGTATATCCGAACTTTCCGCTGATTTTGTTGCAAATACTTTTTCAAGCGGTTTTGTCCATGCATCCAGCGCATCATCCATACCGATCTTCACATCGCCATATGCGAACGCCTTTTCATTTGTCACTTCACCGATCAAAGTATATTCTCCCACAAGCTCTTCAAACGTGTCTGCTTTAACCTCTGCGACGATATCGCCAAATGCAGGAGCAAAAATCGCATCTTTATCCAAACTGCTTTCAAGACATACACCCATTTGATTTCCGAATGCCATTTTGCTGACTGCCGAAACAACACCATGTCTGTCAAGCGCATAAGCCGAAACAACTCTTCCATTTCTGATATCTTCTGTAAACTTGCTATACTGTTCCATAATCCGGCTATAAACAGGAAGGTCATACTCATCACGAGCCGCTTTCAGCCACACAAGCTTATTTCCTGCCTCTTTCAATTCCGGCGTAATAATTTCTTTTTCTACTGCCATATCTACAGCAAACGAAACCAAAGTCGGCGGAACATCTATATCCTGAAATGTTCCGGACATACTGTCTTTTCCTCCGATCGACGGAAGTCCGAATCCGATCTGTGCCGCATAAGCTCCAA
>ERZ833782.1244-NODE-1244-length-23337-cov-4.127523_pt1 | contig 23337 bp, 21 predicted proteins | sample MGYA00519577_ERZ833782 | MGnify/ENA primary metagenome ERZ833782 (study PRJEB31850, sample SAMEA3708745) | human gut metagenome | biome: human gut; feature: human-associated habitat; material: faeces | place: China | collected 2014 ...
AATCGAACACATCCAAGACGTTTTGCACGCCTCGCAACGGTTTTGAGGACCGCGGGGCCCACCGGGGCACATCCGTTCCCAAGCGTGGCGGTATTTTACCAAACCGAACAGACCATAACCGAAAAGAGCGATGCGGAGGCCGCTAGCGCAGCAATCTCAGACCGCCTGCCTCCTTGTCGAGCACTGTAAAGCGCACGGCATCCAGATGCTCCAAGATGCTGATGGTTCGCTTGCGAGACACGCCCAGAGCTTCACGCAGCACACTCGTGGTGGCAGCGCCGCTGGCAGCCTCGAGAGCCGTCGCAACAACCTTACGCGCATGAGCCTAGGCGGCGGCAGACAAGGCAACGTCACGCTCGACCTTAACGATCGAGCGGTTGAGCGAAAGCTCGCGCAGGGCGCGCGTCATGGTGTCGTGATCGAGCTGAAGCTGCTCGCCCACCTCGGGAAGCGTCGGCGCATTAAGACCAGCCTCGTCCAGCAGGGCAACGATACGCTGGCCAGCCTCGCGTACCACGCGTATCGCCGCAGCAGCGGAATGCGGGTCGATCACCTCGGCACCTTCGACGGTGCACACGCCGCGCGCGCAGCCCTCGGCAATAAGTGCCATCGCGACATCGTTGCCGGCGCCCGGCCAAGCCGCGTGCGCGACCGCACCGGACGTAAAGCCGATCTCCTTGGGAGCCGCCGCGTGCATCGAGGACAAGGCCGCAGCCAGCACATCCATTGCAGCATCGAGAGCCGAGGCATCTGCGTAGAGCACCGCATCGCCCGCAGCAAGCTCGCACACGGCAGCCTGGTCAACAAGCCCACGCAAAACGATCTCGACCTCGCCGGTAACAAGATCGAGCGCTGCGGCAACAGTGGAAGCAGCGACAGGTAGCGTCTGCAGCGCCAGCCACGCGCGTCTCGCCGACCGCGAGGGGCGGCTCGTCGTCCAAAAGCATAATGCGGCCGAGCACCTCGGCCGTGCCCGCCATGACGTGCATGCGCGTACCCGAAGCAAGAACGCCGGATCGCACGCCATCGCGCCCCACATATGTCAGTTGCATCAAAAAGCGCAGCGTCTGGCCCACGCGACCCTCGACGCCGAGCATCTCGCCACGCTTGAGGCCGGCCACGCCATCGCCCACCAGGTTCAGGGCGACGCGCTGGCCGGGAACCGCGCACTGGGTATCCCCGTGAACCTGCACCCCGCGCACGCGACAGCGCGTTTGCGACGGCAGCGCAACGAGCTCATCGCCAACCCAAACGAGACCGTCGTGCAGCGTACCCGTCACGACGGTTCCGGTGCCGCGGATGCTAAAGCAGCGGTCGATGGGAAGACGGGGCGCGGCGCCCGAGCCAGTGGTCGCCTCCAGACGATCCGACCAGCACGAGCAAACCGCGTTATCGAGCGCCGTAAGCAGTTCGTCAAGGCCCTCGCCCGTCTTGGAGGACACCGGCACTATCGAGGCACCCGCAAACACGGTCCCGTCAAGAAACGCCTCGACATCGAGCTCCGCCAGCGTGGCAATCTCGTCGTCGGCCAAATCGCGCATCGTGAGCGCGACGACCATGTGCCTCACGCCCAACAGCACCAGAACCAGAACATGCTCGCGGGTCTGCGGCATCACGCCCTCAACGGCCGAAACCACCAGCAACGCAACGTCCACGCCGGTGGCGCCCTACACCATGGCGCGCAGATAGTGCGCATGCCCGGGCACGTCGACCAAGCCGACAATCTTGCCACCGGGAAGCTCGAGCTCGCCAAAGCCGAGCTCTGTAGTCATGCCTCGGCGGCGTTCGACCTCCAGACGGTCGGGATTTTTGCCGGTCAGCGCCTCGATAAGGGCCGACTTTCCGTGGTCGACGTGTCCCGCTGTTCCAACGACAACGGGACACTCGACAAGCTCGCTCGCAGTCATCGGCACAAACCTGCCCGCACGGCATCCACCAACGCAGACGCACACAGGTCAAGGTCGGTGTCGCGCAAAAGCGTGCGAACGTCAAACAGCACCTGGTCGTGCCGCACGCGCGTCACGACCGGCGTATCGGGCTCCTGAACCAAGGCGCACTTGAGGCCATCGGCGGATAGGCGCCCATCGACAGGGCAGACGGCAACGCAAAAATGTTGGGAGCTCGACAGTCGGCAGCGATCCGCCGCCGGGAGTAGAGGCGCCCTCGACAACCTGCAGCTCCACGGCCTCTTCGCACTGAGCCTCGCGAAGCTTGCGCAGCAGACGCGCGGCGTGCTCTTTGCGGCCCCCACGGGCACAGGTCGCGACGTCATACTCAAGCGTGCTGTAGCCTCGTCCAAAACCTGCCAAAATAAACCTGTCCCTTTTTGGTCGGTTATGGGTTGGGTCCTTTAGGCCTCTTTATTGGCGTAAATAAACCAGTAGCCCAGCGCCACGATCAGGGCGCCGCCCACGATATTGCCCAGCGTGGCGACCGAAAGGTTGAGCGCCAGCCCGGCGGCGTTGAGGGCATCGGCGCCGGCGACATCGGCTCCATAGCCGCAGGAATGCATCAAAATGCCCATGGGCAAAAAGTACATGTTGGCAACGCAGTGCTCAAAACCGCAGGCCACAAAGGCAGCGATAGGCAGCAAAATGCCCACGACCTTATCGACCACGGTCTTGCCGGCAGTGCCGATCCATACGGCCAGGCAGACAAAGATGTTGCACAGAATGCCGCGGAAGAAGATGGTAACGGCGTCGATCGTAACCTTACCGGCGGCGACGCTCACCATGGTGTTGGCGACGGCCTCGCCGTTGAGCTTATAAATAGCTGCCATGTAAATCAAAAAGACAACGAACAGGGCGCCGGCAAAGTTGCCGATCCACACAATAGCCCAAGCCTTGAGCATCTGGACGAGCGTGATCTTTTTGCTCTTAAGCGCGCAGACCATAAGCGAGTTACCGGTAAACAGCTCCGCGCCGCAAATGAGCACGAGCACCAGTCCCAGGCAAAAAGCAAGACCGCCCACGAAGCGCTGGGCGCCCCAGCCAAGCGTGGGGTCGCTCAGAAAGACCGTGAAGAACAGGCCGCCGAAGGCGATAAACGCGCCGGCGAACATGGCGAGCAAAATGGCCTTCGAGACCGGCAGGCTGGCCTTGGCAACACCGGCAGCCTCGGTCTTGGCCTCGATCGCGGCGGGCGCCAGGCAGTCGGGAGTGGGATATTCTGCCTTACTTTGTGCCATGGCAATCACTACTTTCGTACGATATGGGACTAACATTGGTCATAAACATGTCCCGCGAAGATGGGCAAAAACAAACGCGAGCCAAATTAGCATATTGGCCTGCGATTATATAGCTTGGAGCGGGCGACGGGAAGTCCAAGGATTTGCTTCGCAAATCCTTGTTTCGCTGCGGGCCTTCGGCCCTTGCGTGCTGCGCTGGAAAATGCTCACGCATTTTCTCAGCTCCGCACCCTGACGGGTTCGATTCCCGTCGCCCGCCGCGTAAACGAAAACAGCTCTGATTCCCAAAGGAAACCAAAGCCGTTAAAACAATTCTTATGGAGCGGGCGACGGGAATCGAACCCGCGTCATCAGCTTGGAAGTGTTGCGACTATTTGCACCAAGCCGTCTACCTGCAAAAACGCGGTCGCTCTACCTGCTATTTCTCTGTCTGTTGCGTCTAAAAAGACTATGTTTTATAGTTCAGTCAACGCAAGTTGTTACACGTTTGTTACACGGCGTGTTACACGGAAATGAAGGCGGAACACATGGAACCAACTGGGGAAATGTACAACTCCTGTTCAGTTTTTCCTTACGTTAGGAAAGACAAAGAGGGAAATGTAACAGCCGAAAAGTGGCGGGCGTACTTCTCCTACAAAGACGAGGACGGAAAGCGCAAGCAAAAGACCGTAACCCTAAAGACGGAGGGGCACGGAAAAGGACGTGGCGGTAAACCGTCTGCCAAGATGCAGAACATGGCGATGATTGAAGCCGAAGCGATCCGCCAACAGCTGAACGAACAGGCTGAACAGGCACCTGAAAACCACGAGACGGTAGCCGAGTATTTCGGAAAGTACGTGGAGGAAAGAGCGAACAGCATCGAGCGTTCATCAGCCAACGAGCTAAGGCGCATACTCAAAAGCTACATTGCGCCCAGCATCGGGAAAATAGAGCTGGACGAGCTGACCCCAGACGATGTGGCGGCATGGGTTACGAAGCTCAGCAAGAAGTATTCACCGTCCACGGTGAAGAAGTGCCTAACCAACCTGCGCTCAGCCATGCGGCAGGCGGTAGACCGCGACAGGCTCGTTAAAGACCCCACGCGCGGCGTTAAGAACCCCCAGCAGGCGCACAGGAACCCCAACGCCCTAGATGCAAAGGGACGCGCCAAGGTAGCGCAGTTCATTGCCCTAGACCCCGACAAGCCCCTAAACGTTGGGTTTGCCCTAGCAATGTATATGGGCTTGCGCGAGGGCGAGATATGCGGACTGACGTGGAAGTGCGTGGATCTGGACGAGGGAACCGTTAGCATCGAGCGCACCATAGGGCGTGACGGCTCAAAGTGGTACGTGAAGGAACCCAAGACGGGCGGCAGCAGGCGCGAGCTGTACGCCCCCTCCATCATCGCCGACATGCTCACGGCACGCCTAGCCAACGCCAAAGCCGAGTGCCTAGAGTTGGGCGTTCCGTTCGATGAAAACATGTACGTGACGGGCGGCGCTGACGGCTCGTTTATGCAGCCCCACTATCTTTCGCACAGGTGGAGGATTGCGGCTGACGCTTTGGAGCTTATCGGTACGGAGGGCAACCGCCCAACGTTCCATGACCTGCGCCATACGTTCGCAACGGCGGCGGTTACGGCAGGCACAGATATTAAGACCGTGGCGAGCATGATGGGACACGCCAACGCAGCTATGACGCTGAACATATACGCGAGCGCCGACAGAGAAGCCAAGAAGCGCGGCGCGGCTGTGGTCGAGCAGGCGTACATGGCGGACGTTGCCCAGCACGCCAAGGACGGCTCAGTTATCGAGCTGAACAGGACGGGAACCGAGGACTAGGAAGGTAAGAGAAGTGAGCGACAAGGCGAACGAAACCGTATGGGTCATGGGCGATGCAGACATTAACGAGTTACGCGGCTCTATCTGCACGCTGAAACGCTGACGGAACCGATGGCCAAGTTCGACAGTCTGCCAAGATTGCACGCTGGATTACCTACTTGAAAGCGATAGCCCAGCCATATCAACCATCTAGCGCTATCGCAGAGCGGGAATAGAATATAGACAGGTCGGGGCGCTCGAAAGCCGAACGCCCCTTTTTCGTAACTCCCCGCGCTGCAAACGGGAAATGTACACGCCGCCATTCTAGCGCATCGCTGGGACACGCGCGGCACTTGGAGGTCTAGCGCCCATGATTGACGAGCGCCTGAAAGAGCAAATGGCAAATGAAATGTCTTTTCTGCCCAACGGCGCGGTCAAGACGGCGCTAAAGACTCTATTCAAGCATTACGGCGTATCGCAAGCCGCTGTAGCGGACTGTATTGGCAAAGACCGCTCAACGCTAAGCAGGTGGCTAAACACGCTAAAGGGTCTATCAGAGCGCGACCAAGAACGCATCTACCAAATACTGGAAGCCGTAGCCGAGATTAGCGCCACGCCGCCCAGATCGCCCAAGGATGTTGCCGAGCGGTTTAGAAGTGAGCTGGAAGAAGCGAACACGTTGGATCAGCCAACCACCCCGCGCGAGATAGCCGTTATGAATATCGCCCAGATGCTCGACAGCCTGACCGACAGCGACCTAGAGCTTGTAGAGCGGATGGTCGAGAGGTTGCAGGAGCATGGCAACGGCTCATAGCGCCCATTAGTGCCCATATCTCAAATATGAACAGCCCATGTGTTTTCTGCCCCAATCGAAAATTGCAGTCATTGCACAATTCGCGCAACATGGCAGTAGCCGCAGGGCTATAGCCGCCTTATACAATTCGCATCGCTTCTACAGAGGGCTATACGCGCCTATGGAAAAATAAGGCGCTCAGCCGTTGCGCCGAAAGCGCAACGAAAGCCGCCCAGACGTGCGCGGCGGCGTTTCTCCCCTACGGGTATCTTTCGACTTGTAAGACCGTGTACAAGCGAAAGAGGTAAGAACATGGACGCTGATACCAAGACCACAGCCCGCCAAGAGAAAGCCCGCAGCGCCGAGACGCTAGAGGAAATCTTGAACTCTGACGCGCTCGTTCTGACCGTCAAGCAGGCGGCAACCCTGCTGGATTGCAGCGAACGTTCGGTTTGCCGAGCGTGCGAGCGCGGCATGATTAAAGCCGCCAAGGTTATGAGCATGTGGCGCATCAACAAGGCGGCACTGCTCGAATATATCGGCATCGACACAGCCGCCTAATGGGTCAGATCTATGACGGCAAATACAAATGAGCCGTTTTCAAAGGTATTTGAAGCATGGGCTAGAGCGTGGGCGCACAACCATTTCTCAGCCAAGGAGATACTGATACTCATAGCGCTAGCCCAATGGGCGAAAACTGACGAGAACGGCAGAAAATACGCGTGGCGCAGCCGCAGTGAGTTGGCAGCGTTCGCCAACTGCTCAGAGGGCGGCGTAACGTCAGCGATAACCAGATTGAAGAAAACAGACCCAGCCAAGGGGCGCAATATTCGCGGCTTGGAGCTGAAAAGCGCTGGGCACAAGGGCAGGGCGAGCGAATACTACCTAATGCCCGACACGCCGCTACCGCAGCAAGGCAAGGGCAAGCCCAAAGGCAAGAAGCGGTGCATACGCAAACAGGGTAGTAGCAAGGACAAATCAGACCAAGAGCAGAACACGCTGGAAAAACTGATAGAGCAGATACAAAACGGTCAAGCGTGATAACGCGAGGTCTATAGGTTATTCAATTCAAATAACCTTATGCCCCATATAGGTTATTCAACCCGAGCAACCTACAAATCAAAGGTTATTCACGCAAAGGTTACCTTTGCAGCCGTTTGTAGGTTATTCACTGTGACTAACCCATAAGAAGAGAAGAAGGGGGCTGCTATACGCCCACCGCTTTATTCGCGGTGGGACGATAGCACCCCTACTCCTACTTTCAAAAATAAAAACCGCGCGACCACTACCGGCCGCTCATGACGGCGAATCACGTGGGCGGTCTGGAAGTATTCGCGCGTGGCACGAGAGGGGGCGATGCACCCAAATGGATGAGACAGAAAGGGAGCGATTACGTAGAGAAAAGTCCGCGTATTTCAATGATGTGCTCGGACGGCTCACAGCTATGGGGATTACCGACCTTAAAACTCGAGCGGATATAGCCGAGCTTGAGTGGCACCTGTTCACTCTGAATTGCGAGTACTACGAACAAAAGCGATTCATAAGGCATAGGGAGCGGGAACGGCAGAGGGAAATCGAAAGGGAGTGTTTGCGGTTGATGGACAAAGAAGAAGCCGCGCGGCAGGTCGAAACGCCCAGCGCCGACCATGATGGGAAGCAGGAAAGCGCCACCGACCACGACCAGCAACCCGAGGACGAGAAGCGGGACGATGGAGGGGCAAAACTAGAGACGGGCGCGACCGAGGGCGATGGGAATGAACCCGACAGCGAAACCGCCGAATCGCTCGACCTGCTACGGGAAATTGACGAAATGTTATCGGACGCGACAGGCATTATCGGAACGGCGGCGAAAAACGCCATACCCAGACTCAAGACGGGTATACCATCGCTGGATGAAAAGCTGGGCGGCGGTTTAGCTGCGGGCGTGCACATACTCATGGCACCGCCCAGTACGGGAAAGACGGCGCAATCCCTGTTCATATGCAAAAAGGCTATCAGTGATAAAGCAAACGACTGGGGAGACGAACAAGTTCTCTACTGGGGCTTGGACACGAGCGAACCAGACGTGCGGGCACGCTTGGCAAGTTGCGTATCGCTGCTAAATGGAAAGGAACTTGGCATAAAGCCGTTTGAATACAAAGACGTTCCGAGCGATGAACTCATACGGCTAAACGAACTCAGAGAGGACGTTGGGCGCTACAGGAAGAACCCCGCCAACCATGAGCGCGAATTGAGGGAGTGTCTAGAAGCTATTAAGGAGATCTTAGGCGGCATCGTGGGCGATTACCTGAAAGCAGCCGATGAGGTTGAAAGGACGATGTTTAGGAGCAGCCCATGGTTTAGTTTCAAGAAACCGACCGACAGAACGCGCGATGAGATTAGCGAAATACTTGGCGAGGACTGTAGACCCAATGCCTGTGAAAACCATTCCCAAATGCTAGAGAACCTGCTGCAACTCAAACCGTACGTAGACGAGTACGGAGACAAGGACATGGACGAAGCCCGCGAAATGCTAAAAGCCTATTGTTCCTATGAAGAGCTGGAAAAGAACCACCTTATAGGCAACCACCCTCGGGGCGATGAGGTCGAATTGCTTCTCTCCTACCTGTACGCATGGGGCAACGTGCGCCTGTGCGTGGTTGACTTCTTGCAAAGGCTGACAATCGCGCCGAAAAACGGCAGCGGCGATGAACAACAGAAAACCGTCCAAATACTTGATCTGCTATCTAACGCGGCGATGGAATTGAAGATACCCATAATAGTAATTAGCAGCATGAGCAAGGAAGCCGTGCGAACCAACAAACCAGACATGATGAATGTAAACGGCAGCACGCGGCTTTCGTACGATGTGGAGACGATAACCGAGATGAGAGCGGAGAAGGACGGGGAAGGCGTTAAATCGGTCACGCTGCACATAGTGAAAAACAAGAGCTATAAACCGTGCGCTTTGAAACTCAAATATTTGCCCGCGTACAACTATTTTGCCGAGGTGAAGGAAGCGAAACAAGAGGACGCGGGCACGGCAAGGGAGGGGCGGTAACGGATCGCATCGAACCGCCCACGGACTACCATCCGCGTGTGCCCCATTCCTCTCTCCCCGACCATATTAGCGGGGCTGTAGCCCTGCGGATGAAACGCCCAAGGAGGTAGCGGGATGGAAGGAAACGCCAAAAAGGACGCTGGAAGCCCGCAGAAGCGCAAGAAGAACCCAAGCAAGAAGAAGCACACAGACAACCCGACCGTATACGACACTGTGAAACGGGAAAACGAGCACGGGGACGCGCAGAAGAGCGGCAAGCCGTGGACGGACGAAGATAAGCGCTACCTGATAGCCCACGCCGCAGACGGGTACGTTTTCCTAGCAATGGCTATGGGCAGGACGGAGGGCGCGATAAGGTCGAAAGCAGATGAGATGGGTGTACGCATGACCATGCGCCCAAGGCTGGGCGGTCTGTGCCCCAACTGTGGGCGGCACAGGCTAAGGGAAACCTGCACACGCGCGTACAACATGGGGCTGTGCCCAACGTGCTATGAGATCGCCAAGGCTGACGCTATGACGGAGCGCGTTGACTTTATGAAAGCCCGCAGGCGCTACACAGCGGAAAAGAGGGAGTGCCAAAGGGAGAAGGAGCGGGCGCGGAAACTGAAACGCGAACCCTAGCAGCGTCAACCAGAAGCCCCAGAACGGCGCGTAAAGCCAACCAGCAGCCACGACAGCACAAGACAAAAGCAAGGCGCTCAAAGCCGTCCACAATCACCGTGGGCGGCTTTTTTCATGGCGCAAAACTAGACGGAGAACGGGCAAACCCAAGCGACCATTTGCGTAAAGTTGTTACACGTTTGTTACACCCAAGTGTTACACAAAAAAGCAGGTCAAAGGCTTTAATACCTCTGACCTGCTGTTTTTCTGGAGCGGGCGACGGGAATCGAACCCGCGTCATCAGCTTGGAAGGCTGGGGTTCTACCATTGAACTACGCCCGCAAGATATGGTCGGGACGACAGGATTTGAACCTGCGACATCCTGCTCCCAAAGCAGGCGCGCTACCAAACTGCGCCACGTCCCGAAGGTGTTGAGCAGCTAAGGTCTAAACCTTGCGTGTCCCAAAGCGAAGGAAATTATAGGGGAGACTCCCCGCCTGTGCAAGCATTGATGCCTTAGCTCCTCGAATGTGCGACAAAACGACTATGGAGCAAACCGATCACAAACGCCACCACGGCAACCGGTGCCCACGCAGCACCGATATCTGCCAGCGGCAACGCATCGAACGGTAGCCACACGCCAGCAAAGAACGCATCACGGACCGAAGTGATTACGCTCTGCACGGCAACCACGCCGCCGACCCAGACCCACACCTGCGGATGAGCGTCGCAAAAGCCGTGCACCAGGCCCATAAGCACCAGCACAATGGCAACGGGGTACAAGGCGTTGAGCATGGGCACCGAGAACATAAGGATCATGTCGAGACCCACGTTGGAAAGCACGCACGAAAACGCCGCGAACACAAACGCGAGAATTGCAAAGGGGCGGCGCATAGCCTCCTCGGAAGCCTCCGCTCCCCCTTTAACCACATACGTCTCGCAGAAGTAACGCGAGCAGCAGCTGATAAGGCCGATGCACACATTCATGCAGGCGAGGAAGAAGATGGCGAAGACCACGACCGTGCCGGCAAGACCAAAATGCATAGAGGCCGAGCGGGCGAGGATAGCGGCGCCGTTGGTAGCGTCGGGCATCACGGTGCCGAGCTGCATACCGGCAAGGCCCAAGCCGCAGTAGATGATGGCCATGAGCACGCCGGCGATCACGCCGGAACGCGAAATCTCAAAGGCCACGCGCTTGTCGTCGGTAACACCCAACTCGTGGATGGTCTCGGCGATGATGATGCCGAAGGCGAGCGACGCAAGCAGGTCCATGGTCTGATAACCAGTCAGAAAGCCCTGCACGGCAGCACCGGCATTATAGGGAGCCTGCGGCGCGGCAGCGGGACCCAGCGGCGAGACCACGGCAGCACCCACGACCAACACGATAAGGACGATGAGCGCGGGGCCCGTAATACGGCCGAGCACGCGCGTGATGACGCCGGGACGCAGCGTGAGCGCAAATGCGACCACGAAGAATCCGACGGCAAACACCAGGCGAGCCGTGGCGAGCGAGACGCCCTCGGGCAGCAGCGGCACCAGCATCTCGAAGGCTGTTGAGCTCGTGCGCGGAATGGCCAAGCACGGGCCGATGGCCAGATACACCGCCGCGACAAAGAATTCGCCAAACTTGGGGTGCACGCGGCAGGCAAGCTCGCGCGCCGTTCCGGCAAGTGCCACGGCGATAAAGCCCATGACGGGCAGGCCGATGGCGGCAACGAGAAAGCCGAGCAAGGCGACCGGCGTGGCAGAACCTGCCTGCAGCGCCAGCAGCGGCGGAATAATGAGGTTGCCGGCGCCAAAGAGCATCGAGAACAGGGCAATGCCGACAGTGAGGACATGGTCGGAGCGCAGGCCGCGCGGCGCGGATGAGGCCATGGGACCACCTTTCGGGTCGAAACAAAAACGGGACGGGCAAAAGGCCCATCCCGCAAGTATATACGCTTTAGCAAGCTAAATCGCGCAAAGCTTCAATCGCGGCGTCAACTTCCTCGTCCGTGTTGAAATACCCAAACGAGAAGCGAACAACACCCTGGCGCTCGGTCCCCAACGCGCGGTGCATGAGCGGAGCGCAGTGAGCACCGGGGCGCGTCGCAATCCCCCACCCTTGCATGAGCGCGTCCGAGATCTCGGCCGAATCGATATCGCCCACGTTGAGCGAGACGATCGCCGAGCGCACGGGCTGGTCAAACGCACCGTAGAGCTTAATCCCTGGAATCTCGCGTACACCGGCGTGAAAGCGATCAGCGAGCGCACGCTCGTGGGAAGCAATCGCCTCGACCCCGCCTTGCGCCTCGATAAAGTCGAGACCGGCAGAAAGTCCCGCGATGCCGTGACCGTTGAGCGTGCCCGCCTCAAGGCGCGTGGGCCACCCAAGCGGCTGCAGCGCATCGAAGCTGTGCACGCCCGTGCCGCCCATGGCCCACGGAGCCACGTCAATGCCCTCCGCCACGGCCAGCCCGCCGGTCCCCTGCGGACCCATGAGTCCCTTGTGGCCGGTAAAGCACACCACGTCGAGCCCCATGCCACGCATATCGACATGCGCCGTGCCGGCAGACTGCGAAGCATCGACGATCACCAGCGCGCCGGCCGCATGCGCGATGGCAGCCACGCGCGAAACGTCGACCGCGTTGCCGGTCACATTGGAGGCGTGCGTCACCACCACGGCACGCGTGCCCGGCGTGACCAACCGCTCGAGCTCGTCGTAGTCGAGCACGCCGTTCGCGTCGCAGCCCGCATGCTCAACGGTCACGCCCTGCTCTGCCGCCAGGCGGTTGAGCGGACGCAGCACGGAGTTGTGCTCGAGCACCGTTGTGACCACGCGGTCGCCGGGGCGCACCACGCCATTGATGACGGTGTTGAGCGCCGCGGTGGAGTTGGGCGTAAAACAAACATGGTCAGCACGCGGGCAGCCCAGCAAGCGCGCAAGCTTGGCGCGACAGCCGTGGATGGTACGCGCCGCGTCGAGGGCGCCCGACGTGGCGCCGCGCCCGGCATTGCCGAGCGAGCACATCGCCTGCACCACGGCATCGATGACCGTCTGCGGCTTAGCGATGGTCGTCGCCGCGTTATCCAGGTAGATCATCGCACGACCTCCCACATATCAATCACTGTAAAGCCCTCGGTGGGAATGCCCGCTGCGGCAAGCTCGGCACGCAGCAGCTCCTCATCGGCAGGCAACGCCTTCCACGCCAGACCGCAGCCGGCAGCGACCTCCCCAGGCACGGGAATCGTTCGCCCGGGAAGGCCGCGCTCAATGCACAGGGACTCGCAGCCCATGGCGGCCGCCGTGGTGGGAAACGTGATGACAAGCGCCGGGCGCTTCTCCCTCATGGCAACTCCAACCAATACGCTACGGGCGCACGACGCGCACGGCCTGCTCCATCTTCTCCACGATCACGTACATGTTGGTGACCTCGCCCACCGCAAGCTGGTCTTTAATGCCATAGTGGTCGAGGCAGGTACCGCAGGTGAGAATCTCGACACCCTGCTCGGCCAGGCCCTTCAGGTCGTCGAGCACCGGAGAGCCCTCGACGGTGAGCTTGGCACCGCCGTTGTAGAACAGCATAGTCGCGGGCAGCTCCTCCTGCTGCGTCACGGCAAAGATGAAGGCCTTCATGAGCTTGTGGCCCAGCTCGTCGTCGCCACGGCCCATGCAGTCGGTGTAGACGGAAATGACGAGCTTGCCCTTGCCGGCGCTGGCATCACAGAAGGCAGCGCCATCTTGCTCGGGATCGGCCACGGCAACGGCGCCAGAGGTCGCCACGGTCACGTGCCACTCGGCGTCAGAAACCTTCTCGACCGAGGCCGTGCAGCCCTTCTCCTGCGCCATCTTGGAGATGTTCTTGACGGCGGTCTCGTTATCGACCGAGGTCACGACGGCACCCTCGCCATCAAGCTGTTTGAGTGCCTTAAGCGTCTTGACGACGGGCAGCGGGCAGGCATCGCCCATGGCGTTGACTTCAATCTTGGTAGACATAGCAAATTCCTTTCTAAAGGGACCGCCCAGAACATCAGACGGTCGCATAAACGTTTTTCCTTAATGCACAACGCGAACGGCAGGACCACCCGGCACCGCCTCGCACACGCGACCGACGACGGCGGCAACGCGCCCCTCGGCATGCAGACGGCGCGCAAGCTCATCCACATCCCACGCGGGCGCCGCGATGAGCAAACCACCCGAGGTCTGCGGATCGTACAGCGCGTCAAGCATGCCCGGCTCCAGGTCCTCGTCGGCAGCCACGCGCGGGCCAAAGAAGTCCTGGTTGCGGTAGGAGCCCGCGGGGATAATGCCCAGACGCGCCATGTCGAGCACCTGGTCAAAGAGCGGCACCGCCCCCGACGCAAGCTCAACCTGCACACCCGAGCCCTCAGCCATCTCGCACGCATGCCCAATCAGGCCAAAGCCCGTGATGTCGGTGCAGCCGTGAAGCTCAAGTCCCTCTGCCAGACGAATCGGCGCCTCATTGAGGGTGCGCATCGAGTCAAACATGGCTGTGGCCTCGTCCTGCCCGATGAGCTCACCCTTAATGGCCGTGGTGATGATGCCAGAGCCGATCGCCTTGGTCAGCAACAAGACATCGCCCGCGTGCGCACCGCTGTTGGCGAGCATGCGGTCGAGCGCGACAAAGCCGCTCACAGACAGGCCGTACTTGGGCTCGTCGTCGTTGATGGTGTGGCCGCCCGCGATGGCGCAGCCGGCCTCGACGCACTTGTCGGCGCCGCCCGCCAAAATCTGCCCCGCAACCTCAACGCCCAGGCAGCTGGGTATGCACAGCAGGTTCATGGCATGGCTCGGCCGCCCACCCATGGCGTAGATGTCCGAAAGCGAGTTGGCCGCGGCGATCTGGCCAAACAGGAACGGGTCGTCGACCATCGGCGGGAAGAAGTCGATGGACTGCACGAGGCCAAGGTTCTCCCCTACGCGAAAGACGCTCGCATCGTCGGAGGTATCGAACCCCACGAGCAGGTTGTCGTTATGCACATTGGGTAAGTCGCCCAGGACCTGGGCGAGGGCTCCGGGAGCCAACTTAGCGGCTCAACCGCTCGCGGCCGTCATGGACGTGAGCCTCATGGTGTCCTTAGCCATACGAACCCCCTTCCAACAAATCAACGACTTTAAGTATACGCCCCAGGCACGCTTCCCAAGAGACCGCCGACGGCTCGAACGTCGAAGGCGGAGCCGCAAGCGCCTGCGCGATAGCATCTGCCAGTGCGCGCTCAAACAACGGAAGGTCGGCCGCCACAGGCGTGTCGACATCCGTCATACGCGGCGACGCCACCCACGTCACGGGAGCACCGGGAAGCATCGCCTCCATCCAGGGACGAACGCCGGGCAAATCGGTCGCCACAACTTTGCAGCCGCACGCGAGGGCCTCGATCGTCACGAGCGGCAGACCTTCGTAAAACGAAGGCAGCACAAAGACGTCGGAACTGCGGTAGGCACGCACGAGTTCATCGCTATCCAGGCGCCCCGCAAGCGTCACCGGCACATCCGAGGCCGCGGTCAAGCGCTCGATACGCGCGTACTCGGCATCGTCCCCGCGGCCGCCCACAAGTACCAAGCCAGATGGGCAGACGCCATCGTCAATCGGCAATGACACGGCTCGAACCAGCGACTCGACGCCCTTTTTAAAGCAAATCTTGCCCACGTACACAAGCGATCCCGGCCGCCTCGCCGCGCTTGCGTCGCAGCAGAAGACGCGATGGTCGTAGCCCGTCCCAATCACGTGGATGCGATCGGCATCGACGCCGCACACCAGGCCAATCTGCTCAGCCTGCTCAGCATGGAGCGCAAAGACGGCATCGAGACGACGAACCGCACTTACGATGCGATCGCGCTCGAGCGCATGCGAACGCAGCTGGCGCAGGTCGGTCGAATGGCACACGGCAACAACCGGCACGCCCCGGACGCGCTCGCGTGCCAATGCGGTCACCAGATACAGGTGATGGCAGAGCACCAAATCGGGCCGAAACTCAACCACCGCCCGATCGATTGCAGCAGCAAATGCCCGCTCAAACGCCTTGAGCATCGAGGGCGTCAGGTCACGATAGCGTGTGGAGGGATAGGGCATGACATCGGACATGCCGCAGATGGGAAACGGCAGCTCGGGCGACTCGAACGGTACGGTAAACACGGCAGCACGCCGGTCCAGCTCGCCTTGGGTATCACCCGGTGCCGCGCCGCAAAGCACGGCGGCGCGATGACCCGTCTCGATCTGTTCGCGCACGAGCGCGGCAAGGTAGGTGCCGCTGCCGGTGCTATCTGGTTTTTGTGCCGTGATATTGAGGATGCGCATGCGCGGTACACACCTAGGCCAAGGCGGCGGCGCGAATCGCCGCGCCGATGGCACCGGCAAAGCGAGCCTGGGGCGAGGTGGTCACCGGCGACCCCAGTAGCTCGCCCAACCGCTCCACCACGAAGGCGTTCTCGCACAGGCCACCGGTCAGGTAGTACGGGACGCCCGCGGCCTGCCCGGCCATGGTCGCCACGCGCGAGACCACGCTGTCGATCACGCCACGTGCAATGTTCTCGCGCGGCTCGCCGCGACCGATCAGGCTGATGACCTCGCTTTCGGCAAACACCGTGCACATGCTGCTGATCTTGGTAGGTTCGCCGGAACGCGCCAGGTCGGCCATCTGCTGCTGGGAAATGCCTAGGCGGTCGGCCATGATCTCCAAAAAGCGCCCCGTACCGGCAGCGCACTTGTCGTTCATGGCGAACTTGGCCACGCGACCGCCTTTAAGCTGGATGACCTTGGTGTCCTGACCACCAACATCGATTACGGTACCGTGATCGCCAAACAGACACGCGGCACCGGCACCGTGGCAGGTAATCTCGGTCACGACCTTGTACGCATAGGGCACGGCGACACGGCCGTAGCCGGTCGCGATCACGCGCACGTCGTCGGCAGCCACGTCATAACCCGCCACTGCCAGTGCCTCGCGCAGCCGCTCGGAAGCATCGACCGAGGAGAACCCGGTTGGCTGGACGCACGTCCACGCCACCGAACCCTCCCCGTCGACCACAGCAGCCTTAGCCGCCGTAGACCCGATATCGATCCCGATCCCTATCATGGCTCTCTCCCAATCTAAACATCAAAGACAGCGGCGCGTTCAGGCGCCTTAGCTCTAGGTTTCTCAGGTGCCTGAGGAAGCTAGAGCGTCTCGATAAAGGCAGCGATGCGCGTCTCGATCTGGCCCATGTCGCCGTTGCTGTAGTCGGTCTCGATCTTCATATACGGAATACCCGCACCCTCGACAGCCTCCTGCATGCGCGCACTCTCCACGTTAAAGGTGTGGCACGCCTGCAGCACGCTCTCCACTACGCCATCGACATGATACTTCTCGCACATGGCCAGCGTGTTTTCCATACGACCGTCGTTGGGCGTCATGACCGAGCAGTTGATGTCCAGGTAGCGGTCGGCAATGGCGCGCAGGATATCGGGAGCCTCCGGGTCGATCATCATAGCCGCCGTGCGCTCACCCGAGCAGTCGTCCATGCACACAACCACGCCGCCGTTGGACTCGATGGTGCGACCGATCTTGTTGATCACGCCGCCCACCGGGCAGCCGGTGATCAGAATGCGCTTGGCATCCGCCGCAACCGGGCGCTCGCCCGCGTCGTAGGCCTCACGCAGCTTGGCAACCTTTTGCTCCAGCTGCTGCGTATAGGCCTCGATATCAAAGCTGAACGTACCGGCAAACATGGTGCTCATCAGGTCGACGCCGCTCATGGCCGCCGGCTGGTTAGCCTGCAGCGCAAACATCTCGAGCTGGGCCGCACGCAAACGGTTGCGACGACGGACGGCAGCGCGCAGGTCATCGTCGGTAATCGTGATGCCGTAGAAGCCCTCGAGTTCCTCCTTGAGCAGACGGCACTCCTCGTACCAGCCCTCGCGCTCGTAGGCGCGATCGCGGCCCTGCGGAAGATGCAGAATGTGCGTGCGCTTGAGCTCGTTGAGTAGCTCGTACATCTTCTTCTTGCCGTCGCAGGTGGTCTCACCGATGATCATGTCGCTAAAGTACGTAAACGGACACTTTTGAGAGTAGGCAAAGCCGTACGTCGACTTGATGAGCGGACACAGATTTGCCGGCAGCACCTTCTCGGCCTCGGGAATTACCTCGTCGGATGTGCCGCACAGTGCCACGCTCGCAGCCCCCGCGGCATCGATAATCTCGAGCGGCGTATAGCTGCACAAAAAGCCGACCAGGCGATTACCGGCCTGTTTGTAATCCTTAACGCGAATAAACGCCGCCTTGCGCTGCTCGTTGAACTCCTCAAACGTGGACGGCAACGGCTGTTCCTCGATATCGGCCATAGTAGTTCCCCTCTCTTGCACCGATATACCGACAATTAAACAACGAATCCACGCCATACCCAAAAGAAAGCATCCTCTAGGGAATGGCGTCGATAAGCTCCTGCGTATACGGATCGCTCGGGTGCGCGATCACGTCCTCGGCCGCGCCTTCCTCGACAAGACGACCGTGGTAGAGCACGCCAATCCGGTCGGACATATGCCGAACCACACGCATATCATGCGTGATAAACAGCAGCGCCACGCCCGTCGTGCGCTGCAGGTCGCGAAGCAAGTTGAGCACTTGGGCCTGCACGGACACGTCAAGCGCCGAGACCGGCTCGTCGCATACCACAAGGCGCGGCTCGCAAATAAGCGCCCGTGCCAGATTGAGTCGCTGACGCTGTCCCCCCGAAAGGTCATGCGGATAGCGGTCATAATGCTCTGCCAGAAGACCGACCGAGGCCAGGGCCGAGAGCGCGCGCCCATGGCGCTCATCCGCATCGCGCACGCCGGCGATAATCAGCGGCTCCTCCAAAATGCGGCCGACACGGTTGCGCGGGTCAAAAGCCGTAGAGCTATCCTGGAATACCAGCTGAATCTCGCGGCGAAACGGCTTGCGTTCGCGCTCCGACATCGTGGCGAGGTCGTGCCCGCGATAGACAATCGAGCCGGAATCCGCACGCTCGAGACCACAGATCAGGCGTCCAGTCGTCGACTTGCCCGATCCGGATTCGCCAACCAGGCCATAGACCTCGCCCGGCGCGATCTCAAACGACAGATCGTCCACGGCGGTAAAGGCCTGACGCTTAAAACCTGAGCCCGGCATGGGATACGCTTTAGTCAGATGTGAGACCCTAAGCAGGGCTTCGCTATCAACAGCCATGGCACTCCCCTTTCTCGACAAGCCAGCATTTAGAACGGTCGCACGCATTCACGGCAACCAGCGGAGGCTCCTGCGCGCGGCAACGTTCGTCCGCCCGGGCGCAACGAGGCGCAAAGCGGCATCCACAGGGTATTGCCGTAAGCGGCGGCACTGTGCCCGGAATATCCGCCAGCGTGTCAACTCGCTCGCCTTCGAGCGGCGGAATGCTCGCGATGAGCCCCTGGGCATACGGGTGGCTCGGGCGCTCCATAAGGCCGCAGGCGTCGATCTCTTCTACGATTTGGCCCAGATACATGACGTGCACGCGCGAGCAGATGCTCGTGACGACACCCAAATCATGGCTGATAAAAAGCACCGCCATGCCCTCGGAACTGTTGAGGTCGCGCAGAAGATCCAAAATCTGTTTTTGAGTCGTCGTGTCGAGTGCCGTGGTGGGCTCATCGGCAATCAGCAGTCGCGGATGACCGGCAAGCGCCATGGCAATCATCACGCGCTGGCGCATACCGCCGCTGAAATCGCTCGGATACATGTCAAAGCGGGCCGCGGCATCTCGAATGCCCACACGCTCCAACAGCGATAGAGCCTCGTTGCGGGCCTCGCGTCGGCTCACCTTACGGTGGGCCCGCACGACCTCGACGACTTGGGCCCCGACCGTCATGACGGGGTTAAGCGAGCTCAAAGGGTCCTGGAAAATCATGGCGATGTCGCAGCCGCGCACCTTGCGCATCGTCTTGAGCGGACGCGCCAGCAGATCCTCGCCATCAAACACAATCTGGCCCTCATAGGCCATCTTCTGTTCATGCTCCAATAGGCGCATGACACTCTGGGCAAACACCGACTTACCGCAGCCGGACTCGCCGACAACACCAACGATCTCGCCGGCATCGATATGTAGGTTGAGTTTGTTGACGGCTTCCAACGCGTTGCCATCGCGGCCCACAAACGAGATGCAGAGGTCGCGCACGTCCAAAAGATGTTCGCTCATGGGCTAGTCCTCCTTGGTCTTGGGGTCGAGGGCGTCGCGCAGGCCGTTGCCGGCCAGATTGAGCGAAAGCACGCTCGCGATGATGGCCGCTGCCGGGAAGAAGATCATCCACCAGGCCTTACGGATCACATTTTTACCCGCCTGCAGGATGTTGCCCCAACTGGCATCGGGCGCCTTGATGCCCAGTCCCAAAAAGGAAAGCGCGGCCTCGGAAAGCACGGCCTCGGCAAAGACGAAGGTCGCCTGCACCAGGAAGGGTGCCATAACGTTGGGCACGATATGCAGCCACACGATACGCGCGGTCGAGGCGCCCTGCACGCGCAGGGCCTCCACAAAGGGCTCCTCCTTGACCACCATCGCACGCGAGCGCACGATGCGCGCCATGCTGGGCGTGTAGACGATGGAGAGCGCGATGATGACGTTCCAGACCGAGGCGCCCATCATGGCCATGAGTGCGATAGCCAAAAGCACACCCGGAATGGACATAAGGCCGTCGCAGATGCGCATGAGAATATGATCGAGCCTCTCGTTGTAGCATGCATAGGCGCCGATCACCAAGCCGAGCGCACTCGTCGCGAGCGTGACGGCAATGCCAACGCCAAGCGACACGCGCGCGCCCACGATGACGCGGGCAAGCAGGTCGCGGCCAAAGTCATCGCAGCCAAAGGGATGCGCGGGCGAAGGTGCCGAAAGTCGCAACGCCATCTCCTGCGCATTGGGATTAACCGTCCACACCAGCGGACCGACGAGCGCGATCAGCGCAATCGCCAGGAAAATGCAGCCACCGACCACAAACCCCTTGTTGGCAAGAGCCTTCTTAACGTTTGACATCATGCATCGCCCCATTTGCGAGCGCGCGGGTCAAAAGCGCCGTAGGCAAGGTCGACGGCCAGATTGATCACCGAATTCAACAAGGCGATGACGAGCAGCACGCCCTGAATCACCGGATAGTCGCGACGCTCGATAGAGCTCGTGACCAGCTGGCCCAAACCGGGGATGTTAAAAATGGCCTCAGTCACCACGGCGCCCGTAATCAGGGCGCCAAAAGAATAGCCGACCGAGGTGAGAATCGGCAGCGCTGCGTTGCGCAGGGCATGGGCCAGCACCACGCGAACCTCGGAGACGCCCTTGGCACGCGCCGTCTTGACGCAGTCGAGCTGCATGGCCTCGATCACGCTCGCACGCGTCATGCGCATGAGCAGCGCGGCCTGAACGCATCCAAGCGATATGGCCGGCAACGCAAGATAGCGTAAATGGCTGAACCAGCCCTTCGATAGCGGCGCATAACCGGCCACCGGGAGCACACGCAACGTGACGGCAAACAGCCACATAAGCATGAGAGCCATCAAAAAGCCGGGTATCGCCACGCCCAAAAGAGCAACGATACGCAAGACCGCGTCGGTGCGCGACCCATGTTTGAGGGCAGCGACGACGCCGCAGGGCAGTGCGATCAACAGCGCGATGAGCTGTGCCAGAAGCGCGAGCGATAGCGTGGGGGCAAAGTGCTCGGCGATCGCCTGTGTAACGGGCTGGCGCATAAAATACGAATCGCCCAGGTCGCCGGTAAGCACGCCGCCCATCCACTCAACGTAGCGCTGCGGCAGCGGCTCGTTGAGTCCCAGGCTATCGTTGACGCGCTCGATCTGGTCGGCCGAAGCCTCCATGCCGAGCATCGAAGAGGCCGGGTCACCCGGTGTGAGATAGATAATCAAAAACACGACAACCGAGATGATGAGCATCACCGGAACCATCGCGCCTATACGTTTGAGCGTGTACTTCAACATGCGAGGCGTCTATTTCCCCTCTGAACGTGGACAGGGCGTGGCGGCCGCAGGGGACCAGACCCCTCCAGCCGCCACGCCATCTATTGCATTACTCCGGACGCTTGGCGTTCCAGATGATGGCGCCGTCGAGCAGCTCAAAGCCCTCGACATCGGCCTGCGTGCCGGTTATGGCAACGTAATGGCACAGCGGCTCGACAACCGCGATCTCGTACAGACGCTCCTGGCACTCGGCCCACTTTTTGGTTGCGGCCTTCTGGTCCTCGGCCGTGCGAGTCTCACCGACCAGCGTAAGCGCCTTCTCGTCCGAAAGACCATAGAAGCCCTTGGAGACCGAAAGCGACTGCGCCGGAATCGGCTTGTAGTTCGTAGATGCCACAAACAGGTCCCACTGATCGGCCTTGCTGGAGCGGATATCCATAAAGGTCGCGAACTCATAGCTCTCGACTTCGGCAGTAAAGCCGGCCTTCTCGAGCTGTTCCTGCAGCGCGACAGTCGCGTTGTACATATCCTTGTAGTCGGGGGTGGTCAGCAGCTTGACCGTCTCACCGGCATAGGAGGTCTTGGCCAGGGCCTTCTTGGCCGCCTTGGGGTCGGCCTGGTTAAAGTATTTTTTGCCGGCATCGGTCGCCCACTGGTCGTTTTCGGGGTTGCCCAGGTTGGGATCGATCGTAAAGAGCTCTTCCTCGCCATAGGCAGCCAGAGCAGCAGCCTTGCAGTCGATCGCCATAAAAGCGCACTTGCGGATAGCCTCGTCGGCAAAAATGCCTTCGTTCATGTTAAAGAACGCGGTGAGGACACCCGCGGTATGCGTGTACAGCTTCACGTCATCGTTGCCATCGAAGTCATGGAAATTCTCGGTGGGAATCTCGCCGGCGATATCGTATTCGCCGGTCTCGAAACCGCTCACGCGCGTGGAGCCCTCCGTGACAAACTGATAGAAAATATCCTTCGTAGGTGCGGAGACCTTGCCGGTGTAGCCCGACGCCTTGCCCTCAGCAGCCCGATAATCGTCGTTACGGGTCAGATGGATGTACTGATCCTGCTTCCACTCCACAAACTTATAGGCACCGGTACCGATATAGTCGGCGATGCCCGTGTCGCCCGCGGCGTCGATAACCTCGGAGGGAACGATCGCGGGATATTGGGAGTGGTTGCCCAGAATCGTAAGGAAATCCGTGGCGGGCGCGGTAAGCGTGCAGGTCACCTCGTGGTCGCCCGACGCAGCAAACTGGGCATCGGGAAGCAGACTTGCCGCACGGTCGTTGACTTTAAGCCAGCGGTTCATCGAGGCGACGACATCGTCGGGGCCAAGCTCCTTACCGTTGTGGAACACGATGCCTTCGCGCAGCTCGATGGTATAGACCAGTCCGTCGTCGGAAACCTTGTAGCTCTTGGCGAGAACGGGCTGAGGCTCGTACTTGGAGTCGAGGCCAAAAAGCGGCTCCATGATATTGCAGGCAATATCCACGGTCACAAGCGACGACGTGGTGTGCGGATCGAGACCGTCCGGGCTCGCCGGGAGCGCGATCTGCAGCTCGTCGCGATACTCCACATCCTGGCCGGAGGCAGCGGCGCTACCGCTCTCGGCGCCCGAACCGCCGCAGCCGGTGAGGCCGAGGCCCGCCATGGCGCACAGGGCAGCGGAGCCGGTCAGAAAACCGCGACGGGAAACGCCCGCCTTGAAAAGGTCGTTGTTCATTGAGTTCCTTTCGTGTCTGAACAAACGGACAGAATCTGCCGGGACGGCGAAAATCCCCGCCCCGGCAGCCATACGAAGCCGATCGGCGTCCTGCGGTGCATCCGGACACCGACAGGCATGGCAGCAGAGAAATCCCTATCGCGTGGATAGGAACACCCGGAGGCACCACTTAGCGCAGGTGCGGCTAAATCGTCTCGAGGAAGGCCTCAATACGGGTCTGGAGTTGGCCTGCATCCTCGCCGGCGTAGTCGGTCGTGATGTGCATAAACG
>ERZ833782.1253-NODE-1253-length-23208-cov-4.333823_pt1 | contig 23208 bp, 20 predicted proteins | sample MGYA00519577_ERZ833782 | MGnify/ENA primary metagenome ERZ833782 (study PRJEB31850, sample SAMEA3708745) | human gut metagenome | biome: human gut; feature: human-associated habitat; material: faeces | place: China | collected 2014 ...
GAGAGTAAGGTTGTTCTGATACATATATTACTATTTCCCTCTTTCGCTATATCACTTCTTTATTACACATAACTGTAAAGCCCGCGCACTGAAACTTCTCCCGCGCTGACTTTTGTGATTTCTTTATCCTGCTTCTCCACAAGCAGTTCACCCTTTTCATCGATTCCTCTGCAGATTCCTTCAAAACTCTTGCTTCCATCCAGCACTCTTACCGGCTGGTTCAGGTTTGCCAGAATCTTATGGTAATCTTCCAGGAGATGTGTGAAATCACAGGTCTGCACAAATTTCTCATAGTTAATCTCAAAGTATTTCATCACCTGCGAGATTACCTGATTTCTGTCGTACTCCTGACCACTTTCAAGGATCAATGATGTCGCCTTATCCTGCATTTCTTCCGGAAATTCTTTAAGATTTACATTGATTCCCACTCCGATGAGGACATAATTGATCTTCACTCCATTTGTTCCCATTTCCGTCAGGATTCCGCAGATCTTTTTTCTGGAAATGACCACATCGTTCGGCCACTTGATACTTACCTCAAAGCCCAGTTCTTCTACCGCCTGTGCCACTGCAAGTCCCATAACCAGCGTCAGCATAGACGCATACTGCGGAGAAAATTCCGGTCTGAGAAGCAAAGTCATCATAATAGAACTTCCTTCCGGCGCTTCCCATTTTCTGTCAAAACGGCCTCTGCCTGCTGACTGAAATTCTGCAACTGCCAGTGTTCCATGCTCTGCACCTTCTTTTGCAAGGCGCTTGATCCATGAATTCGTAGAATCTGTTTCTTTTGCAAAATGGACGGTTTTGCCCGCCCATTTTGTATGTGTTGCCTGTGAAATTATTTCTTCATTAAATAAATCTGACATTATTTCTCCGGCTCTCCTAATGTTGCAACGATCACAGCCTTAATGGTGTGCATACGGTTCTCAGCTTCGTCGAATACCTTGGACTGCGGAGACTCGAATACCTCGTCTGTAACCTCCATATCTGTAAGGTTGAAACGCTCGCCCATCTCTTTTCCGATCTTTGTCTTAAGGTCATGAAATGCCGGCAGACAGTGAAGGAAGATCGCCTTTTCACCGGCGTTCTCCATTACATGTCTGGTAACCTTGTATGGTGTCAGGTCGTGGATACGCTCTGTCCATACTTCGTCAGGTTCGCCCATGGATACCCATACATCTGTGTAGATGATATCCGCATCTTTTGTTCCTGCCTCCACATCCTCTGTGAGAGTGATGGTGGAACCTGCCTCTTCTGCCCACTGCTGACACTGTGCTACAAGCTCATCATTCGGGAAATATTTCTTATTGGTGCAGGCTACGAAATCAAGACCAAGCTTGGAGCATACAACCATCAGGGAGTTACCCATGTTGTAACGGGCATCACCCATGTATACAAGCTTCAGACCTTTCAGTCTGCCGAAATGCTCACGTACTGTCAGCATATCTGCAAGCATCTGTGTCGGATGATACTCGTTTGTCAGACCATTCCATACCGGTACACCTGCATGCTTCGCAAGCTCCTCAACAATATCCTGACCGAAGCCACGGTACTCGATTCCCTCATACATTCTTCCGAGAACTCTTGCAGTATCTGCAATGCTCTCCTTCTTTCCGATCTGGGAGCCTGTGGAATCCAGATAGGTAGAACCCATTCCCAGATCATGAGCTGCCACTTCGAAGGAACAGCGTGTTCTTGTGCTTGTTTTTTCAAAGATCAGAGCAATATTCTTGCCTCTGTAGTACTCATGAAGCTCTCCTACTTTTTTCTTGGCCTTCAGATCTGCTGCAAGGTCGATCATGTAAGTAATCTCTTCCGGTGTAAAGTCTTTCAATGTCAGGAAATTTCTTCCTTTAAGATTCATAATATGTCCTCCTCACGGCTGCAGATCTATTTCTGCTCTGCCGTTTTATCTGTCATGATTTCCTTCAGGGATGTTGCCAGCCCTGCGATGCCCTGTATCTCGGACGGAATGATGATCTTCGTTGCCTTGCCGTCAGCAACCTTTGTAAGAGCCTCCAGGCTCTTCAGCGTAAGAACAGATTCATCTGCTCCTGCTTCCTTGATCATACGAAGTCCTTCTGCAGTTGCCTGCTGTACCTTAAGAACTGCCTGTGCCTGTCCTTCAGCCTCTTTGATCATACGCTCCTTCTGAGCCTCAGCATGAAGGATCGCCGCCTGCTTCTCAGCCTCAGCATCCAGGATAGCGGACTGTTTTTTACCCTCTGCAACAAGGATTGTGGAACGTTTCTCTCCTTCTGCTTTCAGAATAGCTTCTCGTCTCTCACGCTCGGCCTTCATCTGTTTCTCCATGGCATCCTGAATGGCTGCCGGAGGAATGATGTTCTTAAGCTCCACACGGTTAACCTTGATTCCCCATGGATCTGTAGCCACATCAAGGGACGCACGCATCTTGGTATTGATAACCTCTCGGGATGTCAGTGTCTCATCCAGCTCCATATCACCGATGATGTTACGAAGTGTTGTAGCAGAAAGATTCTCGATAGCCATGATCGGATTCTCAACGCCATATGCGTAAAGCTTCGGATCTGTGATCTGGAAAAATACAACCGTATCGATCTGCATGGTTACATTATCTTTGGTAATTACCGGCTGCGGTGGAAAATCCACAACCTGTTCTTTCAGGTTTACTCTTCTTGCAACACGCTCAATGAACGGAACCTTGAAATGGATTCCTGTACTCCAGGTAGCCTTGTAAGCACCAAGACGTTCCAGTACCACTGCATAGGCCTGTGGTACAATGCGGATGCAGGATGCAAGCACCCACAGCACAAGAACGATGACTACAAGCAAAACAACAACTCCACCCATAATTTAGCCCTCCTTGCTAAGTTCTTTTACGATCAGCTTCACTCCGCGGATCTCTTCGATCTCAACCACTGCACCTGTTGGAATTTCTTCCCCGTCATCTACGGTCCGTGCAGTCCACTCGATGTCATTGATCCTCACCTGCCCGGTCTGGGCCAGGTTGTTGACCGTCTGTATCACTACGGCTCTTTTTCCCAGAAGACTCTCTGCATTGGTCTTTTCCACGCCCTTGTTCATGTAGCGGACCGCCAGAGGTCTGGTAAAGATCAGAAGCACCACGGAAACTCCGAAAAATAAAAGGAGCTGTACAACAATTCCCCCTCCAAGCCACGAGGCAATGCACGCCACAAATGCACCGCCTGCAAACCAGACAGTGGTAAGTCCTACCGTGATCGCTTCAATTACCAGTAAAATTGCCAGTATTCCAAGCCAGGCCAAAGGTGTCATAAAACCCCTCCTCTCTTATTCTCTTCTCTGTCTTGCAGCTTCGTACATCAGAATTCCTGATGCCATGGCAGCATTCAGCGATTCTACCTTTCCGCACATGGGAATGCGGATCAGACAGTCTGCTGCCTCCGCCGCCTGATCAGTCAGGCCCTTTCCCTCGTTTCCAATGAAAAATGCGGTACCGCCCTTATAGGATTCCTGATCATAGGAATTCTCGCCCTTCAGATGAGCTGCAAAACTGCGGATTTCCTTTTCTTTCAGCTTCTTCTCTAATGATACCACATCTTCCACATATAGAAAAGGCATTCTGTAAATGGAGCCCATGGTAGAACGGATCACCTTGGGATTTGTGATATCCACGCAGGTTTTTGTGAGGAAAACTCCGCTTACGCCGGCGCCCTCACCGGTCCTGAGAATGGTTCCCGCATTTCCCGGATCCTGAAGATCCTCCAAAACCATGACCAGAGGATTTTCTCCTGCCAGTACCTCCTCCTCGCTCCAGGAAGGCAGCTTCAGAACTGTCAGGATTCCCTGGGGAGTTTTGGTATCACACATCTGACGGAATACAGAATCCTTCACGATCTCACAGGGATATTTTTCTGCCTGAGACATCAGCTCTCCATCCCGGGAAACTGTCTCGGAGACAAACACCTGGGAAACCCAGCTTTCCGGTGCTTCCAGAAACATTTTCCGGCCCTCTGCCACAAAAAGTCCCTGCTCTCTTCTGGCTTTTGCCTTCTGGTTCAGCTGCATGACATTTTTTATTTTTGCATTTGATACACTGGTTATCATACTTTTATTTCTCTCCTTCCGGCAATCCGTATTCGGTTAACGTAATTCCTCACGACTTGCATTCAGATCTTTGTTTTTTCCGATGGCGATTATGGAACAGTTGTCCGGAAGCGGTTCGGAAGGATCCAGATCTACCGTGACATTTTCACCTTGCTTGATGCCAATGATATTAATGTGAAAACGCTCCCGTATATTCAGATCTACCAGATTTTTTCCGATCCAGGATACCGGCATGGAAAACTCCGCCATACTGAACTCCGCCGAAAGCTCAAACACATCCAGATACCCGCCGGACATAAGATTTCTGGCAACTCTCAGTCCCATGGACTGTTCCGGATAAATGATCTTATCTGCACCAATTTTGTCGAGTATACGTCCATGAAGAGAATTCATACTTTTTGCAACTACAAAGGGCACTCCCAGATCCTTAGCCTGCATGGTTGCGGAAATACTGGCTTCCAGATTTTCGGCAACTGCGATAATGGCTACATCCACATTCTGAACTCCCAGAGCCTTCAGGATTCCCGGTTCACGGACATCTGCTTTTACCGCATAGGTTACTTTTTCGGAAATCTCTTCGATATTTTCTTCTTTGTCATCAATGGCAAGGACATCACAGTCTGACTCTGCCAGCGTCACCGCCAGAGTCATTCCAAACTGTCCAAGCCCGATCACGGCAAAAGATTTATTTTTCATTCTATTCTCCTGTTTAACCGATCATGATATCTTCTTCACCGAGATGCGTGGTGCTTCCCGGCCTGTTGCGTACACGCATCACAACTGCTGTTCCAAGTGTCAGCGGTCCGATACGTCCCAGATACATGGTAAGGATCACGATCCACTTGCCTGCCACATTCAGCTGAGGTGTCAGTCCTCTGGAAAGTCCTACTGTAGCCCCCGCAGAGGTGATCTCATATAAAACATCTGCCAGATCCACTCCCGGCATTACTGCGGACAAAAGCACCGTCATGGTAAAAAGGATCAGTACACTGGTTCCTGCAACAACCATGGCCGAACGGAGATAGCTCTCACGGATCCTGCGGCCGTATACCTCTACATCCTTTTTTCCCTGAAGATATGCCGCAATGGAAAGGATCAGAACCGCAATGGTAGTAGTCTTCACACCACCGGCAGTGCCCATGGGTGATCCTCCGATAAACATCCACAGCAGGGAAATGATCACTGTAGGTGTGGACAAAAGTGACTGATCCATGGTATAAAAGCCCGCCGTACGTGTTGTCACTGACTGGAAAAAGGATGCCATGATCTTTGTTCCCAGTGGTGCCCCCTTCAGCGTGGCAGGATTTCCGGATTCAAAAATAAATACCAGAAATGCCCCTGAAAATACCAGGATCCCGGTCATCGTAAGGACCAGCTTGCTCTGAAGCCGCAGTACACGAAAAACTCTGGATGGAGAAAGATCTTTTCTCAGAACCTTGCGGAATTTATCCCACAGATCCCACCAGACGATAAATCCAAGACCTGACACAATGATCAGGCCAATCGTAGTGATATTGACCAGCGGATTGCTCACATATACCGAAAGGCTTGTTTCCCCGAAAAGATCGATCCCTGCGTTGCAGAATGCAGATACCGCCAGAAATATGGCATGCACCAGACCTTTTTTTATTCCAAATTCCGGTACAAAGCAAAACGCATACAGGAGCGCACCGATTCCTTCTGCAAGAAACACGCATTTCACCACACTGCGGACTACAGCCACGACTCCACCCATTTCATCCAGGTTATAGGATTCCTTGATGATCCGCCGGTTTTTCAGGGAGATTTTCCGCCGGAGGCTGATGAATATCATATTTGCCAGTGCGATCAGTCCGATCCCGCCGATCTGTATCAGGCACAGGATAACCGCTTTTCCAATGGGGCTCCACTGAACTGCCATGACAACTGTGGAAAGTCCTGTCACGCATACGCTGGTCGCCGCTGTAAAAACAGCATCCGGGAAGGTAACAGCCTGCCCGGGTGCGCTGCAGAACGGCAGCCATAAAATAAGTCCACCTACAAAAATCACCCCCGCAAAGCCGAGGGCAATTATTTGTGACGTATTCAGTTTATGCAATCCGTCTGAAACTTTTTTTAAGTTCATAAATATTTTTATTTTCTGTAATTATGAGAAAGAGAATTGCAGACCTCCCACATGTAGGAATCTACATTCTTCTGCATTGCAAGAGCCTCATTGATGTCGAAATCAACAAACTCACCATGACGGTATCCAACCACACGGCTGCGTTTTCCGGCAACAAGAAGATCTACTGCGAGAGCACCCATCATGGACGCATATACACGGTCCTTACATGTAGGGCTTCCACCACGCTGCATGTGACCAAGGATAGTTGCACGTGTCTCGATGCCTGTCGCAGCCTCGATACGTTTCGCCATAGCCTCTGAATGGCCGATGCCCTCAGCATTTACGATGATATGGTGTTTCTTGCCTTTCTTACGGCTCTCTACGATATTGTCAATAAGCTTCTGCTCGTCATAATCATATTTCTCCGGGATCAGGATATCTTCAGCACCGTTTGCGATACCGCACCATACTGCAAGGTATCCGGCGTTACGTCCCATAACCTCGATGATACTGCATCTCTCATGGGATGTGGATGTATCACGTACCTTGTCAATAGCTTCCATAGCTGTATTTACAGCAGTATCAAAACCGATGGTGTACTCGGTACATGCGATATCAAGGTCAATAGTTCCCGGCAGGCCAATGGTGTTGATTCCGAGGTTCGCAAGCTTCTGAGCACCTGCGAAGGAACCGTCTCCACCGATAACAACAAGGCCGTCGATTCCATGCTTTCTGCAGATCTCTGCAGCCTGCTGCTGTCCTTCCTCTGTTCTCATCTCTGCACATCTGGCAGTATAAAGAATTGTTCCGCCTCGCTCAATCGTATCGGAAACGTCCTTTGCTGTCATATCTCTGATCTCTTCATTTAAGAGACCGCTGTATCCTTTATAGATTCCCTTTACGTTCAGTCCGCTGCTTAATCCTCTTCTGACAACAGCACGGATTGCAGCATTCATTCCAGGTGCGTCACCGCCACTGGTCAAAACGCCGATCGTTTTGATTTTGTTCTCTGCCATATTGTTATCCTCCATCTTATGAAACAACCTATTGTAATACACATATTCGGGTATAGTTTATAGCATTTTTATAAGTTTTTCAATACTCTCTCCACAATTTTAACATTGGAACTTCCATATTTTTCACACATGCGTTCCAGCCAGGAATCCTCGATATGGACCTGATAAGCAGGAGGAAGTTTCTTCATTGCCTTGACATCTTTGAGATAAATAACCACCGTGCTGTTTCCTCTGGATTCCATCAGATCGTCTACCAGACCGGTTTCGGCTTTTGCGTACTCTTCCCGGCTTTCAAACTGGAGCCACAGTTCTCTTGGCATATCATCAAAAAGACGGACCTTTTCCAGGATCAGCTTACTGGCTTTGTCGTCTTCTGCGGATACTCTTCCCTGAATAAAGAGCCGGGCATCTTCATTCAGGAACATCTGGCATTTTTCGTAATCACGTGGAAATACCACAACCTCCACGGTGCCTACCAGATCCTCCACTGTAAGGAACGCCATTACCTTATTATTCTTTGTATATTTTATGGTTTTATCCGTGATCATTCCGCCCACGATCACTTTCTGATTATCGTAAACCTCCGGTATCCCTGTTTCATCATCCGGCTGAAAATCAGAAGTTTTTGCAGAGATCATTTTTTCCATCATATTCCGGTAACGCTCCAGCGGATGACCGCTGAGATAGATGCCGAGAACTTCCTTCTCAAAGGTCAGTATCGTCTCCTTCGGATATTCTGCAGCCTGCGGCATACGGATCTCAAATTCGTTTTTATCTTCTTCAGGCGCAATATCAAAAAGACTCAGCTGTCCCGCCATGGTATGCTTCTTATCCTGGTTGATACTGTCTATGATCTGCGTATAAACCGTCATTTTCTGATTCCGGTTTCCCTCCAGGCAATCCAGCGCTCCGGCCTTGATCAGATTTTCCACAACCCTCTTGTTGATCTGGTCGATATTTCGCTCAATAAATGTTTTCAGGGAGGTATATTCTCCGTGCTCCTCACGCTCCCGCACGATCCCCTCGATTACCGGACGGCCGATGCTCTTGATGGCAGAAAGTGCATAACGAATGGCACCATTGTCAACAGAAAAGCCATAAACACCATGATTGATATCCGGCGGAAGGATCCGGATCCCCATCTGGCGGCATACAGAAATATATTCGGCAACCTTGTTTGGCATTTCCACAACGGATGTCATCAGTGCAGCCATGAACTCTACCGGATAGTAATATTTGAGATATGCCGTCTGGTAGGAGACCACCGCATAAGCGGCAGCGTGAGACTTATTGAAGGCATACTTTGCAAAATCTGTCATCTCATCGTAGATCTTGTTTGCGATCTCCTCGGAAATACCGTTGGCGATACATCCCGGTACTCCCTCTTCGGCATTTCCGTAAACGAAATTCTGGCGTTCTTTTGCCATAACAGAAGCTTTTTTCTTAGACATGGCACGGCGTACCAGATCACTTCGTCCAAGGGTATAGCCTGCAAGCTCACGGACGATCTGCATAACCTGCTCCTGGTATACGATACAGCCATAGGTCGGCTTCAGGATCGGCTCCATCTGCGGACAATCATAACGGATGGTATCCGGACGGTTTTTTCCGCGGATGTACTGCGGAATGAAATCCATGGGGCCCGGACGGTAAAGCGAAATTCCCGCGATCACGTCCTCAAGACTCTGCGGCTTCAGCTCCTTCATGAAGCTTTTCATTCCGGCGCTCTCCAGCTGGAACACGCCGTCAGTACGTCCTGTTCCGAGAGAATCCAGTACCTTTTTATCGTTGTAGTCGATCTCTTGCATATCCAGAAGCATACCGGTGCTTTTTTCCACCATTTTCACAGCATTCTGAATAACCGTCAGGGTACGGAGGCCCAGGAAATCCATTTTCAGAAGTCCCAGCTCTTCCAGTGTTGTCATGGTAAACTGCGTGACAATGGAACCATCCTGTGCTCTGGAAAGGGGTACGTATTCCGATACATCCTTCTGGCTGATCACAACACCTGCCGCATGCATGGAGGTATGCCTCGGAAGCCCCTCCAGACGTTTTGCCAGATCGATCAGACGATGGATATCGTCCTGTTCCTCGTAAGCCTTGCGAAGCTCCGGATTCATTCCCAGTGCCTTGTCAATGGTGATATTCAGCTCCTGTGGGATCATCTTGGCAATAGTGTCCACCTGGGCATAAGGCATATCCAGAACACGGCCCACATCACGGATGACACCGCGGGCTGCCAGCGTACCGAAGGTAACGATCTGAACCACGCAGTCATCACCATATTTTCTTCTTACATAATCAATAACCTCCTGTCTCCGTTCGAAGCAGAAATCCACATCGATATCCGGCATGGATACTCGCTCCGGATTCAGGAAACGTTCAAAGAGCAGATCATACCGGATCGGGTCCAGCTGGGTGATCCCAAGTGTATAGGCAACCAGGCTTCCTGCGGCAGAACCTCGTCCCGGACCAACCATGATATCGTTGTCCCTGGCATATTTGATAAAATCCCATACGATGAGAAAGTAATCTACATATCCCATATTTTTGATAGTAGACAGCTCATAATCCAGGCGCTTTTTCAGCTCCTCTGTTACCGGATGATAACGCTGCTCAAGTCCCTCATAACAAAGCTTGTTCAGATATTCCCACGAGGTAAGTCCGTCCGGCACATCATATTTCGGCAGCTTGGTCACACCAAATTCAATCTCCACATGACATCTCTCCGCGATCTTATGCGTGTTTTCCAGTGCTTCCAGCGCATATGGAAAAAGCCTCGCCATCTCTTCCGGCGATTTCACATAATACTGGCCGCCCTCATAGCGCATTCTGTTTTCATCGCTGAGCTTTTTCTGAGTCTGCAGACAAAGAAGAACATCATGTGGTTCCGCATCCTCTGCCATAGTGTAATGCACATCATTGGTGGCAACCAGATCGATCCCCGTCTCTCTGTGCATACGGAGAAGCTGCTGATTTACTGTCTGCTGCTCCGGAATCCCATGATCCTGAAGCTCCAGAAAGAAATTTCCTTTTCCGAAAATATCCTGATAACGTAATGCCACGATCTTGGCATCCTCATACATTCCACGTGCAAGATATCTGGCGACCTCTCCTGCAAGGCAGGCACTTAAGGCAATGATACCCTCGTGATATTTTTCCAGAAGCTCCAGATCCACACGTGGCTTGTAATAAAACCCTTCCACAAATGCCTTGGATACAATTTTCATCAGGTTGCTGTATCCCTGATTATTCTCAGCCAGCAGGACCAGATGATAATAACGGTCATCCCCACTTCCCACTTCTCTGTCAAAACGGGAGCCCGGAGCCACATAAACCTCACATCCGAGGATCGGATTGATCCCGGCTTCTCTTGCAGCCCTGTAAAAATCAATGACACCATACATAACGCCATGATCGGTGATCGCCGCACTGTCCATACCCAGCTCTTTTACTCTGGCTACATATTCTTTGATCTTATTGGAGCCATCCAGAAGGCTGTATTCTGTATGGACATGTAAATGTGTAAACTCCAAATTTATTCTCCTTATCGTAAAAAACAGGGCTCCGGATCCTCCCCGCTCTGCACTTTTCTCTGAACGTGCCGGAGCGTGTCTGATCCGGAGCCGGTCAACACCTTGTTATTTTTTAATGTAGATCCTCTTGTCACGGATCTCTACTTTTCCTTCCTTCATCAGATGACCGACTGCACGCTTGAATGCGTTCTTACTGAGGCCAAACTCTCTCTTGATGACTTCCGGTGAGGCATGATCATCAAATGGCAGTACCCCTGCAAATTCCTCGATCACGCTGAATACGCTCTCTGCATCCTCATTGATCTGGATGTAAGCCTTCTGGCGGTCACTGACGTTCATCTTGCCATCCTCTTTCACCTCTGTGACACGAAGATCAAGAATAGCTCCCGGTCTGTACTTGCCTGTTGCCTCCCGTGCCGGGATCAGAGCGGAATATTTATCATCTACCGCAACAAAAACGCCGAAATTCCCGCTGATCTCATAGACACGCCCCTTTACCGAATCTCCCGGTACATAAGGAGTTCTGGTGGAAAGATAATGATACACCTTCATGGTTGCACAGAGTCTGCTGCTCTTATCTACATAAAGAGCTACCAGACACTCCTCGCCTTCACGGACCCGGTTGGTCTGCTCATGATACGGAAGAAGAAGATCCTTCTCCAGTCCCCAGTCAAGAAAAGCACCGATCCTGGTGACCTGTTTTACCTTAAGGACTGCTGTCTGTCCCACCTGAAGCATCGGCTCACGGGTCGTTGCGATCAGTCTGTCCTGGGAATCCTTATAGATGAATACTTCGATCTCATCACCTGCTTTGGTTCCTTCCGGTACCTGCTTGGACGGAAGAAGCACCCGCTCATTCTGAGGTGCGTTTCGGTCCTCTCCAAGATATATTCCGAAATCCACGGTTTTTACAACCAGTAATTTCTGTTTTTTACCTAATTCTATCATTCTTACTCCTGTTCCTTAAAACTATATATGATCATTTACTATTTGCTGTCTGTCCTGCATTATAACATAAGAGAATTATTATAGAAAGCACAAAAAAGGCAGCTTCGGAAATTTCTTTCCGTCACTGCCTTTTATTTGCCATTCATGGGGGAACCTGCCCCCCACATTGGGTTAGTCTGTTATTCTGTTGGCTTCTCAACCGGCATCGGGTTCATCTTTTTAATGACAAAAAGTACGATCAGCATCAGCACGATTCCCACCGGAAGAGCGATCCATGCTGTTTTTACAAAACCTGCAACAATATAAGTTACAAAGGATACTGCCGCAGCCAGGATCGCATACGGAAGCTGTGTGGAAACGTGAGTCACATGATCACACTGTGCTCCTGCGGAAGCCATGATCGTTGTATCGGAGATCGGTGAGCAGTGGTCTCCGCAAACTGCACCTGCCATGCAGGCAGACATGGAAATGATCATCATCTCAGGACTGGATTTCTCAAATACCGCAACAACGATCGGGATCAGGATACCAAAGGTTCCCCAGGAAGTACCTGTAGCAAATGCAAGTCCACATCCAACCAGGAAAATAATGGCCGGAAGGATAACTTCAATACCACCGGCAACAGAACGCATTGCTTCTTCTACGAATACCGCTGCACCAAGTGAGTCTGTCATAGCCTTCAGTGTCCATGCAAAGGTCAGGATCATGATCGCCGGTACCATAGCCTTGAAGCCTTCCGGGATGCATCCCATACAGTCTCTGAAATTGACCACACGGCGGATCATATAGAAAATAATGGCAAATACCAGACCAAAAGCACTTCCCATTGCAAGGCCTGTAGAGGCATCACTCTGTGAAAATGCAGTAACAAAATCTGTTCCGCTGAAAAATCCTCCTGTGTAGATCATACTGATGACACAGCAGATAACAAGCACAACGATCGGGATCACAAGATCGATCACCTTTCCTCTCGGATTCGGTGTCGCATCATCCGTTGCATTCTCATACGGTCTTGCAGATGTTGTATAAAGATCTCCGTTCAGAGCATTGATCTCATGTGTTCTCATGGCACCAAACTCGGTTTTCATCAGTACCATGCCAACCATCATTACAATAGTAAGGATCGCGTAAAAGTTATACGGGATGGTTCTTACAAAAATCGCAAGTCCATCCTGTCCCTCTACAAATCCGCTGACTGCGGCAGCCCAGGATGAGATTGGTGCGATGATACATACCGGAGCGGCTGTCGCATCGATCAGGTATGCAAATTTTGCTCTGGATACATGATGTCTGTCTGTTACCGGACGCATAACACTTCCTACTGTCAGACAGTTAAAATAATCGTCAATGAAGATCAGAATTCCAAGGATGATCGATGCAAGCTCTGCACCCACACGTGTATGGATCTTTTTGCTGGCCCATCGTCCGAATGCGGCAGAGCCGCCGGCCTTGTTCATCATACATACCACAGATCCCAGGATAACAAGGAAGATCAGGATTCCTACGTTATAGCTGTCAGAAAGAACCTTGATGATTCCTCCCTCAAAAATCTGTGTTACCGTTCCTTCGAATTTAAATCCGGAATAGATCAGTGCTCCTACTACAATTCCCACAAACAGAGAACTGTATACTTCTTTCGTGATCAGCGCAAGGATGATCGCTACAAGAGGTGGAAGCAGTGCCCAGATCGTTGCATACAGAGCAGGCTGGTAAGTCTCCTCCGCATCCGCAGCCAGCACAGTCAAAGGACTTGCCAGTGCGCCCATGAATATCATTGCCATAACAGACAATGCTGTTCCTGCTTTTTTACTCATTTTTCTCCTCCCTTTTTCGGGGACAAAAAAACGGAGGCTGTCTCTTCTTAAGAACACCTCCGGTTAAATAATCCTTATTTAACTTATAGCCTGTCAGAAAATCTCCATTCAGCATATTAAATGCAGATTTCCCGAAGTGCTACCGATAGCGCTCCACATCCGTGACAGTACAACGCATATTCTGCGTTATCCCAGCACCCTGTCATCTGGCCTTCCAGAGCACTTCGGCAGATTTTCCTTTCTTTATGAACAGCCTGCCAGGGCCTTGCATCCATAAATACTGATAAAATCCGCGCCTCTATCTTCTTATCCGTGACCGGTTGCCCTCCACAGGGCTTCCCGGCCGTCTTTTTTTCTTTATACTGTAGCAGTTTCCGACATAAATATCAAGTAGTTTACACAGATTCCTGCCAGTCAGACCAATATTGTGCTACTTTTCACTCCGTTCTCAGCGGAATATTACCAGTGAACTATAATCCAATATTGCCTTATTTACTGCTCGTTCAGAAGCCACTTCACATCCACTCCCAGTACCTTGGCAAACACCCGCAGTTCATAATCTGCTACAAAACGTTCTCCTCCTTCGATCCGGCTGATACTGTCACGCTCCAGCATCACTCCTTCCACCTGCATTTTTGCGGCCAACGCAGATTGCGACATCCGTTTCATATTCCTCATCTGGCGTATTTTTTCTCCGGAAACATTCTTTTTTCCTTGATAAGCGTATATTTTCATCCTGCCACCTATTTTAATAAATGTGTTAATGTTCTGCATTTTTCTTGACATTAGCACATATTTCGGCGGCATCTGTGTTAAAGGTCAGCAAATCTGACATTTTCTGCATTTTTCGACAAAAAATGCCGCGGTACTGTTCCGCGGCATTTCCACTCAGGCGGATATTGACGATCCACCATCGGGTCAAACTGTTTTTTCTTCTGATCAGTCTTCCAGGTCTACCTGACCATAATATGCATTTGCACCATGTTTTCTGTAGTAATGCTTATCCTGAAGCTCCTGCGGTGCCGGTTTTACATCCGGATTGATCAGCTCGCATCGAGATGCCATCTTGGCAACCTCCTCAAGAACAACTGCGTTATGAACTGCCTCATGAGCATCCTTACCCCAGGTAAAAGGTCCGTGGTTCTTGCACAGCACGGCCGGTACTGCTTCATAATCTTTGTTTTTAAAATAATCAGCAATAAGAACTCCTGTGTTCTTCTCATATGCCTCTTCGATCTCTCTTTTGGTCAGATTACGCACACATGGTACTTCTCCGTAAATGTAATCTGCATGTGTGGTTCCATAACACGGGATCGATCTGCCTGCCTGTGCCCAGCTTGTTGCCCAGGATGAGTGGGTATGTACGATACCGCCGATATTCGGAAACGCTCTGTAAAGAACTGCATGTGTCGGTGTATCAGAGGATGGATTGTATCTTCCTTCTACTTTATTTCCATCAATATCTACCACTACCATGTCTTCCGGTGTCAGCTTGTCATAATCCACACCACTTGGCTTGATCACAAAAAGGCCCTGCTCCCTGTCGATCCCACTGACATTTCCCCATGTAAAAGTAACAAGACCATATTTTGGCAGATCCATATTTGCTCTGTAAACTTCTTCTTTTAATTTTTCAAGCATAGCGCGCCCTCCTTTTACGGTATAGTACTAATATTCTCTACCGCTTGTATTTATTTTGTAAACTCAACTACTGCGTAAGGTTCTTTATCCTCCGCGTTGAGAACTACAGTTTCTTTATTTTCTGTCATATATACTTCCGGAATGATAACATTATCCAGTACCGCCTGACGTTTATATTCAGCACGAAGCTGACCGACTTTAAAATCCTCAGGCAGATGATCCGCTGCCATCCGGATATACTGACAGTTGTTCACATGATGATTGGTGTCCAGATGATGCTTCTGTACGGAAAAAGCATTCTGCACTTCCCGTTCCTTCGGAAGCGCGATCTTTCTTGGTGCATAATCCATCTCTATTTTTTCGCCCAGATCATAGGGATCTGTATCTGTCGGTGTCAGCTTTTCCGGAAGACCGGTTTCTGTATTGATAAAGGACCAGTAGGAATTGGCCCATGCCAGCTTCTCACCATCCATTGTTTCAAGAATAAAATTACGCATTCCGATAAATCCACGGAATCCATAAGGAATTGTTGTTACTTTTATATTTTCACCAAGCTTTGGATACCGCTTCGTGATCACCTGCCATGCAGAAAGTACCCAGGCTCTTTTCTGTTCCTTTAATACTTCCATACCGACTCCTGTCTGCTCGGATTCAAAGGTACAGCAATCCTGAAAATAATCCAGAATTCCCGGCAACGTCAGGCAGCCATCTTCTCCGATCTCACTGAATCTTACTCGACTCTCAAAACTGTAACTCATTCATGCCTCCTGTCATACTGTCTATACTTTATTGTAACACTTGGCAGAAAGAAACGCACTTGTTTTTTTTGGCGCAGCGGATTGCGAATATTATCAGTGAACAGCAACTTGCAAATATCTTCTTATTTTTGAGCACAAAAAAAGTACCTCTCAACTGAGGTACTTAAGAAGCAGGGCTACAAGGATTCGAACCTTGAACTGACGGAGTCAGAGTCCGTTGCCTTACCGTTTGGCGATAGCCCTATGTGTTTTGTTTTCGCTTGCCTTATCGCTTGCGACGGATGTTATTATATAACAGCTTTTTTGAAATTGCAACCCCTTTTTTTAATTTTTTTTATTTTTTTTCAAAATTTCTTAAACTGCTGTTAAAACTCCCTATTATATGCGGGTTTACGCAGTAAAAAAAATTTTACAATCCACTCCTTTGTGTTATAATAAGCCGTATAATAAAAAGAGCGGAAACAACCGTGTATTTCCCTCCGGTCACAATATCCGGAGGCATCTAAAGGAGAACGCTATGCGAGCAAATAACCTTACTCTGCTCACGGACCTCTATGAGCTTACCATGATGCAGGGATATTTCAAAAATCCTACCAACCAGACCGTTGTCTTTGATATGTTCTACCGCAACAATCCATGCGATGGCGGTTTTGCCATCTGCGCAGGACTGGAGCAGATGATCGAATACATCGAAAATCTCCGTTTCTCAGAAGAAGACATTACCTATCTGAGAAGTCTTGACATCTTTGAGGATGATTTCCTTGAGTATTTGAGCAACTTCAGATTCACCGGTGATATCTACGCAATTCCGGAGGGGACCGTGATCTTCCCACGAGAGCCGATGGTCAAGGTTATCGCACCGATCATGGAAGCTCAGCTTGTAGAGACCGCCATCCTGAACATTATGAACCATCAGAGTCTTATTGCCACTAAGGCAGCACGTGTATGCCACGCAGCCAAGGGCGATCCAATCATGGAATTCGGTCTTCGCCGTGCCCAGGGTCCGGACGCCGGAATCTTTGGTGCCAGAGCGGCAGTGATCGGCGGGTGTGCCGGTACTTCCAACGTACTGACCGGCCAGATGTTTAACGTTCCGGTTCTCGGAACACATGCTCATTCCTGGATCATGAGTTTCCCGGATGAGTACACTGCCTTTAAGACCTATGCGAGACTTTACCCGAATTCCTGTACTCTTCTGGTTGACACCTACGATGTCCTGAAATCCGGTGTTCCCAATGCGATCCGTGTATTTGAGGAGATGCGTGAGGAAGGTATCCAGCTGAAGAACTATGGAATCCGTATCGACAGCGGTGATCTTGCATATCTTTCCAAAAAAGCTTACAAGATGCTGGCTGCTGCCGGTTTCGATGATGCTACCATCTCTGCCTCCAGCGATCTTGATGAATATCTTATCGAAAGCCTGAAGGCCCAGGATGCCAAGATCAATTCCTGGGGCGTCGGAACCAAACTGATCACAGCCGATAACAATCCGGCATTCGGCGGCGTATACAAACTTGCCGCTGTAAAGGACGCTGACAGCGATACCTTCCAGCCGAAGATCAAGCTTTCCGAAAACACAGAAAAGGTTACCAACCCGGGCAACAAGACTGTATACCGTATCTACAGCAAAAAGACCGGCAAGATCAAGGCCGATCTGATCTGCCTTGCAGATGAGAAATTCGATCCGGAAGAAACTATGGTGATCTTCGACCCGGTTGACACCTGGAAAAAGACCAAGGTTCTTGGCGGAACCTACGAACTCCGTGAGCTCCTTGTTCCGGTAATTAAAGGTGGTAAGAGCGTTTACAAGTCTCCATCTGTCATGGAACTCCGCGACTACTGCAAACAGGAGCAAAACACACTGTGGGATGAATCCAGACGTTTTGTAAATCCGCAGAAGGTTTATGTAGATCTCTCCCAGTCACTCTATGACATGAAGAAGGCTCTCCTGGAAGAAATGAGTGAAAAAGAGCTCTGATAAACAGAAATAAGCATTCATAAACCCTCCTTTCTTATCATAAGCTTATGGATAAGGAAAGGGGGGTTTTTATTGCACAGAGAATTTTATACCCGGCTGATCAGCAGGGAGCATCCTCTGCCGGAAGCCTTTGTGCCGGAACATCTCATCGATATCGGACTTCCATTTGAAGCAGCGCCGGGAGATCCGAAGCGGCTTCTGGAGTATCAAGCTGCAAAAGCCGCTTCCCAGCTTTTCCATGCCTGTCACAGATGCGGTCTGAACCTGTGGGCAGTTTCCGGATATCGTTCCTACCAGCGACAGAAGGAGCTTTTTACGGGAAGTCCTTTCGTTGCAGAGCCTGGAACAAGTGAGCACCAGAGCGGACTTGCTCTGGATGTCTCCTGCCCTTCCATCCATATGGAGCTCTCCGAAAGGTTTTCCGCAACAGGTGAAGGCCGCTGGCTGAAAAAGAACGCTCCGCTCTATGGTTTTATCCTCCGGTACCCCAAAAACAAAGAGGAGATCACCGGCATCCCTTACGAGCCATGGCACATCCGCTATGTGACCAAACCTCTGGCTTCCTGGCTCACTATCACAAATCTGACTCTGGAAGAATACCACTGCTTTCCTTCACGGTGTCCGCACCCTCCCTGATCTGCTGCTTCCGGTATCTGATATTTATATACAGCTCTGCGGATATTTTTCCTACTTTCTATGCACGCCCTACTGCTCCATCTGTCTGCCAAGAAAACCGGCTGCTGTGCGGACAAGTGCACGCTCCGTGTCACCCATTTCCGCTTTTTCGCTTCTGGCCAGAAGGATCACAGCCCCGATCGCATCGCTGGCACACAGGACAGGCTGTATCATTTTTCGTTCAAAAGAATCACTGTCATCAACAATGATCGGAATATTTTCCCTGCTGCTCCGACTGACCAGTCTGCATTCTCTGCCGGCAATGACTGCATCCAGATCAGAACTGATCTCTTTGCCTTCCAGTTCCCGGCTTCCGCTGCCACATGCCGCCACAACCTGATCACGATCTGTAATACAGGCAGTCAGTCCGGTGGTCTGCACCAATGCTTCCGCATATTCCGCGGCAAACGTATTCAGCTCTCCAATGGGCGAATATTTTTTCAGAATGATCTGTCCTTCCCTGTCTGTAAAAATCTCCAGTGGCGTTCCTTCTTTGATCCGCAGTGTCTTTCGTATCTCTTTTGGAATCACAACCCTGCCCAGATCATCAATCCTGCGAACAATTCCCGTTGCTTTCATCTTCCTGAATTCCTCCTGTATTTTCTGTTTATCGTACGTCAATGTTATGTCAACTATTTGTTTTTCATATGGTTATTATGCGAAAAACTGGGAGAAATATGCATAAAAATCTCTTATTTATCTGTCGCAGGAGCCACATTGTCGTATGCCTGCTGCAGAAATAAATCCTGATAAAGTTTTTTTGAAAATAGGGGTTGCATTTTTGAATAATAGTGGTATAGTATTCGTATACTTGATATGTAGTTTTGAATACTACATGTTATTTTATCAATTTCTACATTGTTGTGTCATAAACTGTCACAATAATCCATCATTGATGAACCGATCATGAAGTTGTCCATATGATATAAACAGCAGATTTTTTGCAGGAGGTGTTTTTATATGAAATTTAAATTAAAAGATCCGGGAAGCGCCATAACCCACGGAATCGGCATGCTTCTTGCCGTGGCCGGAGCCACTCCGCTGATCGTGAAGGCGGCCAGAAGCGCAGATGTTCTTCATGTTTTTGCAGTAAGTGTTTTTATCCTTACCATGATTCTTCTTTACCTGGCAAGCACACTTTACCATTCCGTAAACTCCACAGCCAAGGTGAACCGCCGTCTGAAAAAAATGGATCACATGATGATCTTCGTGATGATTGCCGGCAGCTACACCCCTGTATGCCTGATCGTTCTCCACGGACGCACCGGCTATATCCTCTGTGCCCTCGTATGGACTGTTGCCATCATCGGAATGATCCTCAAAGGCTGCTGGATCAACTGCCCGAAATGGCTTTCCTCTGTGATCTACATTGGAATGGGCTGGCTGTGTGTACTTGCTTTTGTTCCGATCTTCCATAGTCTGCCCCGCGCAGGCTTCGGATGGCTCCTTGCCGGCGGCATCATCTATACCATCGGCGGTGTGATCTATGCCCTGAAACTTCCGATCTTCAATGCGAAGCATAAGAATTTCGGCTCCCACGAAGTATTTCATGTTTTTGTGATGCTGGGAAGTGTGTGCCATTTTGTTGTAATGTATTTCTTTGTAGCCGGTATGGCGATCCACTGAGCTGCTCTGTAATCAGATAGATAACAATCTCACCTTTCGGATACCAAAAAAAAACTTAAAGCCCCAGAACACGGGCAGACCTCAGGAAGTCGAAGTTATGACTTCTCTGAAGCTGCCTCGTGTTCCGGGGCTTCTTATTATGTCTGATCCAGCCTGTAATCCCGATGATCTCAGCCGATGGTCAGTATGGAAAGACCACTGCAGTTAAAATATGCAAATGCTCCTATAGTCTGAACACTGTCCGCAATGTCAAGCTTTACAAGCTTTTCGCAGTCTGCAAATGCATAGGCTCCGATGCTGGTAATGCCCTCCTTGATCCGGACCTCTGTTATCTGATCACGGTATCCGTTCCAGGGGACTTCTTCCTCATTCTGCCATTCATTCATGGCTCCCTGTCCTGCGATCTCGAGAACTCCGCTTTCATCAAGGCTCCAGGATATGGTATTCTCCTCCGCTCCGCAAAAACCGCTCTTTTCTTCTGCCTGATCGGTTTCTGTTTCCATATCTTCCGATGCTGCGTTCTCCTCAAATGCTGCTTCCGGCTGATCTCCCTGATCATCCGGGAGCATTTCCTGCGGAATATCCGCTTCTTCATTTTCCGGAAGCTCTGTTTCTTCCGGTGTTTCTGATGTATCTTGTGTCTCTGGATTATCCGGTGCTGCCGGCTCATCTGACATCTCTGGAGTTTCTGAAATCTCAGATTTATTTTCCGGTTCTGCTGCGTCCATTACCGGGACATCTTCCGTTTCAGTCCCTGTAATGGATTCTGCCGACAGATCCGTCACAGTATCCGATACAGCTTCCTTTGTCTCCTCCGCACTGAATGTATCCGCTGCAAAAACACTTTCCATCCATATCCCGCAGGTCAGCATACTGACAGCTGTAAGCCCTGCGAGTATTTTTTTATTTATCCTCATTTCCATGCCTCTACTTTCTGATCCTTACTGCTTTTACTTTGCTCCAGGAAGAATAATATTTCTTTGTTCCTGATTTTTTGTATGTGCGGATCCTTACGTAATACGTTTTGTTTTTCTGAAGCTTTGTCAGCGTGTATTTCGTTTTGGATGCTCCGGGCACTGTTTTTTTGCTTCCGGATCTGAAATTTTTGTTTACGGAATACTGGATCTCATATCCGGTCACATATCCGTTTTTCTTCCATGTGATCTGCGCTTTTCTGCCTGACAGGTTCTTTGCCGTCGTCAGAGTAGTTCCTGCCGGGTTGACTGTGACTGTAATGTGATTTGTGGCGGCATTATATCCTGCTGTGGCGGAAGAACGGATCGTGATCCTTGCACTGCCGGTGAATTTTGCCGCAATCGTGATCATTCCTTTTTTGTCTACCTTTACAGATTTACTGCTGGAAGAATATTTCAGCGGAGCTTTCCCATAAACTTTTGCATTGATGCTGATATTCCGGGCTTTTGCATACCAGGTCCGCCGGATATTGGAGGCTTTGATGGTATTGCTGCGTTTTGTTACTTTGATGGTGCAGAAGGTGGAGCCGGAGGTATAATTGGTTCCCTTTGCAGCGTATGCCATGATCGCCGCGGTTCCTCCGCCTTTGATGGTTACTTTACCGGTGGCTGGATCTACGACGGCAGCTTTGGGGTTACTGGAGCTGTAGGTTATGGTTCCGTCTGTTGTTTTTTCAGACAGTGCACAGAGGAATGGTTTTGTGCCGTATTTTACAGTTATTGTTTTTCTGTCAAATTTCAGGCTCGGCTCTGTCTGTTCGATAAGAAATCCTGCTTTGTAGGTTCCGCTGTAATTTCCGACTCCTGTGATCTCCAGCTCTGCATTTCCCGCATTGATGTTATTGCTGCATTTTACAGTGTAATCTGTGTTTTTCCGCAGTGTATGGTTTCCATCCATGATGATCATTTCCGGTGTTTTTTCGGTTCCGTCATAGGTGTATTTCTGCTCTGCGATCCTGATATCACACAATGCAAGGCTTCGTTTTGCCGGACTGCCTATTTTTGGATCCCATGGTACCCAGGTAATATTTCCACCGTAATCCCGGAGGATATCCAGGGACCAGGTTTTGTCTGTGTATGGATAGTATACGGTTGCAGTTACATTTTTGAAGATGTTATTTCCGAGTTTCGGACTGTTGCCGTAGAAATAGATATTCTGCAGATTTTTGCTGTCTGCAAATGCATTGTCGCCTATTTCTGTTACGTTTTCTTTGATATTCAGATTCACCAGGTTTGTACAGTTGCTGAATGCGCCCGGTTCGATCACCGTTGCATTTTCCTGAAGTGCTTTTCGGATCTCAAAGGTTTTTGTTGCTGTTCCTGTATAATCGCTGTCGGTTTTGGCGATCACGGTGATCTTTGCTGTTCCCGGATTTACATTATCTGCAAAATATACCTGGTAGTCTTTTCCTTCTGTCAGTGTTTTTTCGTTGTAAGTGATGGTTACTGTTGGTGCTTTTTCAATTCCATCGTATACATAGGTCTGTTCTGACAGCTGAATGCTGCAGGCTGACAGGGCGATCTTCGCTTTTTCCAATATCGGAAGCTGGCGGTATTCTTTGTGTGATGCATTTCTTCTGCAAACTCTTTCTGCCTGTCCCGGTTCTGTATAAGTTGCAGCCTTTATTGTTTTCCACTCTCCGTAATCATGACCTAACGCTGCTGTTGTGGTCTGGGCCTTGAGTACGGTTCCGCAGACGCTGCAGTGACTTCCTTCTGTCTTTCCGGTGGTCTCACAGGTAGCTGCTACCGCTGCGTCTTTTACTGCTTTATGGCCTGTGGCTGCGATTGTTTCTGTGCGTGTTTTCTTGCAGCGGGTACAGGTGTAGGTCTTCGTTCCGGCTGTGGTGCAGGTCGCTGCTTTTGTCACCTTTCCGCCGTCCCAGCTGTGGCCTAATGCTGCTGTTGTGGTCTGGGCTTTGAGCACGGTTCCGCAGACACTGCAGTGACTTCCTTCGGTTTTTCCTGCTGTTTCGCAGGTGGCTGCTACCGCTGCGTCTTTTACTGCTTTATGACCTGTGGCTGCGATCGTCTCTGTGCGTGTTTTCTTGCAGCGGGTACAGGTGTAGGTCTTCGTTCCGGCTGTGG
>ERZ833782.1257-NODE-1257-length-23152-cov-3.708101_pt1 | contig 23152 bp, 17 predicted proteins | sample MGYA00519577_ERZ833782 | MGnify/ENA primary metagenome ERZ833782 (study PRJEB31850, sample SAMEA3708745) | human gut metagenome | biome: human gut; feature: human-associated habitat; material: faeces | place: China | collected 2014 ...
GCGGTACGCGAGCTGGGTTCAGAACGTCGTGAGACAGTTCGGTCCCTATCCTCCGCGGGCGCAGGAGAATCGAGGGAGGCTGCCCCTAGTACGAGAGGACCGGGGTGGACGCACCTCTGGTGAACCGGTTGTCGACCAACGGCACGGCCGGGTAGCCACGTGCGGCGCGGATAACCGCTGAAGGCATCTAAGCGGGAAGCCGTTCCCGAGATCAGTTCTCCTTTCGGTAAGGGCCCAGGTAGACTACCTGGTCGATAGGCCGCAGGTGCAAGCACGGCGACGTGCTCAGCCGAGCGGTACTAATAGCCCGAGCTCTTACCCGCATCCGACCGGCGGGACGCCATACTTAAACGTATCGAGGTGTCGCGTCGTCAGAAGGTCAGGTCGATACGGTCCCGTCCATAAGTCGCTGTGCGGCCCTCAGGGCACGTGGGTAGTCCCGGGTGGGAGGTACGAAAGCCGCCCACCGGTCAGCGGCCATTGCGTGCGGGGCACGCCCGGTCCCATTCCGAACCCGGAAGCTAAGCCGCACCGCGCCGATGGTACTGCGGGGCCAGCCCGTGGGAGAGCAGGGCGCCGCTGACCGGTGGACGGCTTTCGCGCTTTCGCGCGAGGCGCAAGGGGGTCCCCTCGGGGGCCCTCTTTTGCTATGCAGATAGGTTGTAACGAGGTATTGGTCTATTATGTAGGTTTGCACTGGCTCGAGGGCGTATGCCTAACCGGATAGGAGATCTCATGTCTGAGGAAATCTACAACAATGAAGCTTCCCAGGACGAGGTCTCTGCCGAGCTCGATGCCATGGTCTGTGACCTGATCGACGACATGCTCAACGGTCTGGCCGATGGCGAGGATCTTGGTGTGGTTCTCATTGCCGAAGATGCAAACGGGAACCGGTATCAGGCCTGCTTTACTGAGGATGGTCCCGAGGCTTGTCTCGAGGGTGCTCAGCATTTTATCGAGGCCAATGCTGCGGGAATCCAGTCTGATCATGTCGGTCCGCTCGATCGCTATGCGATTGCGTATACAGGCGGAGTGGAGCTCGACTGCGAGTTCCAGGATGCCGTCATTGTGAGTTTCTACCAGCGTGGAATGTCGATGGGCTACTCTGCATATGTGCTGTATGAGGGTGCCGGCATGGGTGAGGACTTCCGTTGGTGCGACCCCGAGCCCGCTGGCGAGGAACCCGCCCTTCTTTAGGATCGGGATATACTGTCTTACCTCTCTGGTGAACCGATTTGCCAAATTTGCAGTGTGGCTCTATAGCTTCAGATTGTGTGTAGTGCCAGCAAACCCGCTGGTGAGGCATGTTTGTATCGGTAACAACGGCTACAATACCGCCGTTACGATTTCCCGTATACCGACAAATTATCACGCTCATCGATACTGGCTTGCGTGAGGCCGAATTATGGATAGGGGACGCCCATGCGCGTAGACAACCTTCGAGACATTGCTATCATCGCTCATGTCGACCACGGTAAGACCACTCTGTGCGACAAGCTGCTGCGCGCCGCTGGCGCCTTCCGCTCCAATCAGGAGGTCCAGGATCGCGTGCTCGACTCCAACGACCAGGAGCGCGAGCGCGGCATCACCATTCTGGCTAAGAATATCTCCATCGACTACAACGGCGTGAAGATCAACATCATCGATACGCCCGGCCACGCCGACTTCGGCGGCGAGGTCGAGCGCGTGCTGCGCATGGCCGACGGCGCGTTGCTGCTCGTCGACGCTTTTGAGGGCCCCATGCCCCAGACCCGCTTCGTGCTGCGTCACGCCATCGACACCGGTCTTTCCATCATGATCGTCATCAACAAGATCGACCGCCCCGGCGCCGATCCCGAGAAGGCGTACAACGACTGCCTCGACCTGATGGCCGACCTTGGCGCCACTGACGAGCAGCTTGAGTTTGCGATGGAGCATGTCGTGTACTGCTCTGGTGTGAACGGCTATGCCCGCCTCGACCCCGAGGATGGCAACATGGACATGTATCCGCTGCTCGACATGATCGTCAACGATCTGCCGGCTCCCGAGGTCGATGTCGACGGCCCGCTTGCCATGCAGTGCGTCACCATCGACCACTCCAACTTCGTGGGTCGCATCGGTATCGGCCGCGTGTATTCCGGCACCATCCACACCGGTGACCAGATTCTCGTCGTCAAGAACGACGGCGAGCGCAAGACCGCTACCGTGAAGCAGCTCTTCACCTTCGACTATCTGGGCCGCACTGAGTGCTCCCAGGTCAGCGCCGGCGATCTTGCCGCCGTTGTGGGTGTGGACAACACCGACATCGGCGACGTGTACACCGATTCTGAGAACCCCGTCGAGCTCGATCCCATTGAGATCGACCCGCCGACCCTCTCCATCGTGTTCGAGGCCTCTACGTCTCCGCTCGTCGGTCGCGACGGCGATATCGTCGGCGCCCGTCAGCTCAAGGAGCGCCTGTTCAACGAGCGCGAGAACAACGTGACCATGCGCATCGAGGAGCTGCCGGACAAGACCGGCGTCGAGGTGAGCGGTCGCGGTATCTTGCACCTCTCCGTCCTGATGGAGACCATGCGCCGCGAGGGCTATGAGTTCCAGGTGGGTCGTCCGCGCGTCCTGTTCAAGAAGGACGAGAACGGCAACCTGCAGGAGCCCGTCGAGCAGGCCGTCGTGGAGTGCCCGGACGAGTACGCCGGCAAGGTCATTGAGATCTTCGGCAATTCTGGTGGCACCATGACCAGCATGGAGACCGGCACTTCCGTCACGCACGTCGAGTTCCGCATCCCGACCCGCGGCATCATGGGCTTGAAGAACCGCATTCTGAACGTCACGCATGGCGAGGGCGTGTTCTACCACACCTTCCTCGAGTACGGTCCGTATGCGGGTGAGATCGGTGGCCGCAAGAACGGCGCCATGATCGCCATGACGACCGAGAAGGCCGTGGCCTACGCTTTGGGCACGCTGCAGGAGCGCGGTGCGCTGTTCGTCGAGCCCGGTACCGAGTGCTACGAGGGCATGCTCGTGGGCGAGCGCAATCAGCCCGGCGACATGGTCGTGAACATCGCGCGCACCAAGAACCTGGGTAACCAGCGCTCCTCGACCGCCGATATCTCCGTGCAGCTCGTGCCGCCGCGCAAGTTCTCCCTGGAGGAGGCCCTGGAGTACATCATCGACGACGAGCTCGTCGAGGTCACGCCCAAGAATATCCGCATGCGCAAGCGCCTGCTGAATGCCACCGACCGCAAGAAGGCGGCGAACCGCGCGGCCAAGTAGCGCGCTGTTCGGGCTATGCCCGCCCAAGGTCGCTCATGGCTTACCGGGTTGATTGGGCGTCGTCGCTGGCGTCACGTCGAGAGACCGGGTTGTCCCGTGCAGCCCGAGTCCGGCTTCTTTGAGGGCGATCGTTCGTGAGGGGACGGGGTCTATCTGCATGTATGCTGGTAAACTGGCATGCGTACGGATTGACCCCGCCCTTTTTGCGTTCGGGGCTGATAAGTTGAGGTAATGCATGAGCGATGAGATTGAAATGAGGGCATCCGAAGAGATGCCGCCGACCGATGCGCCTATTGCGGTGGGGGAGAAGGGCGGGGCCGTCGCATCCGGTATGCCCGCTGCGACCGGTTCTTCCGCTGTAGGTGGTACTTCTGCTGCGGCTGGCACCCCTGCCGTGGCTGACGTTTCGGCTGTTGCTGAAGATGCGGAGGCGGCTCGAACCCCTGAAGAGGTCGTTCAGATCCACGCACGCAACGACTGGTTGATTGCGGCCGATCAGGCCCTTTCCGATCTGCGACGCCGCTCGCGTGATGGCAAATTGACCACGTCCGATCGTTGGATCAAGCGTGCATTCGCCCCTGCGGGAACCGATGCCCGCGCTTTTGCCGAGGAGCTCCTTGCGTTTATCGAGGAGCGCCCGCACGCCGAGGACACCCCCGCCATGGGAAAGCAGGATCTTCCTTTGGGATACGACGATCGTCCCGCGCTCGATGAACTCGGCTTGGATGATCCGCTCCCCGAGCCAGAGGTGACGGACATCGTCATCCTGTACGGCAAATCCGGCATCTACCTGTACTCCAAGTTGCTCATGTCACACAGTTTTGCCCATGCGCTGTTCAATACGGCGGAGGGCGACGATTTGGCGACGTTTGCCGACGTGGTGCGTACCGAATCGCGCGTGTATCCGCGTCCGGTGGCCGCGTCCGACTTCCTGAACCAGCCGTATCTGTGGTCTGCGTCCAAGGTTGCCGGCCTGTTCGAGCGCGCCATGAACGACGAGACCTATGCCGACATCGAGCTCGCGAAGACGAGCCTGAACGAATCGTTCTTTTATTCCACGCGACATCTGAGCCCCGCGCAGGGAAAGGCCCTCGCCGAGTGGTACGGGGTGGAGAAGTTCCGCAACCCGTAAAGGTTCGCCGCGAAGGATGGATGGTCGTAAAATGCCACCCTGTTGCAGCGTGGCATTTTACGACCGAAATCTCGGCTATTTGCATTTGGGAATGGTCGCGAACTGCTAATGTGCGACAGCGAGGCATTTTACGACCAGAAGTCCGAATGCGACGCCGCGCGAGATCTTGCGGCATGACAAAACCGCCTTCGCGGAGGCGCGTTGACAGGGATAATGACAGGGAAACCCGATAGGAAGGAACCATCGCCATGGCCAAGCGCCGCCTGACCGAAGACACGCCGTTTTTGCGCACGCCCGATATGTATCAGATCGAGAATGACGCCCCGATCACCGAGTATTCCGAGCGCACGCTTGATTTGATTGCCGACGCCAAGAACGGCGGTATCCCAGACGGTGCCAACGCATTTTGCAGCGTTGGCAAGGAGAAGCGCGGTACGGTTCAGATGCAGCTGTTTGCCGAGATCGACCCCGAGACGGAGACGTTCGTCGAGGTCGGTTTCCGCAGCCACGGTTGTCTGGCCGCCATCGCTTGTGCCACGGCGCTCGCCACCATGCTGCGCGGGAAGACGTTCGATGAGGCCCTCGCCATCACGAAGGAGGAGATCCTTGAGGCGGTCGGCGGTCTGCCGAATGGCCGCAAGTACACGCTCACCTATGCGGTGGAGGCCGTGCGCGCGCTGATTGGCGACTACCTGCTGCGTATCAAGGGATATGAGATCGCCCAGCTCAATGAGGTCGTTCGCTGCGAGAGCATGTGTCCGAACTGCCTTCTCACCGAGAATTGTTCCCTGCGTGACGAGCGTGTCGACCAGGAGCTGCGTGAGGCGGGCGAAATCGAGTAGAGAGTGCGGCCGTCGTGGTGGCCATCGGGTGTGAGCTGCGACGGATGCGCGTTCCGCCAACACCCCGTGAATCAAGGCATTATTCTCCAAATAGAATAATGAGCATCTGGGGTTTAAACGTTTTATTCAGGCATAATTGAACCTGTCTGTATGTGCGCATTTTCGCCATGCGCGCAGCTTTTACGTTCCATGGGCGCAGGGGTGCCCGTGAAGCCTTTTGGGGAGGGAACTATGAAAGAGAACACCGCCATGGAGCAGGTTGGCTCCGGTGCGGACCGTCTCGACTCCTTCTTTACCCGTCGTGGGTTTGTGAAGGTGTCGGGCGCGTTCGTGGCGGGCATGGTGGCGCTGGGGTTGCTCCCGGATACCGCCGCTGCTGCCCCCACGAGCTCCAAGGGCGAGGTCGACTACTATGCGACCCCGGCCCACGTGCTCAAGGTCAACCGTGCCCGCTGCACCGGTTGCCAGCGCTGCGAGATGATGTGCACGCTCAAGAACGACGGCGCCTCTCAGCCCGCTGCCGCCCGTATCCACGTGCATGACGGCCTGCAGTTCGGCTCCGACTGGGAGTCCTGCGACGGTCTGTTCTATTCGTGCGAGTGGCAGATCCGCGCGTGCCACATGTGCACCACCGCCCTGTGCCAGACCTCGTGCCCGCACGCTGCCATCGTGACCCTCGAGGACGGCACCCGCACCGTCGATCCCGAGAAGTGCGTTGGCTGCGGCACCTGCGTCGCCGCCTGCCCGTGGCACATGCCCGTGGTCAACACCGAGACGCACAAGTCCACCAAGTGCGTTGCCTGCGGCCGCTGCGCCGAGCAGTGCCCCAACGGCGCTCTCGAGCTCATCAAGTGGGAGAACGTTAACCACTCCTCCGGCCCCACCCGTTCCGAGATCAAGTGGCCCTACGTCAGCGAAGTCCAGGACTTCGTCGGCGGCGGCAAGATCGCCCAGTAAAGGAGAAGCGCAATGGCTGAAACCTCTTACGGTTGGGCTGGCTGGATCGCCCGCGTCAACCTCACGAGCGGAGATATCACCGAAGAGTCCGATGTCGAGATGCAGAAGGACTACATCGGTGGCATGGGCTTCGCGAACAAGATCATGTACGACGAGGTCGGCCCCGAGGTCGATTGGATGGACGAGGAGAACAAGGCCGTTCTCGCCGTCGGTCCTCTGACCGGTTCCGGCGTGCCGCTGGCGGGTCGCTCTACCTGGGCGTCCCTGTCCACCTTCACCACCGACCACCTCGTGGTCGACATGCACTGCGGCGGCCAGCTCGGCGCTATGCTCAAGTACTCCGGCCACGACGGCCTGATCATCGAGGGCAAGGCCGACAAACCCTGCTACATCTTCATCGATGACGACAAGATCAGCATCGAGGACGCCTCCGCCCTGTGGGGCAAGGGCACCCGCGAGACCACCGAGGCCCTGTGCAAGAAGCACGGTGCCGAGTGCTGCGTGGCCGCCATCGGCCCCGCCGGTGAGAACCTGCTGCCCTACGCCTGCGTGATGAACACCCGTTCCCACTCCGCCGGCGCCGGCCTGGGTGCCGTCCTCGGCTCCAAGAACCTCAAGGCCGTCGTCGTTCGCGGCACCAAGGCCTGCCACGTCGCCGACCCGCAGATGGTCGCCGACCTGTCCGACTACATGATCTCCCAGGTCATCGGCTCCAACAACAACCACGTCGTGCCGAGCACCCAGCAGTCCTGGGCCGAGTACTACGACGCCGGCTCCCGTTGGACCGCTCGCAAGGGCCTCTACTGGGCTGCCGCCGAGGGCGGTCCCATCGAGACCGGCGAGCCCAAGCCGTTCGAGCCCAACACCATGGGCTATCGCTGCATGAAGTCCACCAAGGACATGGGCCCCGCTGCTGAGAAGTACACGGTCAAGATGGCCGGCTGCCACGGCTGCCCCGTGCGCTGCTACGCACAGGTCCACGTGCCCTACGTGCAGGAGAAGACCGGCTACGAGTCCCAGGGCAACACCTGCGTTCCCGGCTTCCCGTTCTCTGCCTACATGCAGTCCTTCCTCAAGGCCGAGGGCATCTTCGAGGAGGACGGCAAGACGCTGTCCGACCTCTCCGTGAGCTACAACATGCTCATTTCCGCCACCGTCGACGATCTGGGTCTGTGGTGCAACTACGCCCAGCTCTACCGCGACCTGGCTTACACCTACTCCGCCGGCATCCTGGACAAGCACGTCCCGGCCGAGCAGATGGCCGAGTACAACTTCGACGCCATCATCCACGGCCAGGATCCCTCGAGCTTCGTCAAGATCCTGCTCGACATTGCCTCCAACGATGTTGAGAACAAGCCGATCTCTCTGCTCGGCCATGGTCCCATCGTGTGGGCCAAGGAGTGGGATTGCATGGATTGGTTCGACAACGCCAAGTCCGCGCTGATCAACTACCGCGGTTGGCCGGTCCACCACTCCATCGAGACCTTCGGTCAGGTCGGCGGCCTGTACAACATGATGTTCAACCGCGACGATATGATCCACTCCGCCGTCAACTTCCACGGCTGCGGTCTGCCGTATGAGCTCAAGGAAGAGATGGCCACCGAGATGTGGGGCAAGGGCGCCATCGACCCGGTCAAGGATTACACCGAGATGAACGAGGCCAAGGCCGAGTTCGCCTGGTGGAGCATCGTGACCGACGTCCTGCATGACTCCCTGGTCCTGTGCAACTGGGTGTGGCCGATGGCCATGGCCCCCGCCAAGGAGCGCAACTACCGCGGCGACCTGGACCTCGAGGCTCAGTTCTACACCGCCGTCACCGGCCAGAAGGTCACCATCGACGACCTGTACAAGGCCGGCGAGCGCATCATGACCCTCCAGCGTGCCAACACGGTCCGCGGCATGAAGGACAAGGACGGCAACGTGGGCTGCAACGACCTGCGTGGCGTCCACGACGTCATCACCGAGTGGGTCTTCGAGAAGGATCCCGAGATCGAGCCCTTCACCCCCGGCACCGACAAGATGGAGCGTAAGGACTGGAAGAAGGCCCTTACCATGCTCTACAAGCGCTTCGGTTGGGACGAGAAGCTCGGCTGCCCGACCAAGGAGTGCCTGAAGGACCTCGGTATGGACGACGTCGCCGAGGACCTCGAGTCCCGCGGTCTGCTCACCGAGGGTGGCGTTGCCTTCGACAAGCGCACCCGCACTTACGACCACATTCTCGAGAAGTACTGCGGCGACAACCCGGCGCTGTCCGCTTAAGTCGCTTGAGGTAGAGGAGCAACTATGGCTGAAGAGACCAAGGAGACGAACGTGGCCGAGACCGCGTCCGAGACTCCCAAGAAGAAGCGCGACTGGAAGGGTAAGTGCCTTCCCATCGTGATCGCTGCCGTCGTGGCCGTGACGGTTCTCGGTGTCGCCGGCTGGGCTTGGCGCGCCACCCCCGGCTACTGCGACGCCCTGTGCCACAGCACCATGGGCAAGTACTACGACACGTTCGAGAATCAGACTGATTCCCTGGCGTTCGCCCACAAGGGCGTCGTGAACGGCAAGTGCCTGGACTGCCACGAGAACACGCTCGGCACCTCCGTGCGCATGGCTCAGTCCCAGCTCACGGGCAACCACGAGACCCCGCTCGCCAAGGTGACCTACACCAACGAGTTCTGCCTGCAGAGCGGTTGCCACGCGGGCGCCGGCATCATGCCCGGTGCGAGCGAGTCCTCCACCAAGGACCTTGCCTTCGACCCGCACAGCGACTTCCACGGCGTGCAGCAGTGCAATTCCTGCCACCGCATGCATGACCAGAGCGTCTTCACCTGCGCCGGCTGCCACCAGGTCGGTGCCTGGGAGGGCGAGGGCGGCATCCCTGAGGGTTGGACCAAGCAGGATCTTGGCGACGGCCAGCAGGGTGCCGTGCCGGACGGCTGGACCACGCCGTTCCTGTTCGAAGCCGCCGAGTAATTTCGGCAGGCTGCGATAGAGCACCAAGAAAGGGCGGGCCTTTGGGCTCGCCCTTTTTCTGTGCGGCGATTGCGGGTTGTGCGACCCGGGCGAGGTGGCCCGCGTCGCAAGGCGTTTGCGGTGCCGCATGGGCGACTGCGGTGCCGCACGGGCGACTGCGGTGCCACATGGGGATTGCCTATGGATGTCTGCCGTTTGATTCACGTAAAAGGCGGACATCCATAGGCAATTTCGCAGCGGGCATAGGTATTGTCGCGAGGCTGGACAGGGACGGCGCATCCCCAAACTGCACATATGGGTATGGCATACTTTTCCAGCAGAAAGACCGATAGTGGGGGGCATGACCATGACCAAACTCGATTTCAAGCCGCGCGGCGTTTGCGCCCGCATGATCCACGTGGAACTGTCCGAGGACGGCCAGACCATTGAGAACGTCTCGTTTGAGGGCGGTTGCAACGGCAACCTTAAGGCAATTGGCAAACTGGTGGCCGGTCAGCCGGTCGACCACATCGTCGAGATGCTCGAGGGCAACACCTGCGGTCCGCGCAAGACCTCCTGTGCCGACCAGATGACCTGCGCCCTGCGCGAGGCTCAGGGCCAGATCGCCGAGTAGCTGCGGTGGGTCACGCGCCGCGAATCGACGGGTGATGGGGCACGGTCCCAACCGCCTGTGCGGCGCTGGAGCGACAGTTCGACAGCGCGTTATACGAGGAATCCCATATGAGCAGCAGGCATCGCGAACAATCGAATCGAACATCCACCGCTGACACCAAGCCCGGTGGCGGTTTCTCTCGCCGCTCTCTATTCAAGGGTGCGGCTGCGGCTACAGCGGCACTGGGGGCTGTTTCTCTCGCGGGCTGCGGCTCGAAGGGGGATGAGCAGCAAGTAAGCGGCGAGCCTCAGGTCATCACGGACGACTCTAAGATTGTGAACGTTACCGAGGAATTTAAGAGCGTCGACAATCCGATCGCCGTCCAGTCTGCCTGGGACCTGCCCCTCGGCACGGTGCCGTTTCACTCTGAGGGTGCATGGGCCGCGCTGCTCGAGGCGCCTTCCAGTGCTCGTTCGGTAAACACACTCGGCATCATCTCCCTGACGTCGGGAGCGCGAGCTACGCTGATCCCGCAACCCATCAAGGGCGGTGCGTACGGCTTCCACGACGTTCGTTGCAGTGAGACGGTTTATGCGTGGATCGAGATGAACTACGCAGAGGCGTCGTGGGTGCTTCTCGCCCAGGAGCTGCAAAACGGCGCGCTTGTGGGCGATGCGGTCGAGCTCGACCACGGCAACGCCGATTGGGAGCCTGCGCGTTTCACGGTGGCCGGCGGACATGTCATATGGCAGAAGATGCCGCTTGCCAGCGGTTCCAAGCGTGCGGAGTTTTCTCATTGCTATAGTTGGGCGTTCGGCGACGCCAAGGCCAAGGACCTTTACGAGAGTCCGGGTCGCTTTGCCACATGGCCGCGCGTGAGCGGGGAATACCTCACCATCGCACCGCGTGTGAACACCGAGGAGGGCACGTTTTACGGGATAACCGCGCTCGACCTCGACGGCGGCAAAATGGTCGACCAGCTCGTTATGCCTCAAAACGTGAGTCCCTTCGAGGCCGTGTACATGAACGGGACGTTCGCGTTCTCCGTTGAGGCGAACTATGGGTACGGCGGAGGCTTGGGCAACATGGGTACGTTCATCGGTCGCGAGGGCGGTCCGTTCGTGTACTTGAGTCGCGAGCCCCTTGCCTGCGTGGCGGGGAAAGGCAGCCGTTACCTCATCAAGGCACGGTCGTCGCATTTTGTGGTGGATACCGAGGCAAAGACCTATGCGATCTTGCCTGCGCCCGACAAGGCCACCGACTACGGTGACTATCCCGCGAGCGAGGGCGAGGCCGATCGTTTTGTGACGTTCGCCACGGTCCGCGGCGACAACGGCCTGCCCGTCGCCGTGCAGGTCAGGGTGTTCCCGCTGGCATAGTGCGCCGGGTATCGGGTGAAGCCGGCGTGCAATTGGGTGCAATTAGGGACGGGTGCAAATTGCACATCGTGCACGGCCTTGCCGGTTCAAAGGGCTAGGCGCGACGGCGTGCAATTTGCACCCGTCCCCAATTGCACGCCGTGCTAGATTCCGGGCGCTTGATTGAGCATCCGGCATATTGGGCATACTCCATCAAAGATATGCGTCGCGCTTGTGCGTTAAAATGTAGAGACGCTTGATCACGAGACGAGGAGGCCGCCCATGGCTTCAGATGCACGTAAGATTTTGTTGGTTGAAGACGAGAAGGCCATTCGCGATGCGGTGGCCGCTTACCTCGAGCGCGAGGGCTATTGGGTCGTGGGCGTTGGCGACGGCCAGTCCGCTGTCGAGGAGTTCGAGAAGCATCAGTTCGACCTGATCGTTCTCGACCTCATGCTCCCCAAGCTTTCCGGCGAGCGCGTTTGTCGCGCCATTCGCGATACTTCGGATGTGCCGATCATCATGCTCACCGCAAAGGGCGAGGTCGAGGACCGCATCATCGGCCTCGAGCTCGGTGCCGACGACTACCTCATCAAGCCGTTCTCCCCGCGTGAGCTCGTTGCTCGCGTGCGCGCGCTGTTCCGTCGCGCCCATCAGGCCGATGAGCCGCAGGTCGAGGTGCTCGACTTCGGTGACCTGGTGATCGATATCTCCGGCCACAAGATTCTGGTCGAGGGCAAAGAGGTCGACCTCACCGCCTCCGAGTTCAAGCTCCTCACCACGCTCGCCCGTCATCCGGGTCGCGTGTACAACCGTATGGAGCTGGTGGAGAAGGTCCTCGGCTACGACTTCGAGGGTTACGAGCGCACGATTGACAGCCACGTCAAGAATTTGCGCGCCAAGCTGGGCGACGATCCCAAGAAGCCCAAGTGGCTCTACACCGTCCACGGCGTGGGCTATCGTTTCGAGGCTCCCGCGCAGTCGGACAAGGCCGACAAGTAACACGTCTGCAGACGGGCGCCGCGAATGGTCGTGGCGCCCGTTTTTTCGTTTGAAGGGAGTGAGATGGCGCGTTTGGTCATCGGGCAAAAACACGGGTGCGAGGGCGATCAGTCCTCGAGCCGCGCCAGTTGGAATACGCCGCACGCCACGCCGCGCACCGGCATCAGCTACGGCGGCAGGATGGCGCTTTCCTTTGCCTTAACCTCGCTGGTGACGGTCATGATCTTGGCCTCCGTGGTCATGGTGGTCTGGGGCGGCGCTTTCTCCGATTACACGCGCGCCAACGTCGAGGAGATCGCGAACGTGGTGGCCGCCAAGATCGCCGAGACGCACCGGGCGGACGGCGGCTGGAAGCGCGAGTCGCTTGCCGCCATTGCCGAGTCCAGCGCCCTGTCCGACGATATTGGCCTGCAGGTCATGGATGTCAACGGCAAGATTTTGTACGACGACACCCTGCCCGCGCGGCACGCCAAAGAGCACAGCCCCGTTTCCACGGCCCCCACGGATCCCGAGTCCGCTGTGACGGTCCCCATCATCGCGGCGGATGGCGTGCGCATCGGCGATGCCCGCCTATGGGTGCTCGGCAGCGACGCCTTGCTCACCAAGGCCGATACGGCATTTCGCGAGCGCACCTTCAACGCCATGGGGCTCGCGGCGTTCATCGCCATTTCCATATCGGTCATCGTGGGCTTCTTGGTGTCGCGCATGTTCACCAAGCCCGTGGGCACCATCACCGATACTGCCCGCCGCATCCGCGAGGGCGATCTTTCGGCCCGCACCAACATGCGCGGTGACGATGAGATAGACCAGCTCGGAGAGACCTTTGACGAGATGGCGGCCAACCTCGAGCGCGACCTCAAGCGCGAGCGCCGCCTCACCTCTGACGTGGCGCACGAGCTGCGCACCCCGCTCATGGCCATGCAAGCAACGGTGGAGGCCATGCAGGATGGCGTGTACCCCACCGACGCCGAGCACCTGGAGACTGTCGCCTCCGAGACTCGGCGCCTGGCGCGCCTGGTGCAGCAGACGCTCGACCTTTCCCGCCAGGAGAACCACGCTGCGCCGCTGCGCCTGGATCAGGTCGACATTGTCCAGCTCACGCGGACCATCGTGAATAACCAGCACCAGCTCTTCCACAACAAGGGCCTGCACCTACGCTTTGCCGACGAGATGCAGGGGCGCTCTGCCGTGATCACCTGCGATGCGGACATGATCACCCAATGCGTCATCAACCTCATGAGCAACGCGATGCGCTATACGCCCGAGGACGGTTGGGTCGTGGTGTCGGTCCATGGGGATCGAAAGCACGTGATGGTCTCGGTCTCCGACACGGGCATCGGTATCGCCAAAGACGATCTGGCGCGCATCTTCGGCCGCTTTTGGCGCGCCGATGCGAGCCGCGCTCGCGAGGCCGGCGGCCTGGGCGTGGGCCTGGCGGTGACGAAGACGATCGTGGAGCGCCATCACGGCTTCATCGCCGTCGAGTCCGAGCTCGAAAAGGGCACTACGTTTACGTTACATCTTCCGCGCGAGCAGGAAGAGGAGAAGCAGTCTTCTACAATGAGGTGCTAGTCGTGCACGGTGGCGGGGAGCGAGGAGTTCGGCGTCATCCGCACGGCGCAACGGCTGGCGCCGGGTGGCCCCGGCGTCGTATCACAGCGTTAAGGAGAGGGCGTTTATGACAGCAATGGAGCTTCGGCCAGATTCCCAGGGTAAGGTTCGCGACATCTACGATGCGGGCGATTCGTTGCTCATGGTCGCTTCGGACCGCATCTCGGCATTTGATTACATCCTGCCCGACGAGATCCCCTATAAAGGGGAGGTTCTGAGCCGCATCTCGGCATTCTGGTTCGAGAAACTCGCCGATGTCGTGCCGAACCATCTGATGTCCATGGATCCGCGCGACTTTCCCGCGGAGTTCTTGTCCTATGAGGAGTATCTTTCCGGTCGCGCGATGCTGGTGCGCAAAGCCGAACCCATCAAAATCGAGTGCGTGGTCCGCGGCTATCTCACCGGGTCGATCAAGGAAGCGTATGATGCGACGGGGGAGGTCGACGGCATTGCGCTGCCGGCCGGCCTGGTTGAGGCCTCACCGCTGCCCGAGCCCCTGTTCACCCCGTCTACCAAAGCCGACGTGGGAGATCATGATGAGAACATCTCCTATGAGAGGTGTGTCGAGCTCATCGGCGAGGACTTGGCAAGCCAGATTCGAGATCTGTCGATCAGCCTGTATACGGAGGCCGCGCGCTACGCCCGAACGAGAGGCATCATCATCGCGGACACCAAGTTCGAATTCGGCATCATCGACGGCCGTGTCACGCTGATTGACGAGTGCCTCACCCCCGATTCCAGTCGATTCTGGGATGCCGCCTCCTACGAGGAGGGCAAGGTTCAGCCCGGCTATGATAAGCAGTACGTGCGCGATTGGCTCAAGGACAATTGGGATTTCACGGGCGAGCCGCCGCGCCTGCCGTCTGAGGTTATTGAGAGAACATCGGCACGGTATCGCGATGCATATGAGATTATTACTGGCAGCACATTTTTGCCCATGGCATCCAAGAAGGAGCGATTGAGTGAGTACCAGAAGCGCAAACAACAAGCGTAATCAGGAAAAATTGCAGGGCACGTCCGGCTCCGGCATGGCCCGCAAGTCGACCTCTTCCGCCAAGCCCGCCCGTCCCGCGGGCGGTTCGGTCCGCGTGGTCCCGGCAACCGCTAAGGCCAAGCGCGCCGCCGCCGAGCGCGGTGAGGACCTCTCCAACCTGTCCAAGGAGGAGAAGAAGGCCCGCAAGGCCGAACTGCGCCGTGAGGAGGACCGTATTTACACCGCGTCCAGCCAGCTCATGAAGGAGGACGAGGAGTATCCGCGGTATCGCCGTGTCTGGTGGGTCCTGCTCGCCATCGGCATCCTGGCGCTCACCGGCACCTGGGTGCTGCTGGCCGTTCTCGGTCAGGATGGTATGGCCGACAAGGGCGCCCAGACCGCGCAGTTCGCCCTGATCGTGGCCGCCTACGCTGCTATCATCGTCGCCTTTATCTTTGACTTCATCAAGATTCGCCCGATCCGCAACGCCTGCCGCGATAAGGCTGCCGGCATGACCGCCGCCAAGCTCGACGAGGTCATTGCCCGCTCCATGGCGCCCAAGGACAAGAAGCAGGGCAAGTAGCATATGTTCAAGGCCGAACTTACCGTGGAGGATGCCCACGCCGGCATGCTCAAGCTGCAGCCCAAGATCGAGCGTTATGCCGACCTGATTGTTCGCAAGGGCGTGAACGTCGAGGCGGGGCAGGAGGTCGTCATCCAGGCTCATGTCGAGGTTGCGCCGTTCGTACGCACGCTGGTAGCACGTGCGTATGCCGCCGGTGCCGGCCACGTGACCGTGATTTGGAGCGACGACGAGATCACGCGTTTGACGTATGAGAACGTCGAGGCTTCCTGGTTCGAAACGGTTCCTTCCTGGCAGCGCGAGCAGCTCGACTCACTTGCCGAGGGCGGTGCGTGCTTTATCTTTGTCGAGGGCGCGGACCCCGAGGCTCTCAAGGGCATCGATCCGGCCAAGCCCGCGGCCGCCTCCAAAGCGCGCAACACCCAGTGCAAGGCATATCGCCGCGGCATGGATTTCAACATCAACCCGTGGTGTATCGCCGGTGCACCGGTGGCCGCTTGGGCCCGCCGCGTGTATCCGGGCGTTGAGGACGAGATCGCCGTGTATCGTCTGTGGTGCGCGATCCTCTCCGTTGCCCGCGCGGACGGCGATGATCCCGAGTCCGCATGGGAGCTGCACGACGCTACGTTCGAGAAGAACTTGCGGCTGTTGAACGACCGCCACTTCGATCGTCTGCATTACACCTCGGCCAACGGCACCGACCTGTGGGTTGGTATGACCGACCGCCATGTGTGGGAGGGCGGATCGAGCGTGACGCCCGAGGGACGCGAGTTTTCGCCGAACATCCCCACGGAGGAGGTGTTTACCTCGCCGGATTGCGACCGTGTGGACGGTATCGTGTATTCGGCCCTGCCGCTCGTGCGCCACGGCAATAAGATCGACCGCTTCTGGCTGCGTTTTGAGGGCGGCAGCGTTGTGGAGTTCGACGCCGAAGTTGGCCGCGATACGCTTGAGAGCATTCTTGAGACCGACGAGGGCGCGCGTCGCCTGGGTGAGGTTGCGCTGATCTCGAAGAACACGCCGATTCGCGAGACGGGCATTCTGTTCTTCGACACACTGTACGACGAGAACGCGAGCTGTCACCTGGCGCTTGGCTCCGCTTTTCCCGAATGCTACGAGGGCGGCTGTGACCTGTCTGCCGAGGAGTTGCGTCGCCGCGGCCTGAACAAGAGCGCCGCGCACGTCGACTTTATGATCGGTGCCGATGACCTGGACATTACGGGTATCACGGTCGATGGCGAAGAGGTTCCGATCTTCGTGAACGGTCAGTGGACCTGGGAATAGGCTTTTTGGCCGCCGATGAGAGTCGGCGGCCTTTTTTATGCGAGGTTCAGCTGCGTGAGATGCAGACTGGGTGCGCTGCCCGGCGGATTTGGCCAGGGCTGGGGCTTTTGGTTGGCCCGTCTTGCGGGATGATTTGGGTCGGCTGTAACGAAGTTGAGGTTTTTCGTATTAAAAACCGGCTGTGCGGAGTAGATGCGTATGAGGCAGCGCTAAAAGCGCAGGTCGCAAGATGGTTGAAAAACTTGCCTACTCGATGAATCACGATGTGAGTACGAAAAACCTCATCCACTTGCAGGCCGGCGGCCGCACTGGCCCCCTTTTGCTACGGGACCGCATCCTTTTCAGGCTCCGCTGGGAAACGCCCGTGCGTTTCCACGGGCTTCCACGCCCCTTGCGGGTTTCGCTGGAAAACGCTGCGCGTTTCCCCAGCTTCGCACCCCTAACGGGGTTCGAACCCATGCTCGTAAAACAAAGACGCAAGGGGCGCAGGGCCTCTCGCGTTCATGTTCAAGGGTGGGTCATCAGGGGTTCGAACCCTGGGCCTTGGGATTAAAAGTCCCCTGCTCTGCCAGCTGAGCTAATGACCCGCGTGCTGCATTGTACCACGGGCGGGGAATGTAGCAATCGCATCGTCGAGGGATGCGCGAAGAGGGCACGCTGTTCTATCTTTCGCGCATAGAGGCCCGCTCGATTTGTGCAAATCGGTGACAGGGTCGTGGCGACGGTGAAGGGCGTTTTGCCGCCTTCAGATCGCTTGTTGACACTATTGGTTTCTGCAATGAAATACCACCCTATACCGATGGTGGGTAATATCCGCCGTTCATCAACAGATCTTCACTGTGAAGGTGAGAAATAGGGCAATTCCTTACAGTTGTCTCCAAATTACGTGTGGTTTGCTGGTCGTATCCATCTTCCACTCGTAGGCCTCATCAATTGGCATCTCCGGGGAAGGAGACAACGTGAGCGAAGATTCGATTTTCAAGCGCAATTGGGTGAAGGGCTCAGCGGTTTTGGCCATTGCGGCGCTTTCGCTGGTGCTTGCCACGCCTGCTCAGGCCGCGCCGCTGGCTAAGGTCAAGAGCGCAACCCAGGGCGCGACAGAGAATGTGGTGGAGGTGACGTTTCAGGGCGGCGACGGCGCCGACGTCAAGGGTCGCATCACGTTCCTCGAGGAAGGCGTTTTCCGTTATAACGTTGACCCGACGGGAACCTTTGATGAGTACGCGGTGCCGCGCCAGGCGGATCATGTCGCCCATATCCAGGCGCAGCCGGACTCCGATTCCTCCTACTCGCATCCCAAGGCGACTGTTGAGGACAAAGATGGGGCATATCTGATCAAATCCGGTTCGACGACCATCAAACTCGACAAGGAATCGGCGAAGATGCAGGTCCTTGTAAAAGATAAGGAGGTCATGAGCGAGACGTCTCCTCTCGACCTCGGTGACAGCACCGTTCAGAGCGTTTCTGCGGGCAAGGGAGAGGGCTTCTTCGGCGGCGGTACCCAGAACGGCCGCTTTGCTCATAGGGGCAAGTCGATCAAGATCGCCAACACCAATAATTGGGTAGACGGCGGCGTGGCCTCTCCCAATCCGTTCTACTGGTCGAGCGATGGCTACGGAGTTTTGCGTAACGCCTTTGCCGAGGGTACGTACGATTTTGCCGACTCCGATTCCAATGCCGCCAAGCTCGCGCACAATGAGAACGAGTTCGACGCATACTACTTCCTGTCCGACGGCGCAAGCAGAGCCGTCGTTGCGCAGGATGTTCTCGACGGCTACTTCGCTGTCACCTGCGATCCCGTGCTGCTGCCGGAATACGGCTTCTATCTCGGCCACCTGAATGCGTGCAACCGCGATAGCTGGACCAAGGAGGGCCCCGGCAAGGCATGGGAGACAAAGGGTGGCAAGCCGGCCGACCAGAAGGGGTCCGTCAAGTACGAGCACGGTATGGCCGCGGATTACGTGCCGGATGGGACCAAGCCCAACGAGTCCCTGAACGGCCACGGCCCCACCGTCGATTCCCAGAACTTCAAGCCCAAGGAGTTCCCGTGCGAGTTTTCCGCACAGCAGGTCATCGATGACTATCAGGACAACGACATGCCGTTCGGTTGGTTCCTTCCCAACGACGGCTATGGTGCGGGTTATGGTCAGAACGGCTATGGAATCACGAGCAACGACAAGGCAAAGCGCGATGCGGCGATCGATGCCAACGTTGCGAATCTGCGCGAATTCACGACCTATGCAAACAGCCATGGCGTTGCCACCGGTCTTTGGACGCAATCCAACCTTGAGCCCAGGGATGGCGAGAAATGGCATCTCCAGCGCGACTTCAAGAAGGAAGTCGAACAGGGCGGTATTTCGACCCTTAAGACCGACGTCGCTTGGGTCGGCTCCGGCTATTCCTTTGGTCTGAATGGCATCAAAAAGGCCTACGACATCGCCACGAGCGATAAGCATGAGGCACGCGTGCGCCCTAACATCGTCACGCTCGACGGCTGGGCAGGCACCCAGCGCTATGGCGGTATTTGGACCGGTGACCAGACGGGCGGCAATTGGGAGTACATTCGCTTCCACCTTCCGACATACATCGGCCAGTCGCTTTCCGGCAATCCCAACGTTGGCTCCGACATGGACGGCATCTTTGGCGGCGCGCCCATCATCGCGACCCGCGATTACCAGTGGAAGACCTTCACCCCCACCATGCTCGACATGGACGGTTGGGGCACGTATCGCAAGAGCCCGATGACGCACGGCGATCCCTACACGGGCATTTCGCGCATGTACCTGAAGCTCAAGGCCCAGCTCATGCCCTACATCTACACGAGTGCCGCCTCCGCCGCGAACATCGATACGGGCAATGGTGATACCGGTCTGCCCATGATCCGCGCCATGCTGCTCACCGATGATTCCGAGTTCGCCGCGAGCACCGCAACGCAGTGCCAGTACGCCTTTGGCAAGTATTTCCTGGTCGCGCCGGTGTATCAGAACACGGCGGATGCCAAGGACAATGGCGATGACGTCCGCAATGGTATTTACCTGCCCAATTACGGTAGCGATGACAATCCGACCATCTGGATCGACTACTTCACCGGCAAGCAGTATCGTGGTGGGCAGGTGCTCAACAACTTCGATGCGCCGCTATGGAAGCTTCCCCTGTTCGTTCAGGCAGGCGCCATCGTTCCCATGTATGAGGAGAACAACAATCCCCAGGCGATCAGCGAGACCAACAAAAAGGGTCTCGACAAGACTCGTCGCATCGTCGAGTTCTGGCCTGCTGGTGAGTCCGAGTACACGCTGTTCGAGGACGACGGCAAGACCATCAACTCCAACCAGAAGAACGTCGAGGGTTACGGCGTTGTCGAGAACGTCGACTACGGCACGCACGTTTCGACCAAGATCACCTCGAAGGTGAGTGGCGACACGGCCACCCTGACCATCGGCGCGTCCACCGGTTCGTACGCCGGCTACGATGCGAATCGCTCCACGATGGCTGTCGTGAACGTTTCCAAGGAGCCTTCTGCCATCACCTATGGCGGCAAGGATGTGAAGCGGGTAGAGAGCAAGGAGGCTTTCGACAAGGCAAAGGCGAACGGCGCCGGTACGGAGGCCGTGTGGTACTACGAATAGACCCCCGACCTCAACACTACCGACGAGGATGAAGGCTTTGGCGAGACTGAGATCAAGACCACGCCCAAGGTCTACGTCTTCCTGCCCAAGATTGATGTTTCCAAGGCCGAGCAGGTTCTCGTTGTGAAGGGCTTTGCCAACAGCGCGGAGCTGGGCAAGGATGTTGAGAATCCCAATCTCGCCCCTGCGAAGCTGGTGTCCAAGGAGGAGGACAAGACCCCCACGAGCATTAAACTCACGTGGGAAAAGGTCGCCGGTGCGACGGGCTACGAGCTCATGGTCGACGGTGTTTTGAACTCCGTTGGCGATGCGTTCGAGTTCACCCACACCGACCTTAGCTACCATTCGACACACACCTACCAGATTCGCTCGCGCAATGCTGAGGGTTACTCCAAGTGGTCCGATCCGATCGAGTCCACGTCTCTTGAGGATCCGTGGCGCAACGCCCCCAAGCCTGTTGAAACCAGCTGGGAGGGCGGTTATTACGGTGGCTTCAAGGAGTCGCTTGCCCTCGACCACAGCCTCGACGATTCGCACTTCCACTCCGACGCAAACGCCATCGGCAAGGCCATGGTGCTCAACTACGGCCAGGCCATGATGCTCGACAAGTTCGAGTACTACCCCCGCAATGATGCGGCCAACGGCACTGTCACCAAGATGCGTATCGAGACCTCCCTCGATGGCAATCATTGGTCCAAGCCCGTGGAGCTCGATTGGAACAAGGACAACAAGGTCAAGACCTATGAGTTCCCTACGGGTGCGGCTGCGCAGTACGTGCGACTGACCCCCTTGGCGTCGGTTGGTAATTTCTTCTCCGCTCGTGAGTTGGCCGTATACAAGAAGGACGGCACCAAGATGTGGGAGGTCGGCTCCAACAAGCAGGATCCCTCTGTTTCCGAGAACGACTTCACGAACATGAAGAATTACCTTGGCGTTGAGAATCGCGCTCCGCACGCAACGACGTTCAACAGTCAGATCGCCGGTCATTATGCCGACCTCAACAACAATGGCGTCTATGACGTGTACGACTATTCCTTTACCATGGCAAAGCTCGACGATGGCACCAAGAAGGGTGGCAAGGTCTCGGGTTCCGTCGAGGTTGTGGCCGATAAGGAGCACGTTGCGCCTGGCGATGTTGTCACGGTGAGCGTGATGACGCGCAATGCTCGCAACGCCAACGCTCTGGGAGCGGTCGTCAATTTCATGAGCGACGAATTTGAGCTGCAGGACAGCACCATCGCCGGTGCCCCGTGCGTTGCGGGCATGGAGAACTTGTCTGTGGCGATGACGAACTTCGCGGACGGTAAGCAGAGCGTCAACGTCGCTTTTGCCAATCGCGGTGACAAAGCGCTGTTCAACGGTTCGGAGGCCGTCGCCACCTTCAAGCTGAAAGCCAAGAGGGAGACAGACGTCAAGCTGCCGTACATCTCGATGCTGGTTGGCCCGAAGCTCGATGTCGTTGAACTTGCCACCGATGAGAACGGCAATCTGCCCGAGCAGCCAGGCGGGTCGAGGGTCGAGCTCACCCAGGATGACTTCAACATCAAGATCACCAACAAGGGCCTTCCGAAGGATGAGGACGGGAGCACCCAGAAGTTCGAGGGCGGCGAATTTGACAAGACGCAGGGCGTCTACACCTTTGCCCCGAGCAAGGAGAACGCCGCCAAGAAGGTCGCGAGGGTCGACATCAAGCCGCTTGAGACCCCAGACGTGCACATTGCTCACGATTTCCGAAATCAACTTCAACTACGTCGAAGGCGCCGAGAAGCCCCAGGTGGACAAGACCGAGCTTCAGGCAAAGTACGATGAGTTCAAGGGTTGCAAGGCGGAGGATTACACCGTCGAATCCTGGCAGCCCTTTGCAATCGCTCTGGATGAGGCTGCAAAGGTTCTTGCCGACGAGTCTGCTTCCCAGGATCAGGTGGGCGCAGCGCTCGATAAGCTGACCGCCGCGTACGGCGCTCTGGTAAAGAGCGACGTCGCCCCGCAGGAGAAGCCGGACAAGTCCGCGCTTGAGGCGCTGGTCGCCGAGGCCGGCAAGCTTGACACCGAAGGCAAGACTCCCGCCTTGGTTGAGCGCCTGAATGCGGCCATCGCCGGTGCGAACGCCGTGCTTGGGGATGACGCCGCGACTGATGAGCAGGTCAAGGCCGCCTTCGACGAGCTGAAGGCCGCCATCACCACTGTGGAGGGCGGGAAGCTCACCGTCGCCACCAGCCCGGACTTCGCCCCCTATGAGTTCTACGCCATTGATGAGAACGGCGATCCCCAGCTGGCTGGCTTTGATATGGACCTGGCCCAGTATATCGCCGACTACCTGGGGCTGTCCCTGGAGATCGTTCCCATGGACTTTGACGGCACCATCATGGAGCTGCAGAACGGCAACGTGGACTTGGGCATGGCCGGGTACTCCCCCGATCCCAAGCGTGCCGACAGCATGGACTTCTCTGACATTTACATCACCGGCGGCCAGTCCTTTGTGTGCGTGGAGTCCAACAAAGACCTGTTCACCTCTTTGGAGGATGCCAACAATGCCGACTATCAGATCGGCGCTCAGGTGGGTTCTATCCAGGCGGATCTGGCGCATGAGAACACCCCGGACGCTGATATCATCGAGCTCGCTAAGGTGCCCGATATCATCGCCGAGCTGGTGACCGGCAAGCTGGACGGCGCCTTTATCGAGACCATGGTGGCCGAGAGCTATGCCACCCAGTATCCCGAGCTGTGTCTGGTGCTGGAGGTCCCCTATGACGCCGAAGGCTCTGTGGTGGGCGTCACCAAGGGCAACGCCGCCCTGCTGGAGGGTGTGAACCGTGCCATCGCCGCCGCCAAGGAGGATGGCTCCTTCGATCAGTATGTGCTTACGGCCAACGAGCTGGCTTCTGGCGACATCATCGAGGGCCTGGTGGACGAAAACGGCGAGGCCGTTCAGTAAGCTTGTAAAACTTTCAATTCCTCCCTGCGGCTGCGCAGGGAGGAATT
>ERZ833782.1259-NODE-1259-length-23130-cov-3.782015_pt1 | contig 23130 bp, 23 predicted proteins | sample MGYA00519577_ERZ833782 | MGnify/ENA primary metagenome ERZ833782 (study PRJEB31850, sample SAMEA3708745) | human gut metagenome | biome: human gut; feature: human-associated habitat; material: faeces | place: China | collected 2014 ...
ATGAAAGGGGAATTCGTGAAAATGTAAAAGCATTGAAAGAGGCTTTTGCATGGAACAAAGGATTCAAGGAATTTTTTGCGGTAAAGGCAACACCGAATCCATATCTGATCAATATTCTGCAGGAGTATGGCTGTGGCTGCGACTGCTCCTCAGAAACAGAACTTATGATGGCCAAGGCAGTAGGCTGCAAAAAGGGCGATATCATGTTTTCTTCCAATGACACACCGGAGAAAGAGTTCAGATATGCAGATGAGATCGGTGGAATCATCAACCTTGATGACATCACACATATTGAGAGCGTAGAGAAAGCTCTCGGGAAAATCCCGGAAGTGATCAGCTGCCGTTACAATCCAGGTGGAGTATTCAAGATCAGTAACGGTATCATGGATAATCCCGGAGATGCAAAATACGGAATGACTACCGAGCAGATCTTTGACGCATTCCGTATCCTAAAATCCAAAGGTGCCAAAGAGTTCGGAATCCATGCATTCCTTGCAAGCAACACAGTGACCAATGACTATTATCCAATGCTTGCAAAGGTTATGTTTGAGCTTGCCGTGAAGCTTCAGAAAGAGACAGGTGCACACATTAAATTCATCAACCTTTCCGGTGGTATCGGAATTCCTTATAAACCGGATCAGGAGCCAAACGATATCCGTGTGATCGGTGAGGGTGTCCGAAAGGTTTATGAAGAAGTCCTTGTTCCGGAAGGAATGGGTGATGTTGCGATCTATACAGAGCTTGGCCGTTTCATGATGGGACCGTATGGCTGCCTTGTCACAAAAGCGATCCATGAGAAACATACACATAAAGAATATATCGGCGTAGATGCCTGCGCAGTAAATCTGATGCGTCCGGCTATGTATGGTGCTTATCATCACATTACGGTTATGGGTAAGGAGAACGAGCCGTGCGATCATAAATATGATGTGACAGGTTCCCTCTGTGAGAATAATGATAAATTTGCCATTGACCGTATGCTTCCGAAAATCGATAAGGGAGATCTTCTTGTGATCCATGATACAGGTGCTCATGGTTTTGCAATGGGCTACAACTACAATGGTAAACTGAAATCTGCAGAGATCCTTCTTCATGAGGACGGCAGCTTTGAGATGATCCGTCGTGCCGAGACACCGAGAGATTATTTTGCAACATTTGACTGCTTCCCTGTTTTTGAGAAACTTCTTCAGGATGAAGACGAATTGAAATAAAATAGCAGAAATATATAAAAACAGCCTTCTATGCATCCTAGTAATGATGCTGGAAGGCTGTTTCATGTTTAAGCGTCTGATAAGAGGTATAAGACCACGAGCAGGGCGGAAGGGGGGCAAATGCAGGGTTACTGATTCCGGCTGCCGGAGATTTCTGCCAGGGCTTTTCTAAACTCAAAGAAAAACAGGATGGCGGTAAATGTAACAGCCAGGATATCCGCAACCGGCTCGGCCATATAAACTGCATTTGTCCGGTCAGAACGGAAAATATGGGGCAGAATATAGATCAGCGGGATGACCAGAACAAATTTTCGAACAATAGCCACGATGATGGAATCTTTGGCTCTGCCAAGGGAGATAAAGGTCATCTGGCAGGCAATCTGGATACCAAAGATAAACACAACTGCCATATAGATCCGGAGAGCTGTCTTTGTGAAAACAAGTAATGTACTGTCCGAAGTAAACATTCCGGCAAAGAGCTGCGGGAAGATCATAATGATCAGCCACAGGATTACGGAATAAGAAACACTTGTTTTTACAAGAAGCTTAAATGTAGAACGTACACGTTTTTCGTTACGTGCACCATAGTTGTAGCTGATGATAGGCTGTGCACCCTGACCAAGTCCCTGAAGAGGAAGCATGGCAAACTGCATGACGCTGGTTAAGATGGTCATAGCGCCGACTGCGATGTCGCCGCCGTACTTTAACAGGGAGGAGTTAAAGCATACGGAGATTACGCTTTCACTGGACTGCATGATAAAGGTGGACAGTCCCAGCGCAAGGCTTGGCATGATAATGGAACGGGTAAGCTTTAAATTGGAAGCTTTGATCTTTAAGAAGGTCTTTTTTCCGAAGAGGAAGGCCAGCACCCAGGTACAGGATAATGCCTGTGATAAGATAGTTGCCAGAGCCGCGCCGCGTACTCCCATTCCAAATACAAAAATGAAAATCGGATCCAGGATAATATTTGCTGCCGCACCGATCATAACGGAGAGCATGCCTGTTTTTGCAAAGCCCTGGGCTGTGATAAATGCATTCATACCCAGTGTGAGCTGTACGAAAATAGTTCCCAGAGCGTAGATATTCATATAGGCTACGCCGTATTCTACGGTATTTTCACTGGCGCCGAAAGCCAGAAGAAATTCACGGTTCCACATTAAAAGAACAGCGGTAAGAACAGTGGAGATAATCAGCTGAACGGTAAAGCAGTTGCCCAGTGTTTTTTCAGCCGCCTGTTTATCGCCCTGTCCCATAAAGATCGAGGCTCTGGGAGCGCCGCCGTTTCCAACCAGAGCAGCGAATGCGGACACGATCATAATAAGGGGCATGCAGACACCTACTCCTGTAAGGGCCAGAGCGCCGTTTTCAGGAATGTGTCCTATGTAAATGCGGTCTATGATGTTGTAAAGCATGTTGATGATCTGAGCAGTAACAGTAGGAAGAGCCAGCTTTAAAAGAAGCTTTCCCACAGGCTCTTTTGCCAGAAAATCTTTGTTGTCATTCATGTGTACTCCTGCCTTTCATAGCATTTTTTGCGTTTTCCATGAGCCGTTTTGAAAGAATCTGGTAGCAGGCAAACTCTTCTTTGGAAAATCCCTGAAACAGATATCCTCTGTATTCATCCATAAGCGTATCTACATCAGCAGTAATGGAGTGTGAGGCGGGCAGCAGAGCCAGGTGGATCCGGCGTCTGTCATGGAGATCCGGGATTCTCTTTAAGAGCCCTTTCTGTATCAGGCTTTCCACAGCCTGGGAGACATTTCCTTTTGAGAGCATCCGAAGCTCCGTGATGTCGGCCGCAGTATCTTTCCCCGGATTATTGTGGAGAAATGTGATGACATTTGCCTCGATCAGAGTCAGTCCATAGGTTTCAGAGAGCTGTTTTAGCAGGCTGTCCTGAAACTTCATGGCAGCCCGGATACCTAAAAGAAAATCAGTGTTTGAGGTCATTGGATCCTCCTTTTACATAATAAAAGGTTCTAAATAAAAAGGTTTTAAAAAGAACTGTTTCGAAAAATAATTATACACCCTACAGTCTATTTGTCAAGAGGGGGAAGACATGGTATAATAGAGCAAAACGCCAGGGCAGGGAGTGACAGACAGCGTATGCAGATATTAAACCAGGATATAAAGGACGGTTCATTTAAAAAGGCCTACCTTCTGTTTGGTGAAGAGACATTTTTGAAAATGAGCTATAAGAACCGTTTAAAGGATGCAGTGACAGCTGGAGATACCATGAACTTTAACCATTACGAGGGAAAGGGAATGGATATAAATGAGATTATCGGCATTGCAGATACCATGCCTTTTTTTGCAGAGCGCAGGCTGGTGCTGATAGAGGACAGCGGCTGGTTTAAGGGCGGAGCAGGAGGAGAGGAAATGAGCGCTTATATGGAGCATATTCCCGATACCACCTGTCTTGTGTTTGTGGAAACAGAGGTGGATAAGCGCAGCAGGCTTTTTAAAGCCGTGAAAAAATACGGTTATGCAGCGGAGCTTGGCCGTCAGGATGCGTCGCAGCTTGGCCGTTGGGCTGCCGGCATCCTGTCAAAAAATGGGAAAAAGATCACCGGGCGCACCATGGAGTTTTTTTTAAGCAAAACAGGGGATGATATGGAAAATATCAGCTCAGAGCTGGAAAAGCTGATCAGCTATACCCTGGGCCGTGATGTGATCACTGAGGAGGATGTGGAGGCTATCTGTACCACTCAGGTGAGCAACAAGATTTTTGACATGATTACGGCTATTGCCAACCGTCAGACGCGAAAGGCTATGGATCTTTATGAGGATCTGCTTACCTTAAAGGAGCCGCCTATGCGGATTTTATTTCTGATCGCAAGGCAGTTTAACCAGATCCTGCAGGTGAAGGAGCTGATGGGGCAGGGCATGGATAAGAGTACCATTGCTTCCAGGATGAAGCTTCAGCCCTTTGTGGCAGGAAAAATCATGCTGCAGGCAAAGACATTTTCAAGGGAACAGATCCTTTCCTATGTAAATCTTTGTGTGGATGCAGAGGAAAGCGTAAAGACAGGCCGCCTGACAGACCGTCTGGCAGTAGAACTTTTGATTGCAAAAACGTATTAAAGGAGGAAAATGGAATGGAAGAACTTCAGTTAGATGCGATTAGAAAACAGACAAAAGATGTTTTGAGGGAGCTTATGGAAAAGGCAGATCTGAAGCAGGGGCAGATTCTGGTTGTGGGCTGTTCCTCCAGTGAAATCGGGAGCTTTAAGATTGGCTCTCATTCCAGCGGAGAAATCGGACAGGCGGTTTATGAAGCTCTTTATGAGGAGCTAAAACCTGCGGGCATTTATCTGGCCGCCCAGTGCTGTGAGCATTTAAACCGGGCGCTTATATTAGAGGAGGAGGCCGCGTTAAAATACGGATATGAGCCTGTCAATGTGGTTCCTCAGCTAAAAGCAGGAGGCTCCTTTGCTACGGCGGCTTATCATACCCTGGAGCATCCGGCGGCAGTGGAGCATATCCGAGCTCATGCGGGAATCGATATCGGAGATACCCTGATCGGGATGCATTTAAAGGATGTGGCAGTTCCAGTGCGGATTTTAAACAGAGAAATTGGAGGCGCCCATGTAGTTTGTGCCAGAACACGCCCTAAGTTTATCGGCGGAGAAAGAGCACGTTATGATGAAAGGAAGCTGTAAGCAAAAAAATCCCTCCGGTGGGTTAATCCGGAGGGATTTTAAATATCTCTATAAAATTAAGCCAGAGTGTTAACAGCCTTGGTCACGCGGGACACCTTGCGGGCAGCATTGTTCTTGTGATATACGCCCTTAGTGCAGGCCTTGTCGATCTCTGTGATAGCAGCCTGTAATGCAGTCTGAGCAGCAGCCTTATCTCCAGCAGCAACAGCAGCCTCTACTTTCTTGATCGCAGTCTTAACCTTGGATCTGATTGCCTTGTTTCTTGCAGCCTTAGTTTCGTTTACTAAGATTCTCTTCTTTGCAGATTTAATGTTAGCCAATGAAATACACCTCCGTTCGGTATTATATAAAAATATTAATCGTTGTGTTTTCCATCAAAGCCTGGACACGGACAGTTCAATGTAAACATACTATTATATTTTAGCGAATGATTTTGGGAATGTCAAGCGGAATTTGGTGTTTTTTTGAAGTTTTAGGGAATATTTTTTTGAAATGAGTGGAAAATAAGATGGATCGCAGTTTCTCTTTTTGCGCCGTACCCGCAGCTGAGGGTGGATGGCCTTTGGAAATACTGCAAAATGTGGAAATTCAAATGGATCGAAGAAAAAGACAGGAGGCACAGGAATGGGAAGTTCCGAAAATAAGCAGGCTGCAGCCACATTTTCCTTTCAGATACGCACAGATCTGGCTCTGGAAGATAAAGAAAGTTTTGAAGGTGATGGGGGTGAGATCCCAGGGGTTGTATTAAGAGAAAGAACCAGAAAAGAAGGTGCGGTCAGAATGACAGAAGTGAAGATACTGAATGCTCAGGGAGCCAGAGCGATGGGAAAGCCGGAAGGAACGTATCTAACGCTGGAAGCAGATGAGCTGCAGACGCCGGATGAGGATTGTCACAGCAGAGTGGTGGATGAACTGGCCATGCAGTTGAATGAGCTGATGAAACGGGCAGGATGGGAGAAAAAGGAAAATCCGTCCCTGCTGGTGGTCGGCCTTGGAAATCAATCCGTAACCCCGGATTCTTTAGGACCCCGAACCGTGGGAAATCTCAGAGTGACCGGCCATCTTCTTGCGGACAGGACAGAGAAGAAACAGCCCTATCCATGCCTTTGCGCCATTGCTCCAGGCGTTATGGCCCAGACGGGGATGGAAACGGCTCAGATTCTGCATGGGATCATAGGAGAGACATCACCTGATCTGGTGATGGCCATTGACGCATTGGCAGCACGCAGCGTCCGCCGCCTGTGCACAACCATACAGCTTACAGATACGGGAATCCATCCGGGCTCCGGAGTGGGCAATCATCGTCACAGTCTCACAAAAGAGAGCCTGGGAGTACCGGTGATCGCTATTGGAGTGCCGACGGTGGTGGGGGCGGCTGCCATTGTGCAGGATACGATTTCAGCCCTTCTTGCGGTTTTGGAGGAAAATGAATGCGCAAAAGGCACAGGATCGTGGATACGCCAGATGGATACAGAGGGGCAGTATGAACTGATCCGGGAGCTTCTGGAGCCGGAATTTGGGCCTATGTATGTGACGCCGCCGGATATTGACCAGTCTGTTCAGCAGCTAAGTTTTACCATTTCGGAAGGTATTCACCGGGCTGTGTTTGAGCTGTGATTCCGGCGGCAGATGCTGTCATTTTTTCCTTTGTTTTGGCATACCATAGGATACAGCACTTTGGCAAGGTGTAAAAAGGACAGGCGGGACCGGGTATGGGGATGAAAAGGAATGGAAGGAGAGGGCCGGTGAGGATATGTCTCATGGGCCTTGCGGCTGCGGGAACCGTATGGGGAGCCGTCTATATGATAAAAAACAGCAGAGCCGTCCTTACGGCGGTTCCCTGGGAGCAGCAGGTTCGGATGGCCGGGGAAGAACTGGCAGCGCTTCTGTGGCATCAGGCTGCGCCTTATGAGATGACGGGGAAAAATTCCAGGAACATAACGGAGCAGGACGGCAGTAATACGGATCAGGCTGTAAAGATCGCCTGGGAAGATGCAGACCCTGTTTTTAGGAATCATATGCAGGCACGTTTATTTTACAGGGAGCACCAGTATCTTGACCGGTACGGAGATGAAACAACAGGGGAGAAGCAGCATGAAGAAAGAAAAAAGGCCTCGCAGGGGAGCATGGCTCACGGCTTAGAGGAAAGCCCCGCAGAAAGCTTCGGGGAAGCGTTAGAGGAAACCGCAGCCAGTGTTTCAGGCTCTGCCCTTTCCCTGGCAGGAAGCCTTCCTCTGCCGGTAACAGGAACACTTTATCAGCTTCAGCAGCTGGAGGATTTTGACTTTCTCATGAAGCATTTTTACAGCGTACATACCTCTACCACAGCAGGCCGCGATCTGTTTAACGGTCCGGCACTTTTAAGCCATGATGTGACATTAGATAAAGAAGGGGAAGGGCCGCAGATCCTTATTTACCATACCCATTCTCAGGAGGCCTTTAAGGATTCCGGCCCTCAGGGGCGGACCATTGTGGAAGTGGGAGATTATCTGGCAGAACTTTTGACGCAGAAGGGCTACCGGGTTTACCATGACACGTCGGTTTATGATCTGCAAAGTGGCGTTCTGGATCGGAGTAAGGCCTATAATTATGCACTGGAAGGCGTAAACCGTATCCTGCAGCAGAATCCTTCCATTCAGGTAGTTCTGGATCTTCACAGGGATGGCGTTTCGGAAAATCTCCACATGGTTTCCGACATCAATGGAAAGCCCACGGCGCAGATCATGTTTTTTAACGGCCTCAGCCGTACGCCGGAGGGAAAAATTGCCTATCTTCCCAATCCTTATCTGGCAGAAAACCTTGCATTCAGCCTGAAAATGCAGCTGGGAGCACAGGCGTATTTTCCAGGATTTGCCAGAAAGATCTATTTAAAGGGACTGCGCTATAATCTCCACCTGCGGCCTAAGTCTGCTCTTATTGAAGCGGGGGCTCAGACGAATACATTTGAAGAGGTAAAAAACGCCATGGAGCCCCTGGCACAACTTTTGGATATGGTGTTGCAAGGGGAGTGAAAAAAAGGTATAATGGCAGATATATTTTAATTTGAAAGAAGACGAGGATAAAGAATGGCAACGATTGACCAGAGTAAAATACGAAATTTTTGTATCATCGCCCATATTGATCACGGCAAGTCCACCCTGGCTGACCGTATTATTGAAAAAACAGGGCTTTTAACAAGCAGAGAGATGCAGGAGCAGATCCTGGACAACATGGACCTGGAGCGGGAGAGAGGCATTACCATCAAATCTCAGGCAGTGCGTACCGTATATAAGGCAAAGGACGGGGAGGAATATATTTTTAACCTGATCGACACTCCCGGACATGTAGATTTTAATTATGAGGTTTCCCGCAGTCTGGCAGCCTGCGACGGAGCCATCCTGGTAGTGGATGCGTCCCAGGGCATTGAGGCTCAGACGCTGGCAAATGTCTATCTGGCTCTGGATCATGATCTGGACGTATTTCCGGTTATCAATAAAATCGATCTTCCAAGCGCCGACCCGGATCATGTGGAGGCGGAGATAGAGGATGTGATTGGTCTGGAGGCTCACGATGCGCCCCGTATTTCCGCGAAAACAGGACTGAATATCGAAGATGTTCTGGAGGCCATTGTGCACAAGATCCCGTCTCCCAAGGGAGATCCCGATGCTCCCCTTCAGGCGCTGATCTTTGATTCTATTTATGATTCTTACAAAGGTGTAATTATTTTCTGCCGTGTGATGGAAGGCACGGTAAAGAAGGGAACACGTGTGCGGATGATGGCCACGGGGGCAGAGGAAGAGGTAGTAGAGGTCGGATACTTCGGCGCAGGCCAGTTTATTACCTGCGACGAGCTCAGCGCGGGAATGGTAGGCTATATTACCGCCAGTATCAAAAATGTCCGCGATACCCGTGTGGGCGATACGGTTACAGATGCCGTCCGTCCCTGTGAAAGCCCCCTTCCGGGCTATAAAAAGGTAACGCCTATGGTCTACTGCGGACTTTATCCTGCAGACGGTGCCAAATACAATGACTTAAGAGACGCCCTTGAAAAGCTTCAGTTAAATGATGCTTCGCTTTTCTATGAACCGGAGACCTCTGTGGCTCTTGGCTTTGGCTTCCGCTGCGGTTTTTTAGGCCTGCTTCATCTGGAAATCATTCAGGAGCGCTTAGAGAGGGAATATAACCTGGATCTTGTGACAACGGCTCCGGGCGTAGTATACCGGGTATATAAGACGAATGGTGAGATGATCGAGCTTACCAATCCATCCAATCTGCCGGATCCCAGTGAAATTGAATACATGGAGGAGCCTATTGTAAGCGCGGAGATCATGGTAACGACCGAATATGTGGGCTCCATTATGACTTTGTGCCAGGAGCGCCGGGGCGTATATCTGGGAATGGAATACATTGAAACCACCCGTGCCCTTTTAAAATACGAGCTTCCCTTAAATGAGATCATCTATGACTTCTTCGATGCCTTAAAGTCGCGATCCAGAGGATATGCCTCCTTTGATTATGAGTTAAAGGGCTATGAACGGTCTGAGCTTGTGAAGCTGGATATTCTGGTAAACAGAGAGGAAGTGGACGCTCTTTCCTTTATTGTACATTCTGCCTCGGCCTATGAAAAGGGACGCAGGATGTGCGAAAAATTAAAGGAGGAGATTCCGCGCCACTTGTTTGAAATCCCCATTCAGGCAGCCATCGGTGGAAAGATAATTGCCAGAGAGACGGTAAAGGCAGTCCGTAAGGACGTGCTTGCAAAGTGCTACGGCGGCGATATTTCACGAAAGAGAAAGCTTCTTGAAAAGCAGAAGGAAGGCAAAAAGCGGATGCGCCAGATCGGAAATGTAGAGATTCCGCAGAAGGCGTTTATGAGCGTTCTGAAGCTGGATGAAGAGTAAGAGAAAAAGCGAGACAGTCACCCTATGATAAATGCAAATAAAAATACCATTGAGCTGTATATCCATATCCCGTTTTGCGTGAAAAAGTGTTTTTACTGCGATTTTCTCTCCTTTCGGGCTCTGGCTGCAGACCATGAGGCTTATGTGGATCAGCTGGTAAGAGAAATCCGGGCCAGAGGAGCCTTCTGCAGTGAGCTTACGGTATCCACGGTTTTTATCGGCGGCGGTACCCCTACGGTTATGGAACCGGAACTGATCCGGCGGATCATGGAGGCCGTAAAGGAAAACTTTACATTGGAGCCGGATGCGGAGATTACGATCGAGGCCAATCCGGGTACTCTTTTATACAACAAGCTTCCTGTGTACCATGACTGTGGCATCAACCGCGTAAGCATCGGCCTTCAGTCGGCAGATAATCAGGAGCTTAAAAACCTGGGCCGGGTTCATTCTTTTGAGGAGTTTTTAAAGAGCTATCAGAGCGCAAGAATGTCTGGCTTTACCAATATAAGCGTGGATCTTATGAGCGGGATCCCTGGCCAGACGCTTGAATCGTGGAAAAATACCTTAAAAAAGGTAACGATGCTCAAACCGGAGCATATTTCCGCATACAGCCTGATCATAGAGCAGGGAACGCCCTTCTGGGAACAGTATGGGCCGGGAATGGGCGGCTGCCGGAGAGAAAATGTCCTTCCTCTTCCGGATGAAGATACGGAAAACAGGATTTACCGTCTTACAAGGGATTTTCTGGGAGAGATGGGCTATCAGCGCTATGAGATTTCAAACTATGCAAAGCCTGGAAAGGAATGCCGCCACAATATAGGCTACTGGACAGAGGTGTCCTATCTGGGACTGGGCCTGGGGGCATCTTCTTATATGGACGGCTGCCGCTTTTCCAATGAAAAGGATCTGAGGCGTTATCTGGCCCTGGATCTGGAGCATGACTGTGGGGAAGGTCTGAGAGAACTGGCTGGGTCGGTGGAGCAGCTTTCAAGAGAGGCCCGTATGGAAGAATTTATGTTTCTGGGCCTTCGGATGACGAGAGGGGTATCGGAAATGGATTTCGTAAGACTGTTCGGAGTGAAAATGGAAACGGTCTATGGAGCGGTGATCGAACGGCTTATGGCCAATGGTCTGCTGAAAAAAGAAGGAGTATGGCTGTCACTTACAGAATGGGGCATGGATGTGAGCAATTTCGTACTCAGCGAATTTTTGTTGTCTTAGAGAAGGGAGCATATGTATGGGGAAATATATCATGGCTCTGGATGCGGGGACTACCAGCAGCCGCTGTATCCTGTTTGATCAGAACGGGGAGGTCTGCAGCCTTGCTCAGAAGGAATTTACCCAGTATTTTCCAAAACCCGGCTGGGTGGAGCATGACGCCAATGAAATCTGGTCGACTCAGCTGGGAGTGGCAGTGGAAGCTATGTCAAAGATTAGCGCCTCGGCTGGCGATATTGCTGCTATTGGCATCACCAACCAGAGGGAGACAGCCATTGTATGGGATAAGGCTACCGGAGAGCCCATTGGTCCGGCAATCGTGTGGCAGTGCCGTCGGACTGCGGCTTATTGCGACGAATTAAAGGCAAAGGGACTGACAGAACTGATACGCCAAAAGACCGGTCTGGTCATTGATGCCTATTTCTCTGCTACCAAGCTGAAATGGATCCTGGATCATGTGCCCGGAGCCAGAGAGAGGGCCGGGCGGGGAGAACTGCTTTTTGGAACCGTGGAAACCTGGCTTATCTGGAAGCTTACAAAGGGAGCCGTTCATGTGACCGATTACTCCAACGCTTCCAGGACCATGCTGTTTAATATCAATACGCTTACCTGGGATAAAGAAATCCTGGAGCTTTTTGACATACCGGAACAGATGCTCCCAAAGCCAAAGCCCTCCAGCTGTATTTACGGCATGACAGACCGGCAGTTTTTTGGAGATCCGATTCCGATAGGAGGCGCGGCGGGAGATCAGCAGGCCGCTCTTTTCGGCCAGACCTGTTTTGAGCCGGGCGATGCGAAAAATACATACGGCACAGGCTGCTTTCTCCTTATGAATACAGGAGACCGGCCGGTATTTTCAAAGAGCGGCCTTGTGACAACGATCGCGTGGGGGCTGGAGGGAAATGTAACCTATGCGTTGGAGGGGTCTATTTTTGCTGCTGGAGCAGCGATCCAGTGGCTGAGGGATGAGCTGAGGCTGATCGGATCAGAATATATGGCCGAAAAGGTAAAGGATACCAATGGCTGTTATGTGGTGCCGGCTTTTACAGGTCTGGGAGCACCGCATTGGGATGCCTATGCCAGAGGCGCCATTCTGGGCCTTACCCGCGGGGTGAATCGGTATCATATTATCCGCGCGACTCTGGATTCCCTCTGTTACCAGACCAATGATGTGCTGGAAGCCATGAAGATGGATTTGGGACAGGAGGTGAAACGGCTGAAGGCAGACGGAGGGGCCAGCGCCAACAACTATCTGCTGCAAACTCAGGCAGATTTAACCGGCGTCCAGGTAGACCGCCCGGCCTGTGTGGAAACAACCGCCATGGGAGCTGCCTATCTGGCAGGTCTTGCAGTGGGATTCTGGAAAAATAAGGAAGAGATCGCCAGAGGATGGAAAGCGGACCGCAGCTTCTTCCCAAAGATTGAAGAGGAAGTCCGGTGCAGGATGCTTAAGGGCTGGCAGAAGGCGGTACGCTGTTCCTATGGCTGGGCAAAAGACGGGATTTAAGAAGTTCAGATAAAAAATTCCAGTAAAAATACAGCTGTGCAGGCTGCAAGGGATACATGAAAAAGACTTTTTCCCTTCCAGGCCAGCAGGACGGCCACGGCCAGAGCTGCGGCTCCGCCTGCCGCAGAGCGGGTGGCATAGAGGATGGCCGGAAAGGTCATGACGGAGAGCGTCACATAGGGAACATAATATAAAAAAGAACGAAGAAAGGTATTTTTGATTTCTTTTCGTATCAGTGTGAGCGGCAGCAGTCGGATCAGATAGGTCACTGCTGCCATTACTGCTATATAGACATAAATATTCCGATTCATTTAAGCTTCCTCCTTTACAGGGCAGATCAGGGCGGCTCCTCCGGCGATAACAAAGGTCAAAAGGATGATCTTAAATCCGGATGAAATGGTATTTAATACCGGGATCAGGGTAAATACAAAGCTGGCTGTCATGGAGAGCAGGACCACAGCCCGAAGGATCCTGTTTTCTCTTGCCGGAGGTACGATGATCGCCAGAAACATTCCATAGAGGGCCACGCCCAGGGCATTTAAAAGCCGTTCCGGAAGCAGACTGCCGGAGAGCGCGCCTAAAAGCGTTCCCAAAGTCCAGCCCGGCACAGCGGCGCTCATCAGCCCGTAGCTGTAAAAGGGGCTTAAGGTTCCAGGATGACAGACCGACACGCCGAAAATTTCATCCGTCACCCCATAGGCCATGAGAAAACGATGGAATAAAGGCATCTTATGATCCAGCTTCTGGGAAAGGGAGCAGGACATAAGGCAGTAGCGCAGGTTGATCACAAGCTGCACCGCGGCCATTTCCAGATAAGAGGAGCCGGCGGTTATGATGCCAAGGCCGGCAAACTGGCCGGCGCTTGTAAGATTGGTAAGGGAGATAAGCACGGACTGGAAAACAGAGAGGCCGGAGCTTACCGCCATGATGCCGAAGGTAAAGGATACAGCCAGATAGCCGAGGCCGATGGGGATGCCGTGGATCAATCCGGAGTAAAAGGGACGTTTCTGCTGATTCATACACTCATTCCCCCTTTATACGGACTTCCAGAGGATATCCCGGTTGACGGTCTGATAAAACAGACGCCGGATTTCCTTCGGGTCTTTGGTCTGGCCCAGAATCCACATGGTTTTTGTCACTGCTGCTTCCAGGGTCATGTCATAGGCTTCCAGCAGGCCGAATTCCTGCTTGATATTTTTTCCTACCTCATATACGGACATATTGCTGCCTTCATTTGTAACCTGGGTGGTCATAATGACCGTTTTTCCCAGGCTGGTCCAGCGCCCTACAGCCCGGTGGTAATCTCCGCCGTCATAGGAGGGAAGGCCGCCTACGCCGAAGGATTCGATGATAACGGCGTCATAGTGTTCTGCCATGTAGTCAAGAAGGGAGGCGTCCATGGAAGGGATCAGTTTTAGAAGCCCCACATTGGGATTTAAATGGCAAAAAAACTGCACCGGCTCTTTTAAAAGCTCCTTGTCATCCAGATAAAAAAGGATATGCTCCTCCTGGATCGTGGCAATATAAGGGAAATTGATGCTGGAAAAGGCGTTGTAGCTCTTGGTGCGCTCCTTTTTTCCGCGGGTGCCTGCGATCACCTTGCCGTCGAATACAATATTGACCCCATGTGCCTTTGGGTGCGAGGCAAAGCGGAGACTGTCCGCAAGATTGGTCCTGGCGTCTGTATTTTCCATATCGATAGGCTTTTGGGCTCCGGTGATGACAATGGGCTTTGCGGAATTGCGGATCAGATAGGAAAGAGCGGCGGCGGTGTAAGCCATGGTGTCTGTCCCGTGGGTGATCACAAAGCCGTCATAATCTTCATAATGTTCCTCAATGGCCTTTTCTATGGTAAGCCAGTGGGAGGGCTGTATGTTGGTGCTGTCAATATTTAATACCTGGATCGAATCAATGCTGCAGAACGTCCGGCTGTCCGGGACAAAGGAAAGGATTTCTTCTGAGGAAAGGAGGGGCATTAACCCCTGGGACGTACGTTTGCAGGCAATGGTGCCGCCGGTACCAAGAAGCAGGATGCGTTTCATAAAATATAAATCTCCTTATCAATAACCGGCCGCGCGCGAAAGCCCGGACCGGAGAGTCTGTCTGTATTCTAACGATTCTCTTACGATTTGTCAATTTTTTCATTCCCTTATTTGAATATGACAGTAAATATGATACAATAAGGATATCTTTCCTCAAAAGCGGGTACAGCCTGCTTTCGTGGGGAATCCTATCCGTGCGGAGTGTACAGACCGCGTTCCGGCACGGCTGCAGAAAGGAGGAAAAGCAGATGACCTTATTTTGGATTGCGGCATTTATCGTGCTTACAGCGGCAGAGGCGCTGACCGTTTCCCTCACCTGTATCTGGTTTGCAGGAGGAGCGCTTGCAGGGCTTTTGGTTCAGGTTCTGGGAGGCAGCGTGAAGCTTCAGCTGGCTTTGTTTGCGGCTGTTTCCTTTGCACTGCTCCTTCTGGTGCGCCCTCTGACGGCAGGGATCCTAAAGCCGAAGGAGACACGGACCAACACAGACGGGCTCATTGGCAGAAGCGTGGTGGTTAAGGAGACCATTGACAATGTCCGGGGAACAGGAAGCGTGTCCTTGGCCGGAGAAACCTGGCTGGCCCGTTCGCTTCATGAGGACCGGATCCTTACGCCCGGTATGACCGCGGTGATCCGGGAGATCCGGGGCGCAAAACTATTTGTAGAACAGGAAAATGAATAAGGAGGGATTTTATGTTAGGTATGATAGGAGGTTTTATGGCGTTTATTATTGTTGCAGTTGTAATTCTGGTGATTCTTTCATCCTGTATCCGCATTGTTCCTCAGGCACAGGCCCTGGTAGTGGAACGTCTGGGCGGTTATCTGGGAACCTACGGAGTGGGCGTCCATTTTCTGATCCCCTTTATTGACCGGGTGGCAAAGAAGGTAAACTTGAAAGAGCAGGTGGAGGACTTCCCGCCGCAGCCGGTGATCACAAAGGACAATGTTACCATGCAGATCGATACAGTGGTATTCTTCTACATTACCGATCCGAAAATGTATGCATATGGTGTGGAGCGTCCGATCCTTGCTATTGAGAACCTGACAGCTACTACTTTGAGAAATATTATCGGCGATCTGGAGTTAGATGAAACACTGACTTCCAGAGAAACCATCAATGCCAAGATGCAGGAATCCCTGGATCTGGCGACGGATCCCTGGGGTATCAAGGTTACCCGTGTGGAGCTTAAGAACATCATTCCCCCGGCAGCTATTCAGGAGGCCATGGAGAAGCAGATGAAGGCAGAACGTGAGCGCCGCGAGGCTATCTTAAAGGCAGAGGGCGAGAAGAAGTCCATGATCCTGGTAGCAGAGGGAAATAAGGAGTCTGCCGTTTTAAATGCGGAGGCTGAAAAAGAGGCGGCCATCCTTCGGGCAGAAGCAGAGAAGGAAAAGAAGATTAAGGAGGCTCAGGGACAGGCGGAGGCTATCCGTACCGTACAGAAGGCTACGGCAGAAGGAATCCGCTACATCCGGGAAGCGGGAGCCGATCAGACCGTGCTGCAGCTTAAGAGTCTGGAGGCCTTTGCGGCGGCTGCCAACGGCAGAGCCACCAAGATCATCATTCCTTCTGAAATCCAGGGAATTGCAGGTCTTGTAAAGTCAATTGCAGAGGTAGCAGGAGACGGAGCTGCTGAGAAGTAAGCAGATAAAGAGATAAAGTACCCGTCAACGAGGAGATAAACAAATGAGTGCGGAGCAAAAAGTCCAAAAGACAAAAGCAAATGGAATTACAGAGGGAAGTATTTTCGGACAGCTGCTGCTGTTTTTCTTCCCTATTTTATTCGGAACCTTTTTTCAGCAGCTTTATAATACGGCAGATGCTGTGGTAGTAGGCCGCTTTGTGGGAAAACAGGCTCTGGCGGCAGTAGGAGGAACCACCAGTACGCTGATCAATCTGATGGTGGGCTTCTTTGTGGGGCTGTCCAGCGGCGCTACTGTGGTCATCTCGCAGTATTACGGTGCAAAAAAGGCCGACAAGGTCCACTGGGCCGTACATACCTCAGTTGCTTTTTCGGTCATAGGAGGCGTTCTTTTTATGGCAGTAGGACTTGTGGGGGCCAGATGGGCTCTCACAGCCATGCATACACCTGAGGACGTAATGGATCATGCAGTAACCTATATCAGGATCTATTTTCTGGGGATGGTTCCTAATCTTCTGTACAATATGGGAGCCGGCATTCTCCGTGCAGTGGGAGATTCCAGACGGCCGCTGTATTTCCTCATAGGGAGCTGTTTTGTAAATATTATCCTGGATGTGGTTTTGGTGGCAGTGCTCCGGATGGGAGTGGCCGGTGCTGCTCTGGCAACCATTTCTTCCCAGCTTTTTTCAGCGATCCTGGTAATTCTCTGCCTGACCCGCACACAGGATATGTATAAGGTGGAGTGGAGAAAAATCCGTATTGACAGCCGGATGCTGCAGAGGATCATACGCATCGGTATTCCGGCGGGAATGCAGTCTGTAATGTATAACATTTCCAACATTATTATCCAGGCCGGTGTAAATAATCTGGGAACAGACAATGTGACTGCCTGGGCAACCTACGGAAAGGTGGACGGCCTGTACTGGATGATGATCAATGCTCTGGGAATATCCGTTACTACCTTTGTTGGACAGAACTACGGAGCAAGGCGGATGGACCGGGTGAGAAAGGGAGCAGGCGCCTGTATGGTGATCGGCGTGGTGCTTACGGCCATTGTCTCGACAGCGCTGTATTTCTGGGGATACCTGTTTATTGAGCTTTTTACCTCGGATCCTCAGGTACAGCTCATCAGCCAGAGCCTGATCCGTTTTATGGTTCCCACCTTTATTACCTATATCACCATTGAGATCCTTTCCGGTACCTTAAGAGGCGTGGGTGATGCCTGGATGCCTCTCATTATTACCGGTGTAGGCGTGTGTCTGGTGCGTGTGATCTGGATTATTTTTGCACTGCCGCATTTCAATACCATTCTGGCAGCTGCCTTTTGTTATCCTATGACCTGGGCTTTAACCTCAGCAGCCTTTGCGGTGTATTATTACTTTTTCAGCAGCCTAAAGAGGGTAAACTTAAAGAAAATTTTTTTAAAGCATCAGTATAAATAGGAAAATGGCGGAAAAACTTCCTGTATCAGTAAAAAAGCAAAAGCAGGAGGTTGGCTTATGACGTCAGGAGAGGTTATTTTCAATAATGTGGAGGAAATTGTGCACTTTGTGAATCAGGCGGAAAAGATCCGCTGGGATGTGGATGTCTGTCTGGGAAGCTGTATTGTGGATGGAAAATCCCTTTTGGGGGTTATGAGCTTCGGTACAGGCAAAAAACTTAAGATAGTGATCCACAACTAAAGAAGAAAGGGAAGCAGTGCCAATGATACAGGAAATCGGTGAAGGCAGGTTTAATCCTGCCTATATGAGAAAAAATCCGCAGGAGGATGATATCCTGCTTCATTATGAATACAATAAGGTAATGCTTATCAAGGAGGGGGACAGATACCGTCTCCCTGCTTTTAGGGATTTAAAGGGAGAGGAAGATGCTGTGGAAAGCGTTTCATACCTCTTTTCTATTGATTCCAAAGGGTATTATCTGGCAGATACGTTTCAAATGCCGGAATTTGGCGGCTTTGTTATGGAGGGACTGCAGATCTTCCGCGCCTTTGAACCCATGGAGGACGGCTTTGCGGGAATTACGGGGAGCCAGATTTACCGTTGGAGAGAGAGCCGCAGGTTTTGCGGCTGCTGCGGGGGAAAAATGGCTCCGGGAGAGAAAGAGCGTTCCATGGTATGCTCTGCGTGCGGCCATACAGAATATCCCAAGATCAGTCCGGCAGTGATCGTGGCGATCCGGAATGGGGATCGGCTGCTTATGTCCAGGTATGCCAGGGGAGCTTACCGTCATTATGCTCTGATCGCAGGCTATCTGGAAATCGGAGAGACCTTTGAGGACTGTGTGAAGCGGGAAGTAATGGAAGAGGTGGGACTGAAAGTCAAAAATATCCGTTACTATAAGAGTCAGCCATGGGCTTTTTCCGATACGGTGATGATCGGCTTTGTGGCAGATCTGGACGGAGACGATACCATACGGCTCCAGGAAGAGGAACTGTCGGAGGCCGGCTGGTTTACAAGGGAGGAGATCATAGAGTATCCGCCCTATATCAGCGTAGGCCATGAGATGATGAAAGCATTTAAGGATGGAAAAATCTAATGAAAGAAAAAAAGTACATATTATTTGATCTAGATGGCACTCTGACCGATCCGAAGGAAGGAATTACAAAGGCTGTCCAGTATTCTCTGGCACATTATGGCATAGAAGAAACAAATCTGGATATGCTCTGTCCCTTTATAGGTCCGCCTTTAAGGGATAGTTACATCAATTTTTACGGTTTTTCCCAGGAAAAGGCCACAGAGGCTATTTACGTGTATCGTGAGTATTTCTGCCGGGAGGGCTGGGCGCAGAATAAGGTGTATCCGGGAATACCAGAGCTTTTGGGAGCATTGAAAAATGCGGGAAAGAAGCTGTATGTGGCGACCTCCAAGCCGGAGCCCTTTGCAGTTCAGATCTTAGAGCATTTTGGGCTGGCTGGATTTTTTGACGGCATCGGCGGTGCTGATCTGGAGGAAACCCGCGTGAGAAAAGGTGATGTGATTTCTTATGTAAGAGAGCGCTTTGGTCTTTTAAGGGATGAAACAGGCCGTGATCTGGCGCCAGATATCGTGATGGTGGGAGACAGGGAGCATGACATCATAGGAGCTGGGGAGCAGGGGCTGGAGAGCATTGGCGTGCTCTATGGTTACGGAAGCCGCAGGGAACTGGAAGAGAGTGAGGCGGCACGGATTGCAGAGTCGGTAGAAGCGCTGAGGGCAATTCTCCTTGGTGAAATGTTATAACTTCTGTTCATAATTGCCATTCCTATTATACATTTGACAAATAAAATAATGGTTGCTATGATAAAAACTAATATATGGCACAGGGAATTTTCAGACAAATCCTGCTTCTGGCAGGGATGGGAAATGACCGGCTGATATGGAGGAATAAGATATGATGGATGACAGAATCGTGTTGTCGCTTCTGGTAGACAATACGGCCGGCGTTCTGGCCCGTGTAGCAGGCCTGTTCAGCCGCCGGGGCTACAACATTGAGAGCCTGACCGTAGGCGTCACTGCAGATCCGAGATATTCCAGGATGACCGTTGTTTCTCTGGGAGACCAGACGGTTCTTGAGCAGATCAAGAACCAGCTGGACAAGCTGGAGGACGTAAGAGACATTAAGGAATTAAAGCCGGATCGTTCCGTATACAGAGAACTGATGATGGTTAAGGTAAGGGCAAGCGCTCAGGATCGCCAGGCCATCAGTGCGATTTCCAATATTTTCCGTGCAACCATCGTAGATGTGGGAAGGGATTCCCTGACGGTCATGCTGACAGGAGACCAGTCAAAGCTGGATGCCCTTATCAATCTGTTAGAGGATTACGAGATTCTGGAGCTGGCCCGTACCGGACTGACCGGACTGGAGCGGGGAAGCGAAGATATTCGATACCTGCCATAAAATACAACGTCTCAAGGAGGATATTTATATGTCAAAGATCTATTATCAGGAAGATTGTAATTTATCCATGCTGGATGGACAGACCATTGCCATCATCGGTTACGGCAGCCAGGGTCATGCCCATGCGCTGAACTTAAAGGAATCCGGGTGCAATGTGATCGTAGGCCTGTATGAGGGAAGCCGTTCCTGGAAGAGAGCCCAGGAGCAGGGCTTTGAGGTTTATACAGCGGCAGAGGCTGCAAAAAGGGCAGATGTGATCATGATCCTGATCAATGATGAGCTTCAGGCGGACATGTATAAGAAGGACATTGAGCCAAACTTAAAGGACGGCGCTATGCTGATGTTTGCCCACGGCTTTAATATCCACTTTGGTTGCATTAAGCCGCCTAAGAATGTAGACGTTACCATGATCGCTCCCAAGGCTCCGGGTCATACCGTGCGCAGTGAGTATCAGGCAGGAAAGGGAACTCCCTGTCTGGTGGCAGTAGAGCAGGACTACACAGGAAAAGCTTTAGACCGCGCTCTTGCATACGGCCTTGCCATCGGCGGTGCCAGAGCAGGACTTTTAGAGACTACCTTCCGCACAGAGACAGAGACAGACCTTTTCGGAGAACAGGCAGTCCTCTGCGGCGGCGTATGCGCTCTGATGCAGGCAGGCTTTGAAACTCTGGTAGAGGCAGGATATGATCCCAAGAACGCATATTTTGAGTGTATCCATGAGATGAAGCTGATCGTAGATCTGATCTATCAGTCCGGCTTTGCAGGAATGCGCTATTCCATTTCCAATACGGCAGAGTATGGCGACTACATCACTGGACCGAAGATCATTACAGAAGATACAAAGAAGGCTATGAAGAAGATCCTCACAGATATCCAGGACGGAACCTTCGCAAAGGACTTCCTGCTTGATATGTCTCCCGCAGGCCGTCAGGTACACTTTAAGGCAATGAGAAAACTGGCTTCCGAGCATCCGTCTGAGAAGGTTGGCGAAGAGATCAGAAAGCTTTACAGCTGGAACAATGAAGAAGATAAGCTGATCAACAACTAATAACGCATCAATTAGAAAACGGAGCAGATATCCCAAAAGAGGGAACCGTCAAACAGACGGCCTCTTTTGGGCTTTTTTGAAATTTAAAGAGTTCACCCGCCTTTGAAGTCTTTCTGGCAACCGGAGAAACAGAAGAATGTGTTGGGAGCAGAGTATGAGAGGATTGTAAATGAGGCAGTCATTGCTCAGATCACGCAGAAAGAGCAGGAAACAGGAGTGGAATTCTGGAATGCAGAGGAAGGCGGTTTTGACGGAATTACAGAGGAAACTGATTTTTATCTTAATGAAGCGGGAGACCCCGTAGTGGTGTTTGCACCCTATGAGATTGCACCGGGAGCAGCAGGAACCGTGGAATTTGTGATCAAATAGCCCAAAATACAGCTGTCGGAAAGCGTGCATTTCTCCGGCAGCTGTTATATTTAATAAAGAAATTCCAGAAATGTTTTTAAAGCCATGGCCTGATTGTTGGAATGGTAGGCAAAGCCGATGGTTCTTCGATGGATGGCATTTTTCAGAGGAACTTCCACTAAGGTCCCGTTGTCAAGCTCCTTTTGTACCAGTTCCCGTATGACGCAGGCCACACCCAGACCGATCTTTGCAAATTCGATCAGCAGATCCATGGTTGTAACTTCCAGGATCTGATGGGGAATAATGGAATATTCTTCCAGATACTGATCCACATGGATCCGGGTCATGTTGCTCTGATCCAAAAGCATGATATTTCCCGTTTCAAAGATATCCGCATCCTTTCCTTCCCGCAGATAGAGATTTTCCAGGTAAGAAGGCGTAGTGACAAAGGTATCCTGAATATCCATAACGGGAATAAAGGTCAGATCCCTGTGAGAAGCCGGTTCTGCGATCAGGCCCAGATCCAGCTTGTGCTGTTCCAGACCGGCGATGGTCTGAGCAGTAGACTGGCCTTCAATGGAAATCCTCATGTGTGGGTATTGGTCGATAAAGGTCTTCAGATAAGGAAGGAGCACATATTTACAAAGGGTATTGCTGACGCCGATGCGGAGATGGCCGATGTCAAACTCCTGGATCCGCTTTAATTCCTGTTCTCCTCTGGTCAGGGCCTCAAAGGCTTCCTTTGCATATTCAAAAAGGACCTGCCCTTCTGCTGTCAGCTGCACGCCTCTGGAGCTGCGGGTGAAAAGCGGGATACCGATGCTGTCTTCCAGCTTGCTGATGGCTTTGCTGATAGCAGGCTGGCTGATGTAAAGCTCTTTGGCCGCTTTGGAAATATTGCCAGCTTTTGCTACCTCATAAAAGATCTTATATTGGGAAAGATTCTGTTCCATGGAAATGCCTCCGGTATCATAACATTAATTCATATGTGCTATATGTTTTTATTATAGCAACAGAACCGGGAAAATGTAAAGTACAGATTACTCACACATTGGATAAAGTGTTGCAGTTTGACCACGACATTAAAGTTCCTGGGCTAGCCTGATAAATTCAGCCATTTCTCTTGTGACCCATTTGTCCTTGTGATAAAGGATCTGGCGCCAGGTGCGGATAGAAAACTTTTTAACAGATAAAATACGTAGATAACCTTCAGAAACTGCTTTTTCCACTGTAAAGCGGGGCAGAAAGGTAATGCCTGTATTCTGCTTTAAAAACTGAAGGATAAAATCGGTATTTCCAATCTCCAGATAAGGCTGAAGGCTTTTGCCCATAGCAGCCAGATACTGCTCCAGGATCAGGCGGTAACTGGCATTTTTTTCTGTTACTACCATAGGATAAGATAAAACATCATCTAGGCTTAAAGGTTCTGATCTCTGGGCAAGGGGATGGTCTGCTGTAGCTGCAAACACGATCTCTTCCGGTTCTTCTAAAACTTTTTCCCATTTCACATCATAAACACGTTTATCCATAAAATACACCAGATCCAGTTGGTTGCCATTGATCTGTTCTAACAGCTGATCCGGGGAATCGGTGCGGATGCTTATATTTACCTCAGGGTGCAGTTTATGATATTCCGTCAGCAGGGAAGGAAAGAGGGAAGCACAGATGGACTCAATGGTTCCGATACAAAGATG
>ERZ833782.1282-NODE-1282-length-22829-cov-4.326118_pt1 | contig 22829 bp, 25 predicted proteins | sample MGYA00519577_ERZ833782 | MGnify/ENA primary metagenome ERZ833782 (study PRJEB31850, sample SAMEA3708745) | human gut metagenome | biome: human gut; feature: human-associated habitat; material: faeces | place: China | collected 2014 ...
CGATGAAGCGAGCGGCCCAGCGGACATCGGCACTCCAGCCGCGTGCATCGTCCGAGCCGTTATCCCCGCTACCTACAGATGGTTCAACTTCCTCACGGGAATTATCAGAAGAATAAGAATAATAATTGTTTTTATTATTCTTATTATTATTTATATATACGTCGCGTTCAGAAGAAGATGGATCCATGTCCTGCGGTTTTGCTACATTTCCGCAGCTAGACGATGGTGCATCGTTTTCATCCACCTCGACGTTTGCGCAGGTCGGGCAGATAGGACGACTTGGCGCATCGTTGTGACAAAATGACGCATCGTTGTGACAAGTTGGCGCATCGATGCGACAAAATGACGCATCTGCCTGACCTGCGGATTGTTGAAAACTCGAGTTTTCAACAGCCGAGATGTGACAACTTGGCGCATATGCCTGGCCTGCGCTTTGTTGAAAGTCGAAATCGAGGATTTGCCCGCCTCGTGATGCGGAGACGGGAGTCGTCGCCTCGATTGCGGCGTTGATTTTCTCCTGGATGGCATAGTAGGAGCGCGGTGATTTCATACCGCTCGCCTCCCTGCCGGAGCGGTACAGCTCGTTATAGCCGACCAGCCCCGCGCGGCACAGGCTGTCGAGCGCACGCTGCACGGAGCGGCGGGAGATATACAGATCGAGGGCGAGCTGGTCTTGCGTGACGTAGTAGCCGTACGCCGAGTGGTGGCTCATCGAGTAGATCTTGGCGTATACCGACAGCTCGGCGCTGGACGCCTTGAGACCCAGCCCAGCCGGGTCCACCATCCAGTCGAAAACGGTATAGAAATTGCGGTCGAGGGCGTTATCAGGACATCTTGTCGTAGGCATCGCCATCGACCTCGCCTTCACTTGATTCGCTTGTCGGCTCGATATCTGCAGAGCTGTCCGCCGTGCTGGCGAGAATCGACTCGACGGCATCGTAATCGCACGTGAAGCTCATCGATAGGCCGTCCTCGTCCATGACGGCGCAGACGAGCCCCTTGGCGGAAAGCTCGTTGAGCGTCTTGAAGACTCGCGCGATGCCGTGCTCGGCCGCCCCGCGGCTGCGGGCAGGGGCAGGGCATCCCTCATCGAGGGCCTGCGCGATATATTTCGAGGTGATGCGCTCACGGGCGGGGTCGTCGGTGCAGTCGCGCTCGAAGATGAGCGCGAAGACGATTGCCTTGGCGCTGTTGAGACCGAGACGGCTCATCCAGCCGTACTGCTTCCAGTAGGTCTCTTGCTCCAGACGGTTGTTGCTACGGTTGTTGTACGCGAAATCCATGATAGTCCTCCTATTTCGCTATCGACATGACTCTGCTCCGGCTATTTCGGCCGGAAGGCGTTTCGATAGGAGAGGGAGAGCTGGGTGACTGCTCGCCGACGCATGCGACCCAAGTACTCGGCTCGTTCTCGCCGACATGGGTGCGCTCGATGTAGCCGCGTTCGGACAGATCGCCCAGAACACGCCTGACGGTCGTGACCGATGTATTGCTGAGGAACGCGAGCTTAGGTTTTGAGACGCTGAGGCCCTTTTCGCCTGCTTCGCAGATCAGGGCGAAGATGATGAGCTCGTTTCCCGATAAATCGAGATCGCGCATCATCCACGGGTCGATGGTGAAACTCATTTGAGATCACCTGCCAAAGTGCACGTGCATGGCGAAAAGACCCCGAAGGGCTTGATGCCCTCGGGGTCGATAGCCAACAGATTGCACGGATAGGCGGCAGCGTTCACAGCTGCACGCCCAGCAGGGCGGGTCATGCAGTTCATCTCCTATCGTCCGGCTTGGGGAACCGGTATGCTTTGATTTTGTGGCGCGATGCCGAGCTTGTCAACTAGGCATTTTTGAGAAGGGTCTTGAGTAGCAGCTTGCCGAGCTGGGCTTCTCCGATCTGGTCGATCAGTGCTTCGTTCACCTCAACTTCGTCGTTTTTCATAAGAGCCGCACTATCGGGCGCACCTGCGCCCAGAAGGGTCTCGCCTCCGAAGATATCCACGCCGTATTTTTTGAAGAGCGGGGCGTACTGCTCTTTGATTTTCTCCCTCGCAAGGCAGCGCTCGCTCACGCTCTTGTAGAGCGCCTCGTAGCTGATCCCCGCGAGCTTGAAGATATAATCGCGGTTGAAGGTGAAGCGGTTTTGGAGGCGTTGGTACTCGACGGTATCGGCGCGACACATGGATTGGAGCTTCGAGCGGCTGCAACCGAGGACTTTGGCGGCTTGGTCGGAGTTGAGAACGAGCGGGAGCTGCAAGAGCTCCTCATCGCTGAAGGATGCGGACTTGGCGCTCTTTTTGACTGCGGTATTCATCACGCTACATCTCCTCTGCGACAGACGCGAAGGATGGATTTGCCATGCGCTGCATCTGCTCCTCGACGGCAGAGTCGAACGCGTCCAAAAGACGGGCGGCGCCTTCCGCGGGCAGCATCGCCCTCACGAACACGAATTCACTAGCGGTCGGCTCGCGAAGGAAGTTACACTGCTCATCGAGAAGCGCGGAAGCTCCGATCGACTCGTTGATGGCGGTGGCGAAAAATTTCGTATCCTCGACGTAATCCAAGAGGATTTTGGATGCGGACTCCGGTACAGGGTTTGTGGTCATCATGTCTCCGTAACTAACGAACTACTTGGGGCATAGTTGACGAATGTGGAATTGTGTTCCTCATTCGTAGCTACGAGCGAGATATTAACCCTTTTTTCGATTTAGGGCAATATAGTTTGGAATTGTAATTTACATACGTGGAAGCCACCTATTTGCGCGATTTATATCTACATACGCGAAAATGACTTCCGAATCATGTATTCTGTAGCCAAGTAGCAACCCGACTACAGATAGGGGAGACCATGACATTCAAGGATATTCTTGAGAAGTACGGTGTCACCGCATCGGAACTCAGCCGCAGGTGTGGGGTTTCCACCTCGACCCTGAGCACGTTCGTGAACGGAAGGTCGAAATGCCAGAACATGCAGATATCCACGTTTCTGAGAATCTGCAAGGGTTTGGACATTCCGTTTGAGACATTCGTGGAAGACCTGTTCGATGGGGAGGAGGAGAACCCCGGCAAGAAGGCCCTCCTCTCGGGTGACGAGGAATCCCTCGTGAGCGATTTCAGGGGCTTCAACGCGCAGGCGAAGTCCTGCCTCATGCGCGTATCGAGCGCCATGAAACTCGACCCCTCCAATATGCAGAGAAACCGCGAGACACAGGTCGAGGCGCAGGCGTCCCCGTCGGCAGATACCGGTCCGGACGCGCCGGACGAGACAGATTAGCACGGCAGAGGCGGGTACATATGCGCCCGCTACTTCAAAATGCAGCTACAGAGCTATATGGGTAGGCATGTAGGCGCGTAGCTGCATAGCCGACTACGCGACACCATACAGGTATAGCCAGAAGAAAGACGGGAGTTATTTACCATGGCCGAGAAAAAGCAGGCCGCCGCTCCGAAAAAGCAGATAGCGGGCAAGGACCGCCCCTACTCTAAGCTGGAGTCGCTCATCAAGGGATCCGGATACTCAAACAGCCAGGCGGCGAATCTTGCCGGCATTCCGGTGAGCACGTTGACGACGATCGTCCGTCCGGAAACCGATTTGGGGACGGTCCGAGTCTCGAACCTGCTCGCCCTCTGTCGGGTCTTGAACATAACTATAGAACAGCTCTTCGATGCCGACATACCGGTCGTCGAGGATACCGATGCCCCCGTCGGGCAGAGGTTGGAGCTGGTCACGCTGTTCAACCGCCTGAACACCGAGACCCGCGGCGAGCTGATTGGCATAATGAGGAGCCTTACGAAAGACCCGAACCGCCTGATGGTCTGGCCCAGCGAGCGCGATTAATCAGATTTACGGGTAGCCGTGCAGCTCGACACTTAACTACACGGCTACCAAGCTATACGACTACGCAGCCACACGGCTACGCAGCTACCTAAACTCCTGCGCTACTTCAGGCAGACGACATACCACTTGCCGCCGTCGGCAATAATCGACCTGCGGTGCGTCCTGTTCCCGCGACCGATGACATAGACATCGCGGACATGCGCGAACCTGCCCGCGGTACGGGACGGGCACATGAGCGGCGCACCGCTACTCGAGATGGCAAACCTCCGCCCATCGGGCCAGATGATGCATGTCGGATTGCCGCACGCATCCTTCTCAACCGAAACCTCCACGAGATTCAACGGATCTCCAACCATTCGCCCTCCACAAGACAGATATCGCCATACGCCCGCGACTCCACGGGCTTTTTGATTAAGCGTCCCACGCGGCTGCCGTCCACATGGGGCGCTTGCCGCAGCGGTATGCTCCACGTTCATGTCAAGGCACGGCGATGGCGCTCGCTCGGCCTTTTCCTTCCATCGCCACGCTTCAAAGCTGGCCACATAGCTACACGGCTACCGTGCATGTCAGGTAACCGCCTACCGAGCTACACGGCTACAGACCTGCCGATTCAGCTGCTAGATGGCGCTTATCGACAAAACCCAACGCAACCTTGACCGTCACTTGTTGCCACGTGGCAACAAGTGAATGGCAATGCATGGATTGGCATATTTTCTCGGAGCTAGCAAAACCTCCGAATGGAAGGAGACCTCGATATGCGCAAACGCGAGGCAAAGAACAAGAAGACGATTTTCAAGCCGGCGGTAACCATGGCATTTGCCCAGACGGCATCCGCAGACGGCGATCAGCTAACCACCCAGACCGACATCCAGAAGGTCGCCGAGCAAGCCGTAAAGGATGCCAAGGCGACCATGGATCTCGCCAAGGGCAAGCTGGACGAGGCAAACGAGCGGCTCGCCACCGCGCAGGACGCCTTGAATGCCGCCCAGTCGGCACAAGCCGCCGCACAGACCGCATACGATCAGGTGACCGCCGACGCTGAGGCTGCGTCCGATGCCAAGGCTGCAGCCGACCAGAAGCTGACCGAGGCTAAGGCCGCATATGATGCCGCCGCCGCAAAGCGAGCCGACGCCGCAAAAGCTACCGAGCTACATAACTACACGCCTACTGAACTGCGTGCTTACACGCAGACCGGTGGCAAGAAAAGAGCGCCACGAAAGGCGCTCTTTGAATTTAGCTTGAATTCCGTTGCGATGCCTAATGCTCATCGACCAGCGCGATACGCTTGCCGATCCACCTCATGACGGGAACCGCCATGGAATTGCCGATAGCCTTGTAGCGTGGCGCATCGGGGCATTCCTCGGCAGGCTCGCCGTTCCATCTGATAAGCGTATGCCCATCGGGGAAACCCTGGAGGCGTTCGCACTCGAGCGGGGTGAGACGACGCACGAGCATGGGAATAGTCCCAACATACTCATCAGCGACCTCCGAGGCAACCATTGCGCCATCGCCACCGCATTTGAGAGTCGGGCAGACATTGCGGCAGATAACCGTATGCGCATTGAGATTGCCCATGGCGATAGGATCGCTCCCGCTGACGGCTGCAACCATATGCGGATGGTTCGCGAGTAGCGTCAATGCAGGGTCGCCGTCCGAGCCGATTCCCAAGCCCGTCCCGCGCCCCAGCTTCTTGTCGCGAGTGGCGATCTGCTCGTTGATGGGATAGCTGCCGCAGACATATGTCTGCAGATTCGCGCCGTCTACCACAACGGGAGCGTCGTCCTTGCCCATATGCGCGGTAAGGCATCCCGCGATTTCATCGCTGATATGGCAGTGCGCCTGCGTGCCCGTCATGCAGACGATGTTCTGGCCCCTATCCGCGCACGGCGACGAATCTCCTCGGGCCGTAAGGCACCCCGCGATTTCCGTGCCGTACTGGGACATCGCCATGACCTGTTGGCCGGTGCCATTCAGTGGCAAGACTGCCGGTGCGTGCCAATCCGCGGTGGGCGTGTTCGCCTGTTCCTCCGCATAGCCTATTGTGTTGGCGCGGGGCGCAGCGGAGTACTTGAAGCCTGCGCACGCAGCGCTGCGTCCAGCTCGGCGGGCAAGCTCCTTCCTCTTTTCACGGCTCGATTGAGGATTCCCTGACAGGCAGTCGGGCTCAAAGAGAACCTCTGCGGGGGATTCGGCTCCAAGATGTCCGACAAGAAACAGACGGCGGCGTCGCTGGGCCACTCCGAAGAATTGCGCGTCCAGAACTCGCCATGCGAGACTATACCCGAGTTCATCCATTTCGCTGAGCAGCTGTCCGAAAGCGCCCCCATCTTCGCTCGTGAGCGCTCCTGGGACGTTTTCCCATAGAAACCAGCGAGGACGAAGCTCCTGTACGCATCGAATGCACTCGAACATAAGGCCGGACGCGCCCATGAGACCCTCGCGCTTACCCGCCACCGAGAACGATTGACACGGGGATCCGCCAACAACAAGGTCGATAGCTCCATCGATTTCTTCCTTCCAGTCGATTTTGGTGATGTCTCCCAGATTGGGAACGTCTGGCCATCTCTCGGCCAGCACGGCGCACGGGAACGGCTCGATCTCCGAGAATGCCACCGGCTCCCAGCCGAGTGGCTCCCAGGCGAGTGTCGCCGCCTCGACGCCGGAAAAGATGCTTACATAGCGAAAGCCCAAGGGGTCCTCCTGACCGCGAACCTACAACGGTTCCCAGTCTCCGGCACCCCGAAAAACCCGACGGAGTCTTACCGCTGCGGCAATTCCCCAGCCAAATCGCTGTCTACCGACCTATATCAAAGTGAGGTTTTCGCCCTATGCGGCTACATTTCTACCGAGCTACACAAAGAAATAGAAAGCCCGCAGCTCGATATCTACTTTGTCCGATAAAGTAGATCTTGACTTATATGTACCGAATATGTATCATGTCAGTATGATTAAGAACGGATACATAGAATTCGAGTGGGACGAGCGCAAAGCCGCCGTCAACGTGAAGAAGCACGGAGTGAGCTTTGAATCGGCGGCCGATGCGTTCTCGGACCCATATGCCCGCGTCTTGCCAGATGCCAGGCATTCAGACTACGAAGAGAGGTTCTTCCTGATAGGGATGGACTTGGAATCGCGGGTGCTGACGGTCTGCCACTGCGAGAGACACGGCGGCTCGACCATTAGAATAATCTCGGCGAGAAAATCGACGAGGACAGAGGAACGGCAGTATTGGAGGTATCGAAATGAATAGCAAGGACGAGATTATGGAGATGCCCGCCGAGGTCGATTTCTCCGACAGCATTCCAAACCCCTACATCGGAAAGGTGCGCCGTCGCGTTACCATGAACATCGACGGCGAGAACATCGACTATTTCAAGGCGGAAGCCGCCCGCACGGGCGTGCCGTACCAGCTCATCATCAACATGTTTCTCACCGAGTGTCGCGAACAGGGAAAGCATCTTGCGTTCTCCTAGCGTACTGGTTGGTGAGTGGCGCGAGGTGAGAAGGCGAGATATGCTAGGATAGCCGCGATAACGCCTTAAGGGCCGGGCTGCAAGCTCGGCCCTTTCTCATACCATCCCTCGATGCCTATTGCTATTGCAGATCCGCTTAGGCCGCGGTTCTCCCTGAGCCATACGCCTATCGAATTATGGACTACCTCACTACACGACTACCGAGTTACCCGCCTACACAGCTACACAGCTACATAGCCACAAGCCTACCGAACTACGCCGCTATCGAGTTGCATGTCAACACAAATGGATGCAGATTCATCGATAGCATCGCTGGCATGCTCGCAAATTTGGTCGAGCGATTCTGAGTGGATGTCGTCCGTCGCGGTTTTCTCATCCCATGCGCTGGTGACGATTTGACAGACAGCTTCGATACCGCAAATTGAACTCTCATAGGTAGATTTGAAGTCTTCGATGATTCGGTCGACCGAGGGAGCGTCCGGGCATCCCGCGGCGATAAGCGCCTCCTCGACCGGATCCCAGCTGTAGACGAGTTCGCGGGCTGCAGTCATCCAATCGCTGGTGGAGTCCATATCCTTGCCGCGCAGGTCGATGGTGAGTATGAGATCGTAACCGGTAAGGTCTGTTTCCCGCTCGATTTCCAGATATCCGAGATTGCGTACGTCATCGTCTGAGACGGCCCATCCTTCCGAATCGAGGGCATCGGCAATCGCTTCGGGAAGCGTATCGAATTCCCGTACGACCTCTTTTTGCTTTGAAAACCCATCGCAACTGCGTTCGACCCTGTCCATCCAATTGTCGAACGATTCGTTGCAGACTAGTTCGAACATCTCTGCGATAGCTTCGCGAGCGGACGGGCTTGACTCGTTGTAGAGCTTGAGGACGCTCTCTCCGAAACCGCCGAGGTTATCGAGTAGAACAATGCTGTTGTTTACGGCTGCATCTCGTGCGCTATTTGGCAACGAATCGAGCCTTTCGATAATCTGACCGATGGAACGTCCGGTGGTGGGAAAATCCATATCGACCTCCAAGGAGTACTAACCTTATTCAAACGTTAGCAACCGATTTGGCAGAACGAAACAGTAGGACAAAAGTAGCGACATGCAGGCATACACCGTTACACGGCTACACAGCTACATAGCTACCGAGCTACACGGCTACACGCATGGCTACCTGATCTTCTCAGCACCCGGGGAGCGCGGCGCAACCTTGAACTGTTCGCGCTGCCGATTGAGCTTATTGAGTTCCTTGGCAATCGCTGTCTTGTCTTCAGCAAGCTCATCGATGCTCATGCTCTCATTCGGACTCAACCCCAAGACCTCATCCATGATGGACGGGTATGCCTTCTTCAGCTCGTCCGTATTTCCGAAGCTGCGGATAATGAAGCCGAGGTTCGCCTGGCTCTGTTCAAGCAAATTCCTATCGACGTACAGGAGGGTATCGTAGCTTTTGGCTGAGGCTTCCTTGCTGAGCATGGCCGTTATCGGCAACCTTTGACCGCATGATTTCTTGTCAACCTCGGTGGGCTTCAGGAGCTGCAAACTGCTCGGCACAAAGCAGGACGAACTGTGATATTGGGCATCCACCTTCAGACAGCCTATGGCAAACTGCGCCGTATCGCCCGATACCCATATATCCGCATTGACTTTGGTCGATAGGGGATTGACCTCGCTGACGTGGGTGGCCGTGCTGATAAACGCGTTCATCATGCGAGCGGCCGTGATTTTGGACGGAAAGTATTGCGAAAGCGAGCTTCCCAGATCGTGGGGCGTCAACGTACCCGCAAGTGCTTTCTTGTAGAGTACCCACGGCTTGACGTTGCATCGGTTGATATCGATACCGACGAGGTGGTTGAAGCGCTTCTTGGAAAACGACACCTCGAGCATACGCGCATCGTCTCCCGAACCGTAGCAGATAAGGAAATCCCTGCCGCACAGATTGCGGTCATATCCTCGTGCGAGGTTGATAACCCGCCGGACATCCCTCTTGTTCGCTTTCATGGTGGCCTCCTTGTCTTTTCGACAAGGATGGCCCGGTGAATCGAGGCCCCATCTTTCATGCCGCAGCGGCATCCGTCACCTATGCAGAATCGCCCATGATCCACATCGGCAATATCCATGTAGTATTTCCTAGATTTAGGCCGAAACGGTAAAAAAGAGGGAGGGGCGCGAAGCCCCTCCCTCTGGACAGCCTATATCCCGGTTCCCTGCCTGCCAGTTCACTCTCTCCGAAGATATCGGAGCGCTTGGGGTCGTGCCCCTATTCATGGGAAATTCTATCGCGGCCATGCCCGCTAGATACGTCACGCACACCGTATCGAACGTCAGGTTTACCAGCCGGGGCTGAACTCTCTTCCGAGAGCAAGGATATTATAGCATCTACAAATCCGAAATGTCCTGACACATTTGAATACAATCGGACTACCCAGCTACATGGCTACGGAGCTACATGGCTACGCAAAGGGAAGAATAAGGGATCACATCGCTGTTCAGACCGTTGGCGCGATCACGCCGGGAGCACCAGCATTGAATTCAGTACGGTCGACAGAGATTGAAACATCCCAATTCGAGCAATCGAGCATTAAAGAGCGGCAATTAGAGAAGGCATAGCGGGCGTTTGTCATTTTTGAGAAGTCGAGTTCGCCGAATTCAACGCTGTCGAGGGCGCGGCACTCTCCAAACATTATGCCGATGGAGGGCGGGATGCTATATGAAAATGCAGGACTGCTGGTTGCGAAGTCTTCATGCAGTCGTGGGAGAGATTACCGCCGCGCTTGGTCCAGAAGCGCCTTCGTCGTGTAGTACGTATCGGCCTTGTTGTCCGGGACAGAACTCGAGCTGTAGGCGTTGCCGTCCGAAAGGGCATACCAGTTGCCGTCGGCACCGGTGACCTTCATCAAGGAATACGTATTTCTAAGGAGGTTGCCCACATGGTCCCAACTCGCGCCGATCTTGACGCACTCGAGATCGGGGTAGCCCCCGCCGGAATGCCCGAAAAGCACATACCCCCTGGACTGCGATCCGGGCTTGCACGACCTGTTGGACCAATGCGAGATATCGAGACGCTGAAGGCCGGTGCAGTTGTAGAACGCGCTCGAGAAGGAGACACAGGATTCGGTGCGCCAGCCCGATATGCTGGGAATTTCGGTCAGTCTCCGCATACCGTCGAAGCAGGCATCCATGCACTGCACATTGCCCGTATCCCATTTTCCCAAGCCACGCAGGTCTGCCGTTGCGACCGAACCGCAAGACGAGAAAAGTCGTTCAAGTGACACGCACTCGCTTGTATCGATATTTCCCAAATCGAATGATTCGCAGCGGGTGAACTGGTTGAACCACCAAGCCATACTCAGCGGCTTGATTCCTGTGTCAACGACCGAAACGCATAAAACCTCATTATGGATTGAGTACCAAGGGCAGTTATCGAATGGCCAATTGCCTTCATACGTCCCCGTCTCAAACCCCGTGTAAACATCGGTCACCCTGCGGTAGTTGAACATGTCTCCCGCCTTGGGCACACCGCGGCGCTTATAGAACATGAGGCTATTGTCATCGGCTGAGTAGACCGCGAACGCGGTACCCTTGTTGGGGTCGGGGATGTCCTCGGGCTCGTAGAAGTTCTCACCTGTGGTGCCCGACCCGATCGCGCCGGTCACGAAGTTGAACTGGTTCCTGATGGCGGACGAGACCCACGGCCCCGCGATCAACACCACCAGGACGATGATCGCGATGATCAGGACGTACTCTACCGTCGACTGCCCCTTCGGGCGGCGGGTAAATCTCGGAGATACCCCCCCCCGAAAGGAGTTTCCACTGTGTTCATGTGCGGCTCCTCTCGGTTTGCTTTGAAATCATGGGGAAGCGTAGCCCGCAACGTGCCGAATGGAACCGATGTGCCGCAGCGGCAATCAAATATCCTGCGCTACAATAGAACACGCGTTCGTTATAGATTCCAAAGGAGTGCCGCATGGAGCAGAGCGAGAAATCGATACGTTTAGTCACAGCCCTCGTCGAGTGCCGCCCAGACGGCGAGTACGCTCCTTGGGGTATCAAATGGTACGACGGTACCGTCTACCCGTTCGACCGCATCGAGTCCTACAGCTCCCGCTCGTGGGCGCTCGGCAGGAACAGGCAGTCCGAGTCTTGGCGCGTGGTCGTCGGGGACGGTACCTGCCGCGACATCTGCCATTACCAAAACAGCTGGTATGTCGTTCACGACCCAGACAACGACGTGCCTGCGGATCGCGCCCCGAAGGGGCCGTGCAAGTAACACGGTCAGGCATTAGGGCTGTAGGCAGTCTCTGATAGCCGCCGCAAGCGCGTCGGAGAGCCTCGCGACTTGCCCCGACGCATACTCGACTATTTGCTCCGGCTCGGCCATATCCCCATGAGCGGCGGCGTCGAGCAACGCAGCCATCCCGCGCATCTCGTGGTACACATCGAATACCCTGTCCTTCATTTCCTCGTCCATGTAGCCCTCTCCCTGCGTTGACCTCGCTAGCCCATCGGCCGAATCCTACATAGCGAAGTCTCCCACAATTCCCGAAGATCGCTATCCTTTGGCCCAGGGACGAAAGGGGAGATATGGCCGAGGGAAACCACAGCTTCACCGAACAGGATATCCGTAAGCGCTTCGGTGCCATCGTCGGCCATACCGTGACCGAGGTTGATACCGCTGGCGTCCTCACCGCGTCGGCGGCGTCCCGCAACAAGGGACGCATCGGTGCAGTCATCGAGCAGTCGGTGCTCGGCTATCCCGCGGACTCCGACCGCCGTCCCGATATCGTCATCGACGGGCAACCCTGGGAGGTCAAGGCCACGGGTCTAAAAGAAAGCGCCCGTGGCGGCTGGTGCGCGAAGGAACCCATGTCCATCACCGCCGTGGCGCCCGAGGGCATCGTAACGGAGAGTTTCTCTACCTCCGCCTTCTGGCACAAGGCTGAGCGCCTGCTCGTCGTCTACTACCTCTACGTGCGTCCCGGAAGGGGAGTGGCGGTCGAGTACGCCGGCTTCGAGTTCAAGGGCTACGACCTGCACACCTGGCGGGAGGTCGACCGGTGCCGCCTGGAGGCGGACTGGACGGTCGTCCGGGACTTCGTCCGCATCGCCCTCGCAGGCGATGTCGATGCTGAGATGCCGAACCTCTCCACGCTCATCAACCCGCAGCTGCTCTACCTCGACACCTCGCCGAAGTGGCCCAACAGGCCAAGATTCCGTCTTAAGGCATCCCTCGTTACCCAGATGGCGCGTGAGCGCCTAGATGACGGCATGCACATGATTCCCGACCAAAACGGACTGTCGTCAATGGGCAAACTCAAGGCGCACTTGCACGGCATCTCCGATACCTGCGCCGGTCGGACGCTGGAAGACCTCGCGACACCGTTCAACCTGCCAATCAGGACGAAATCCGGACGCGAGAACAAGTCTCTCGCCGAACAGGTGGTGGTCAGGCTCTTCACAGGACACGCCGACAAGATCTCGCAGGTACCGCTTTTCGCCAAGGCCGGACTCGTATTCAAGACGATGACGCTGACTCCTACGGGCGGAAGGACCGAGGACATGAAGCTGAATCCCTCAATCGACTTCGATGAGCTGTGCGATCCCTCGGTGGAGTTCGAGGACTCCGCATTCGCGGCTCCCTTCATCGACTCCACCATGGTCGTGGCGGTCCTTGAGGAGAGATATCGAGACTGCCCGCTGTGCCAGTGTATTTTCATGGGTTTCAAGACCCTTTGGCTCGGGACCTACCTCGATGCCGCCAGGGCGCTCTGGGACGGCATGCGCGACCTCATATTCAGCGATGGCCTAGTAGATGCCCCCGTCCTGAAAAAGGACGGCACACCGCGCGTGACACCCAAGACGGGAATAGCCATGACAGCTCCCAACTGGCCGAAGAGCCGCGACGGCGTCCTGTTCGTCAGAGGCACCGGCAACGATGCGAACGACAAGCCGGTGACGGTCAACGGTGTCCATATGTACCGTCAGAATGTCTGGATTAAAGGAAAGGAGTTGGCCGAGCAATTCGGTCGCGAGCCTTCTATCTAACTTTTCAGCATCCCCACCAAACTTTCCAACTTTCCACCCAACTTTCCAGCTTTCCAGCTCAAGTGTTAAGTTAAGTGGAAAGTTGCAAATTTAAAGCAATAGCCTGTCGCAGCGGCGACCCGCCATCCGACACAAATTTCGCTTCGGATCTTTACCTTGTCCGCGAGATCGGTTATCATCGATCACGCAAGAACGGACACAGCAGCGATTGGAGAAACGTGTCTGAGATCAAGATCGCCGAGCTCTTCGCGGGCGTCGGCGGGTTTCGCTTGGGCCTCGAGGGCTTCGCGGACCCCAAGCATCCCGAGTTCTATATGAAGCCCGCAGGGCCGTTTACCACCATCTGGGCGAACCAATGGGAACCGCCTGGAACCGAGTCCCGCCAGTTCGCCGCCCGCTGCTACGCCGAACGCTTCGGCGATGGCTCCGTGGTGAACGAGGACATCAACAGGGTTTTGGAGAAGGCCGAGGCGGGGGAGACCAAGATTCCCGACGTCGATATGGTCGTCGGCGGCTTTCCGTGTCAGGACTACTCCGTGGCTCGTCCCCTCAACCAAGCCCATGGCATCGAGGGTAAGAAGGGCGTCCTGTGGTGGGACATCTACCACTTCCTCGAGATGAAGAAGCCGCGCTTCGGCCTATTCGAGAACGTCGACCGCTTGCTCAAGTCCCCCGCGTCCCAGCGCGGGCGCGACTTCGCCATCATCTTGAGCTGCCTCGCCGACCTTGGCTACACGGTCGAGTGGCGCGTGGTCAACTCCGCCGAGTACGGCTTTCCCCAGCGCCGCAAGCGCATCTACATCTTCTGCGAGAAGGATGCCACTGATACCGATCTGACCGAGCGCATGCGCCGCGGCGTTATGGCCAAGGCGTTTCCCGCTATATATCCTGACGAGATAACCGAGCTCGATGTCCTGCCCGACCCCTACGAGAACTCGACCCGCTTCGGCGGCAACCAGAAGGTCTCGCAGTTCAAGGCCGCCGGCGTGATGCAGGGCTGCCACGTCATCACCTGCGACTTCGCCGAGGATTACCACGGCGAGCGCCGCGTGCTGGGCGATGTGTTGGTAGACGAGTCGGACGTACCCGAGCAGTTCTACATCGCCGAGGAGAAGCTGCCCGACTGGCGCTACCTCAAGGGAGCAAAGCGCGAGGAGCGCACCAACAAGAAGACCGGCTTCACCTACACCTACTCCGAGGGCGCTATGAGCTTCCCCGATTCCATCGAGAAGCCGAGCCGCACGATTCTCACTGGAGAGGGCGGCACCGGCGCGAGCCGCTTCAAGCACGTCATCGAGTGCCCCGACGGCCGCTTCCGCCGCCTGGTGCCCGACGAGCTCGACCAGTTACAGGGATTCCCCAAGGGCTGGACCGACACGGGCATGACCGACGGGCACCGCGCCTTCTGCATGGGCAACGCCCTCGTCACGGGCATCCCGCACCGCATCGGCAAGGCCATGGTCGAGGTCTACGGCCTATAGATACCAAAAGGGGAGGGCTTGGACCCTCCTCTTCACTTTCCGCAGATGGGGCAGTTCCCGCCGCCTGCCTTCCTCCGATAGACGACCGCCTGCCACTCATGGCCATCCCGGCATTTCCACCAGACCCTTTTGGCCGAGCCTGCGACGACTTCGGTGGGCTTCAGCTCCCCGTTGCGCTCGCGATCCCATTCAGCAGCGATTTGGGGATGCGTGGTCGCTAGGTCGTTGACACCCTCCACCGCCACCCTGTTCGTGCAGCAGGGGCATGAGCAGGAGCGCAGAACCGTCGCGGGAAACGCATCCCAAGTGTAGCCGCAGGTTCGGCAACGGATGGTCAGCCTCGTGTTGGCTCCCGCATACCTGCCCGTGATTTCGATATCAGGGCAGCAGGCCACCGCCCGCTCGGCAAATGCCTCATGCGTCAACATCCTCGATTTCCCCGATGACTTGCCCGCAGCTACCCGGCCGCATTTGGGGCATCGCGCGTTCCGGCGCAGCATCGAGTCGGGGTTGCCGTCCCATACGTTGCCGCACACAAGGCAGCGACATGGGAGGGGAGTACTGATACCTGCGTATTCACCGAGTACCTCGAACTCCCCAGCGGCGTAGTGCGAGTTTTGCTCCCGCAGCCGCCCGAGGAACTCACCTTGGCTTATTTTCCCCATCTTTCTCTCCCCGAGATCTAGACGACCAGATGCGACAGCGATAGACTTTTACCGAATAGAACTTCCAAGGAAGAGGTTAAGCCAAATGGAGCAGAACGAGAAGACCGACCAATCAGCGATTGTCATCTGGGTGACCGCACTCGAGGGTGCGTCTTTCGAGACCTACCGCGCCGACCCGAGTGCAGGCGCCGAAATCCACCTGCCCATGACACCCGCCGAGCTAGAAAACGAGCTCGAACGCGAAGCCGCCCGCGAAGGGGTTGAACCGAAGTCCCTGCGCCTCTGCGCATGGGAATATCTCGGCCGCTTCGCACCGTTCGAGTGGCTCCCGCTCAATGAGTTCGGCACCATCGAGGACGCTAACCTGCTCGCCGCAGCGGTCATTCGCGACTCCGAAATCGACTGTGGAGTCCTCTTCGAGTACTGCGACCTCCGCGAAATCTACGACCCGATTGAGTACCTCAACGTCGCTCTCCAGTACGATGCCCTACCGTATCGCAAGTGGTCGAACCCGCTTGACCTCAAGGAGATTGGGATGGACTTCCTGAACACGAACGAGGTATGCAACCTGCAACTTGGCTGGGAGCTGGCAGGGAAGGATACCACGCGCGACCGCAGCGATATGTCTGTCGAGCAACTCATAGAGTTCGGCGAGAACGAGGCAGATAATCGGGAGCTAGTCGTCTGGCGCTATGGCTACATGGATCCCTACGAGGACAACATCGACACCGCAAATTATTCCAAGGAAAAAATCCTCACGATCTTGTTTCCTAGTGCCTAGATTGCCGACCAAGAGAAAGGGGCTGCCTCGCAATAAACGAGGAAGCCCCTTTGGCCAACAGCATCTGCTAAATCTAAAAACAGAAAGCGGGACAGACGCAACGCGAAATCGTCGCGTAGTAGCCGTACGACGGAACGCCGTTGGTGTCGACAAAGAGGAAGGAGTCGGAGGCGCTCGGATTCACCGAGCGATCCCACCAATAGCTACCAATCTGCAGACAGGCATTACCCGAATAGTTATCCGTCACCTTGCCCTTGAACGCCTCGTACTGGGTGCCCTCGGAGGTAGTCCAAGGTTTGCTGGATGCCCAGTAGGAGGTGGGGACGATCTCGGAGTAGCTGAGCAGGAACAACTTGTCGGTCGTTGCCGTAACTGCGGCATTCGTGTTCTCCCAACCGCCGCCGACGTTGTTCGTGAGCTTGGTGACGGACTTTACCTTCGACTGGAGGTCGGGCGGCATGAGGTTCCAGACCTCGCCGGAGTTCATCTTCGCGCGGAGCTCGGACTTCTCCCAGCCGCCGGCGTTCGCGTCCGTGGCGTTCATACGGGAGCTGATGGTTGTCGAGGTGGTGAGGAACGTCAAACCCGCCTTGCCGCTGCCGTCGGCCAGGTCATCGTGGTTGATGCCGATGATGCGGTAAGTCAGCGTCTGGCCGTTCGTCAGTTTGGCGGAGAACTTGGTACCGGCGTCCATCGCGGCTTCGGCCTTGGCATAGACGACCGAGGACGTGCCGTTCTTGGCGATGTCGGTAGCGACCGCCTTCTGCTCGTCGAGCGTCCAGTCCTTCGCGTCCTTGGCGACGGCCGCCTGGACGGTCGCGGAATCGGCGCCTGTGGAGCCGCCGCCGGACGCGCCACCGCCCTCGGTGCCGCCGTTAGTCCCGCTATTGAGCGTGTTGCCGACCAGGTTGAACTGGTTTCGGATGGCTCCCGCCACGCCGGGTCCCGCGAACACGATCACCAGGCCGATAATCGCGATGATCAGGACGTACTCGATGATGGATTGGCCTCGAAGGCGGGCACTCCTAGGAGATACCCCCCCCGAAGGTTAATTGCCGCTGCATGCATATGCGGCTCCCTTCGACCAGGGTTGGTAGATACGGATTGAGCGTAGGGGTGGCGCGGAAATTCGCCACGGTCTTGCCGCTGCGGCAAGGGTGGCGGTTGTGATCTGAATTTGAAAATGACTAAAGAAATCAGCCAATGAAAGGATGCTATTGAAAATCACTCTGATTGACCAGGAATGAGGCAATGTCCGGCCGTTAGGGCTGGACAGGTTTGAGTTGTGAAATGTTGGTACGTATATCTATCAGGAGTCATCATCGGCTTCACCGATGCATCTGATGGCACTGAAGTCGCCGGGGTTTCTGGCGGCCTCGAAGGCATACTTTTTCCCACGCCATACGTAGTAGCCGTTCTCGCGAATGGCATTGAGGTCGGCGGGGTTTATGCAATGGCAATCGGCTCTCACCTTGAAGGTCGTTCCGCATCCCGAAACCAGCCTCCATGAACCATCATGTGACCAGTGGTTCGATGTGCAGGTGAAGGATTTATTGTTCTTGGTAAGCTTTAGAGCTTGACCGCATTTGGGGCACAGACCATAGATTTCGGCGAAGGCTTTTTCCTGTTTCTCGAATGCGTTGTCCAGTACCGCCCCCGCCTCGCGCTTCGTCAAATGCTCGACATCGATTGCCTCGGCATCATCACCAAGCATGCGCCTGATTTGACCGATTTGGGCGCTGGAGATGGGTTTATTGCCCCATTTTTTGACGGCATCGGTGTCCCATAGGGATCTGTCTTGAGAAGGTATGGGATAGCGGTCTAGCCAGCGGCGAACTGCGGCCTCGGCTGCACCCTCGTCATCGTATTCGCGGACGGTCTTTTGGTTGCCGATGAAATCGACCGTGACGTGGTAGAGGATATCGGGCGCGTGCATACGGACCGACCAACCCTTGCCTCGGATGACCTTCGAGCCGTCCGGACGGCGAATCCAAGCGATATTCTGGCTCGATGATGTGAGGTCGACCCTACGGACGGAAAGGACCCATCCTTCGGGAGTGTCCTCGGATGCCTCGATACGGTCGCGCATGCCCGACAGGGGGCCGCGAACGGCCTTTTTCTCGTTCTCATCGAGGTCACTCGGGTCGATGCCGATCAGGCTCGGAGCCGTGCAGATATCGTTCTTGTCGGAATCGCCAACGCAGTCTATCAGGAGCAAGTTCTGTTTCTTGTAGCCCGTTTCGGGGTCCTCGTAGAGACGCAGGCCGCGCCCGACCATCTGCGTGTAGAGGGTTGAGTTTCGCGTCGGTCGGGCCAGTAGGATCGTCTCGATGAGGGGCATGTCGGTGCCCTCGGTGAATACGCCGAAATTGATGAGGACGGGAATCTTTCGGGCGGTGAAGTCCTCGATAATCTGGCGGCGCTCGTCCATCGGGGTCTTGCCATCGACGACCACCGCGCCCTCGATGAGTTCGGCCAACGCATAGGCATGTTTGACCGACGAGGCGAAGATGAGAGTCTGGCCGCGATGGAATCGGCGGTATGCCTCGGCGACCTGCGCGTTCGATTTCGGGCGATTCACGGCGTCGTTTAGGGCGCTCAGTTGGAAGTCTCCCGCGACGCGCTTCACGCCAGCGATGGACCATTCGACCTCGACCTGCATGCAGTCGATATCGCAGAGGTACCCGCGGCGGATACCCCAAAGAAGATCGCGCTGGAAGACGATATCCTCGAAGATATCGTCCAATCCCCTACCGTCACCTCGGTTGGGGGTCGCCGTGAAACCGATGTGGAGGCGGGGTTGCAGGTAATCTATTATCTTGCGATAGGTGGGTGCTGAGGCATGATGTGCCTCGTCGGTCACGATGAGGTCGAAATCGCCCGGCTTGAAGTTCCGCTCGAGGCGGGTTCCGCGCGATAGGGTCTGCACCGAACCGGAGACAACTGGCTCGCCATCCGAATGCCTTTCGGCTTTCTCAATTCCCACGGGGCAATCGAAATACTTGACCGGTTGCGCCACCAGCTCGTCCCTATGGGACAGAATCAGCATTCGGCCGTGCCTGTGGATGTTCGCGAACGTGACAGTCTTGCCCAAGCCGGTTGCCATCTGCACCAGATGGGCGCCGCCGTCTAGGTTGTCGATTATGTCGATACATTCCGCTTGGTAGTCCCTTAATTTCAAACCGCTCGCGGACATGTGGCTCCTATCTTATGGAGGCCTGTGCCGCGGATCCGTGGTATGGATAATTTGCGTTTATGGATTCGCGGCATGTGGCCATGAAGTCCGGTCCCTTGTCCGGGCGGCAATCGGTCGCATTGAATTACGGAACCCTATGAGACCCTTTCCATCTCGGGGGTGATCGCTGGCAGGAGACGTAGTCTGCTAAAACCGCCTAGATCGACCCCACCTGAGTACTCGGTATCCGAAATGGATTCCGTCCTCCTTCGCGCCTCTCGCCTTGTATGAGCACTTGCAGGCCTTTTTGGGCCCTCCGCGCTCGGCGCTTGCCGATGCTGATCAGGCGTCGGATCGCGCGGCAGGCAACCGGATAGGTCAAGAATAGTCGGTCGGGCGATATTTCTTTGTCAGGGATGATGGCCGAGCGGCGGACAAATGGGGCTGGATTGTGTTTGGCGATGTGCTGGACGGGCAGGCGAAGCAAAGTAGGGTTACTAGACGCACGGGTAGGCGGTTATCGAACAGGAAGATTTTGCGGGGAGTTTGAACGTGTTGTGGAAGCGGTTCGACGGCGGGGAGTGTGGCGCGTAGCTGGGGCGATGGTTGAGTTCGGGGGTTTTGATGGGTCGTGGGTAAACCGCCGCGGCGGTGAGGATTGTATGGCGGTGCGGCGCGGGTAAGGGGGTAACGCGCGTGTAGAGGGGCAGGAATAGACAAAAGGGCGGGAAATGGTATTTCCGCTTTGCTGTATGAAGGATGATAACAAGGTGTTTTGCTTCGGGGCGCTTTTTTGGGCGCCCCGTGTGTTTGGCTGGGTGGCTGGGAGCAAAAGAATGCCCGCACGGGGTGGCGCGGGCATTTAGCAGATGCTGACGGAGCTAGAAGCAGAAGGCGGGGAATACACTGTTTGTGCCCTGAGGCACCGACCAATTAGGACAACCATCGTTGTCTGTACAACGAAATCCATAATTACCGACTAGAGAGCGAGTCCAAACACTGCTCCAAATATATGCTCTATTGTCAGTTGAGCTTGTACAGCCTTTTTCCTTATAAAGCTCGTATTGAGCACCATCACTATCTTTGTCGCCCCAGTGTTCAGTCGATGAAGGCAAAAACAGCTTATCGTTAGTCGAAGTAACGCTGGAGTTTTGATCTTGCCCCTTCGTGTTGTTCGTCAACTTGGTGACAGTCTGTACCTTAGACTGGAAATAGCTAGGCAAGAGGTTCCAGATCTCACCGGAGTTCATCTTCTGGCGGATTTCCGACTGCTCCCAACCACCAGTAGTCGTATCCTCACTGTTTATCCGATGATCTCCAAATGTTTTATAGCCGGTCATAAACGTCAAGCCTGCCTTGCCGGAGCCGTCTGCAAGGTCGTCGTGGTTGATGCCGATGATTTGATAGGTCATCGTCTTGCCATTTTTAAGTTTCACTGACCACCTTGTTCCCGCATCCATAGCGGCCTTCGCCTTGGCGTAGACGACCGAGGACGTGCCGTTCTTGGCGATGTCGGTGGCCGCGGCCTTCTTCTCATCCAAGGTCTAGTCCTTGGCATCCTTGTTCACGACGGTCTTCATCGCCTCGCGGTAGGCCTTTTCCTCGGTACTCATGAAGTTGTTGCCGTCTGTGCCGGAGTCGACCGAATTGGTGACCTAGTTGAACTGGTTGCGGATGGCACCGGAGACCTGCGGTCCCGCGAGTACCACCACCAGACCGATGATTGCCGCGATCAGTACGTATTCGATAAGTCCTTACCCACGGAGGCGGATCGTCTTAGGAGATACCCCCCCGAGGCGTAATTGCCGCTTCATGCATTTGCGGCTCCCTTCGCTCAGGGTTTGTAGATGCGGCTCAAGGGTAGGGCTATTGCAGGTTTCAGCACCGGTCTTGCCGCTGCGGCATTAGTTAACTTGGGTTATTGGATCCATGGGAAAGTCCCGAGACGTAATTACGTTGAGAGGACAATTCCATGGCTCAGTCCGCAGGTGCAGAAAACATGAGGGGCGCCGAAAAGGTCCACGTCCCGCCCATCAAGACACAGGGCATCAAGACGAAGCTCCTCCCGTGGATCGCGCGGTGCGCGGAGGTCGATGCGAGGACGGTCTGGGTCGAGCCGTTCATGGGCTCGGGCGTTGTCGGCTTCAACCTCGCGCCGAGGCGGGCTCTGCTCTCGGACACGAACGTCCATATCATCGACTTCTACCGTTCCATCCAGGACGGAGAGCTTACCGCCGCGAGCTGTAGGAAGTTCCTCGAATCTGAAAGCGCCCGTCTGAAATCGAGGGGGGGGGATTACTTCTATGAGGTTCGCGACCGGTTCAACGAATCGCATGACCCCTATGATTTTCTCTTCCTCAATCGGTCTTGCTTCAACGGGCTCATGCGATTCAATCGGCAGCACCGATACAACGTCCCCTATGGGCATAACGACAACCGTTTCTCCAAGGCATACGTCACCAAAATCGTGAACCAAGTCGATTACGTCCAGGAAAAGATCGCCGAAAGCGATTGGAAGTTTCTGGCCATGCGCTACGAGGATGCGATAGCCGCCGCGCCGAGCAACTCGTTTATCTATTGCGACCCGCCCTATATCGGCCTCACGAGTACCTATTACGACACTTGGGACAAGGAGAAGGAGAAAGGGCTGCACGATTCGCTCGTAAATAGTGGCTGCAAGTTCATGGTTTCCTCATGGTCACACAACGACTACCGAAGAAATGAGCTCATCGGCTCGCTTTGGTCGGATTGCCACGTCTCCTACGCAGACCATGCCTATATCGTCAACGGGAAGCACAAGCCCGTGGTCGAGGTGCTGCTGACGAACTATACGGTGAAGTGAGGGCCGGTCGAAACATATGGATACCGATCAGCTATCCCTTTCCTAGAGCTTCAGAAGCGATTTGAAGGGCTATTGGCTGTCTGAGGGTGTCCCATGGACTCTCCATTCGAAATGGTCCCTATTTGGGGTCCTGTCCGGCCATAGCGATATCGGGCACGGATATGATCTTTGCGTCTGCGACCATCTGCCGGGGAAGCTCGATTCGCGGGCCGGCTTGCATCGATTTCGGGGGCTTTCGGCTTGTGTCCACGGCGCAAGTAGCCGCAGTAAATAGGCGCAGGCAAATTGATTCCGCATATGTAGACCAAGCAGACGATATAGTTTGCGTATGCGGAATCAATAGATTTCGAAATATGGAATCAAAGTGAAGGGGGGATCCATTAAAATCACGATTCTACAAAACCGCAGGTAGATGGGCATGTCCTTATTAGCTAAAAAACAGCCGTTGATTCTTTTTTGATTACCTTGTTGATTCCTGATAAAAAAAGGTCAGGCACTAGGTGCCTGACCTGCAAACTTCTGGTCGGGACGACTGG
>ERZ833782.1291-NODE-1291-length-22667-cov-5.756191_pt1 | contig 22667 bp, 18 predicted proteins | sample MGYA00519577_ERZ833782 | MGnify/ENA primary metagenome ERZ833782 (study PRJEB31850, sample SAMEA3708745) | human gut metagenome | biome: human gut; feature: human-associated habitat; material: faeces | place: China | collected 2014 ...
TCCCTAGGAACGGTTCAAGCGTTTTTATAAATAAAATTTAAATTTTTGCTAAAGATTATTATGACCAAAGAAAATTACCCATCTTATCACACAAGCTCTCCATCTTAACTATGCTCCATGTTATAAAGAACAAAACCAAATATGAAACCACTCCCATCCCTGCTAAAAGCCCTACCTGCAACCATTCCGTCTTAGCTACGCAATAGATACTGCATCCAACAATGACAAAAAGAAGCAACACAATGGCATAAGAAGAAATACTGGCAAGAAGATTAGCCACAAAGTTGATAAATGATATAATAATAAAAAAGGGAAATACAATTAATTTCAAAATGAATCTCATAAGAACACCCCTTCCGCTTTCTATTTTTATTGTACTGTGCAAATCTTTTTTTCACAACGATGTCATTTTGTATGTAAAGTCGCAGTCGAAACTGCGACTACAATTACTGAATACTGGACAGTCGAACCAACACTTCCTTCATTTCCAGCCAGATTCCCTCCAACCGATCCTGCAAATCTTTAATATCAGCCTCATAGATACTCCCTGTTTCATTGGCTCTTTTGGTATACTGATTCAAATTGTTAGAGCATATCCGCAAAAGCGAAACCAGGGCTTTCACATCCTGTAATTCCAGATTGATACAGTACCCGTCCAGAGCCATTTTCCTGAGATATGCCCCCATACTGCGGATACCGATTTCCTCCATCTTCTGATGAATTCGTTCGACTTCCTCTTTTGACGCAAGGAAATGCACATCCTGATCCCGCTTTGCCATTACAGCACCTCCTCCCGATATTCAGAACGCTTCATCGGCGGAATCTGTTCCGCCTTCGATTTCAGATCCGCAAGGACAGAAGGGCGTTCTTCTTTCCGGTGTTCTTCATCGGCTTCTGGCTGATCCTCCATGTTTAAGGCTGCGTCAAGTTCCGCCAGCCGCTGGCTTTTGGCTGAAAGCTCTGCTTCCTGTGGAAATGATTTTCCAAGTTCACATTTTGCTGCTTCCTGCTGGTTATAAAGATTTGTCAGAGTTTCCTTTGCCTGTTCCAGCTTCTCAGGAACGCCTGACAGGGCATTATCCATTCGGGTAATATTGCCTCTGGCGTCTATTCCAAGTGCAATTCTGTGGCTCATAGAGCCTTTCAGAAAGACCTGAAATTCACTGCGAAAGCTGTCATAGAAAAGCTCCATCTGAAATCCCCGGTAACTGCCCAGAGAAACCGGCTCTGTGCTTTTCAGCTCTTTGCAGGCAGCAAGAATCAGCTCGCCGGCATCGGTTTTTTCAGCATACTGTGTCCCATGAATCTCTATCCCACAGAAGCCTTCCGGAATCTGCGGATGAGCTTCTATGATTTTCAAGTCCGCTTCAAAGCCGGAAATATAACTTTTCTGCCGTTCAATCTCTGCCGGAAAGTATTTCAGAAGTCTGTCCTCCATACGGTACTGCTGGCTCTGATGATCGGCTTTCAGCACTTTCAAACGGGCAACTTCAATATCCAGATCCATCTTTTCCTTAATCATCGGATTACCGGCACAGAGAGCCTTGATCTCTGCATAAGAGAGGGCCTGCTCGTCCACATCATCACAGGAACGGACGGGAGATTTGCTGGTCATGATCTGGCTAATGAATTTTTGCTTATTCTCTAAAGTCTGATACAAGTATGCGTCAAAGGTTCCCTCCGTCACATACTGATACACCTGGACTTCTTTATTCTGATTACCCTGACGGATGATACGCCCATTTCTCTGCGTCATATCAGATGGACGCCAGCCCACATCCAGATGATGGACTGCCACCAGTTTATCCTGGACATTGGTTCCTGCACCCATTTTCTGGGTACTGCCAAGGAGTACACGAACCTGCCCGGTACGGACTTTTGCAAACAAGTCTTTCTTTTTCGCTTCCGTATCTGCATTGTGAATAAATGCAACCTCTTCGGAAGGGACACCGGCGGCAAGCAGCTTTGTCCGTATATCGTCATAGACATTGAATGTGCCGTCGTTTTTTGGCGTAGAAAAATCACAGAATATCAACTGTGTCAGTCGGTCCGTCTGTCCCTCCTGCCAGATCCGGAGAATATTTTCCACACAGGCATTGAGCTTGCTGTTTGGATCGTCAGGTAGCAGAGGGTTCATCAGACGCTGATCCAGACCGATTTTTCTTCCGTCCGTGGTTATCTTCAGCATATTATCGACCGAAGGATCAACCATACCGGAGTGGACTGCCGCAGCCCGTTCTGACAGTTCGGCAACCATATCTTTCTGAAAATCAGAAGGCTGAACAACCACGGTTTCAAATTTTGCGTCGGGAACCGGAAGATTCAGCTGGTCAAAGGTTTTGATGTCGACTGCTTCCTTGAACATATTCATCAGCTCCGGCAGATTAAAAAACTTTGCAAATCTCGTCCTTGCCCGGTATCCGGTTCCTTCGGGAGCCAGCTCAATGGCAGTAGTAGTTTCTCCAAAGGTGGATGCCCAGGAATCAAAGTGGGTAAGTTTTTTCTGCTGAAGCGTGTCATACTGAAGATACCGCATAACCGTGTAAAGCTCGGTCATGGAGTTGCTTACTGGTGTTCCTGTTGCAAAAATAACGCCACGCCCGCCGGTAATTTCATCCATATAGCGGCATTTCATAAACATATCGGACGATTTCTGTGCTTCTGAAGTGGAAAGTCCTGCCACATTCCTCATCTTCGTATAAAGAAACAGGTTTTTGAACGCATGGCTCTCATCTACAAACAGTCGGTCTACGCCAAGTTGTTCAAAAGTGATCACATCATCCTTTTTGTCTGCGGCAAGGAGCTTTTCCAGTCTGGCTTCCAGAGATTTTCTGGTTTTCTCCATCTGTTTGATCGTGAAATTCTCTCCACGCTGATATTTCAGTTCTTCAATCGCCCCTTCAATCTCATCAATCTGTTCCCGCAGCTGGCGTTCCTGCCGTTCTGCGGACAGGGGAATACGTTCAAACTGACTGTGACCAATAATCACTGCATCGTAATCGCCGGTAGCAATTCTGGCACAGAATTTCTTGCGGTTGGCTGTTTCAAAATCTTTCTTTGTGGCAACCAACAGCTTCGCACTGGGGTACAGGTGCAGAAACTCATTCGCCCATTGCAGTGTCAGATGGTTTGGAACTACAAACAGGGCTTTCTGGCTCAGTCCCAGACGTTTGCTTTCCATTGCGGACGCTGCCATTTCAAAGGTTTTTCCGGCACCGACTTCGTGAGCCAGCAGCGTATTTCCACCATAAAGCACATGGGCGATAGCGTTCCTCTGATGTTCCCGGAGGGTAATATCTGGGTTCATTCCACTAAAACGGATATGACTTCCGTCATATTCACGAGGTCTGGTGGAATTAAACAATTCATTATACTTCATAACTAACAATTCACGGCGATGAGGATCTTTCCACACCCAATCCCGGAAAGCATCCTTGATTGCCTGTTGTTTCTGCTGGGCGAGGGTAGTATCCTTTTTATTCAGAACACGCTTTATCTTCCCGTCTGGATCTTCCACAAGGTCATAAATGCGAATATCCTTCAGATTCAATGTTTCTTCCAGAATCCGGTAGGCATTCGCCCGCTCCGTGCCATAAGTTACATACGCCGCCACATCGTTGGAGCTTGGGGAACTTTTCCCATTGATTCTCCATTCAGAGGTCATTTCAGAAAAGTTTACTTCGATGGAACGCCGCAAAAAATAAGGTGTTTCAAAGGTTTCTTCCATAAACTTCTGAATATAAGCAGGATCAACCCATGTTGCTCCAAGACGTACATCAATTTCTGATGCGTCCAGATCTTTGGGCTGTGCCTTTTTAAGAGCTTCTTCATTGATACGAAAAGCAGAATCCCTGGCTGCTGCCAGCTGTGCGACTTTTAGTTTGCTCCGCACATCTCCGGAAAGGTACTCGTCCGCAGTCTGCCAGCCGGCTTCCGGATCAGCAGGAGCCATGGGATCTTTGAAGATAACGCCACGAAGCTCCGTCTGAATGGTTTCATAGTTTCCCGGAGTTCCGAGCAATTCTGCCATAAAGGGCAGATCTACCTTGCCACGTTCGCCAATGGAGATTGCAAGTGCCTCTGACGGGGTATCTACACTCGTTACTTTATGTTCCGGCTTGATTGTCCGCTTTGTGAACATATCCGCTTTGCTTTTCAGATTCCCATTCTCATCCACATTTTCCAGCGAGCACAGAAGATAGTAGGAGGAATCATCCGAAAATACCTGAGCATTGGAGCGGTGGTTAATCAGACCGTATTTTTCGGTAAAATCATCATAAGCAGCGTTCAGCTCTGCCTGTTTCTGAAAAATCATTTCGTCAGGGAAATCCTCTAACTGATACTCAATCAGTTCATTGACGATTCCCCGAAGCTCCACCATGCCGGTTACCCGTTCTTTTGCTTTTTCATTCAGTTCTACATGACGCATAATGGAGTTTTCACGGAAATAAACTTCTTCCTCTACGACTGCATAGGAAAAGTTCTTTATATCTGGCGTTGCCGGAATGGTTTCCGCCTCTTTTCCTGCCAGCTCAGCGTCCGGTAGCTCTGCCGCCTGATAGGTTCCCCGGATATGGGATACCGCTTTTTTCAGAAGCTCAGAAAGGTCTGCTCCTTCCAGCGGTTTTACTGTAATATCGTTCTTTCCGTAAGGGGTACTTTCTAGAACCGTATCGCCCAGAACCATTTCCGGATGTTCCACAAAATAGCTGTTCATGGTGTGTCCTTCTTCTGTGCGGTTCAAATGCACCCAATCGGGAACAATGTCAATGGGATGGTCACGCTTCTGAAGGAAAATAATATCAGAAACCACCTCAGCACCGGCATTTTTCTTAAAGGCATCATTAGGAAGACGGATTGCCCCAAGCAGTTCGGCTCTCTGTGCCAGATACCTCCTTGCGTCTGAATTTTTGGAATCTAGCGTATAGCGGCTTGTCACAAAGGCAAGGATGCCGCCGGGACGAACCTGATCCAGAGCTTTTGCAAAGAAATAGTTATGAATCGAAAACCCCAGCTTATCATAAGGTTTATCGGATACCTTATAATTTCCAAACGGTACATTTCCAACTGCCAGATCGTAAAAATCTCTGCGGTCAGTTGTTTCAAAACCGGCTACGGTAATTTCCGCATGAGGATAAAGCTTCTGGGCAATCCTTCCAGTAATCGAATCCAACTCCACACCGTACAGACGGCTGCTCTGCATTCCAGGTGGAAGCATACCGAAGAAATTTCCGATTCCCATGGATGGCTCCAGAATATTCCCGTTCTCAAAGCCCATCTGAGATACGGCATCATAAATGGCACGAATCACAGTCGGACTGGTATAATGGGCGTTCAGGGTAGAAGCTCTCGCCGCCGCATATTCTTCCTCAGACAGCAGGTTTTTCAAAACGGCATATTCACTTGCCCAAGATTCCTTGTCCGGATCAAAGGCATCCGCCAGACCACCCCAGCCAACATACTTTGACAGGATTTCCTGTTCTGCCGGGGCAGCGTTTCTTCCTTCCCGTTCCAGCTTGAACAGGGTTTCAATGGCTGCAATATTGTTTGCAAATTTCTGTTTCGGTCCGCCTTCCCCTAAGTGGTCATCCGTAATATGAAAATTTACTGCCGGATTTGCCGGTATTTTCTTTTTCTCGATTGTCTGCTCAATCTGAGCAAGGGCATCCATAATTTCAGGGTTCTGCCAGCCGTCCACCTTTGTGTAGTCCTGAATGATTGTGTCCTGACCATCGACACAATGAACCAGATCCAGACTGCCGGGGAGAGGAGTGGTATTCATTGCCCCTAAAGCTTTCTTTTTATCGGAAGGAAGTTCCAGATAATTTCTCAGTGCTTCTTCAAGTGAACTGTATTTCTGAATATCCAGCGAACCTCGCTTTTCAATATCCTCCACTACATAAAAGTGATCGATGAAATGCTCCGGTTCTGATACAGAAATCTCACTGGTTTCGTCCTCTAAAAATTCTTCTGAAATATCTTCCCTGGCTTCTTCCATCGCCTTTCGTTCTGCTTCTTCCTCTGGCGTAAGATAACGCCCTTTTTTTATCAGAGCGTCGATTCTCTGTGTCACCTGAAGCCAGGACATCTGCACCTGGTCGCAGCCGCTTTTGCTGTAACGAACACCTTTGGCATCATGATCCTGTCCGCTGTGCGTTGCATTGGAGCAGGCATGGGAATGACCGCCAGTGCCAAATTCGTATTTTAAGAAATCAGCTTTATCCTGTGTGCTGTGCGGTTCCTGCCAGTATTCATAAATCCGACGCTTGCCTCCGGCAAAGCCGCTTCCCCTTGCCAGATCGGCATTGATTTCATCATCTGTAATGAACTGGCGGACAAGTGGCATCTGTATCATATCTGACTGATATTCTCTGAGAGGTATGTCCAGTTCACTGATCCGCTTTTCCAGTGTATTCAGCTTATGATAGTGAAAACGAAGCAACGAACGGTCCGTATCGTGAGCCGTTATAAACTCTCGATATTCTTCTTGCATCGCTGACAAAAATTCTGGTTTGCTCAGTTGTTCTGCCAGCCATGTTGTTTCTTCTGGAAAACTATTACTGTGAATTTCTGAAAGGGATGGAAAAAAGCCCATTTCTTTCGCTTCATCCGAAAGATCATGGTAGAGATACCAGATCGACTGAGCTACAGTCAGCCTTTCATATCCGGCAGCTTCTTCCAGTTCTACATTCATTGCATACTGTCCGCTTTCCAGAAGCTCTCTAATACGTTCTGCCGCTTCACTCCATGAAAGAATCTGAACCCTGGAACTATTAAGAACAGAAGAACCTCTGGCAAGAAAAATTTCTTCCTCTCCATACCATACAGAAATATTTCCGCTGTTTTCTTTCAGCCCATAGCCGCCATGATACACCTGTTTTAAGGTGGGAATGATTTCGTCTATGGACTTTTGTTTCATATATTCCAGAGCAACGATTTTTCTGGCTTCGTCCGTATTACTGCCAAGCAAAAGAAAGTGGTCAATTTCTTCCTGGGAAAAAGAAAAAACAGAGGGCATGAAGCTCTCTGCTCGGTCGATAAAACTAATTTGTTCATTTTCTGAAGGAAACAGGTTCAGGCTCAGCTGTTGATAAGCTCCGTCATCACGATTTCCTCCGCCTGTGCTTTCAGGCTGTTCATATGCCTTACCCAGCCCAGCTGATCCGTTTCTTTGTCCGGTGCCGGGTTCTGCTCCAGATACTGCTTCATCAGCAGTTCCACTCTGGCGTTCGCCGTATCCTCGATCTCCCACAGATGGGGAAACAGAGTTTCTGTCAGAATCATGTCGTTTAAGAGCATCGGATTGTTCTGTTCCAGATACGCCCTCCGCATTCTGCCATACTTGCCTAAGTTTCTGTTGCTCTGATTCTCCAGTTTCATATCCGGAATCAGATAATCCCCAGCCTGTCTGTAAGTCATTTCGTTCATCATATACGCTCCTTTCAGCACTCTTAATCTGTTCATATGCACCAATGGCTTTTTCCAGTTCTCTGAAAATCTCTGAGCTGACAGCATTGACCGCAGTTCCAAGGGCATTTACGGTCTGTCTGGAATTGAAATCAAAAATATTCAGGAAATCTTCATGCTCGAAGTAGTCATCTGGATTTTCCACCAAGCGGCTGTAAATCGCATATGATACGCTGGTTGCAACCGCCGTTTTAAATGTCACTTCGATGTTAAATCCATCATACTCCTCAAGATAGCTGTCCGCAATGATGTCGAGAAACTGACTGTTATGATCGTTCCAATATTCCGCCGCAAGCGTCTGTGCAATTTCCTCAAGCTGGGCTTCCAACAAACCTTCTGACTTCATGCCGTAGGTACGCTCCATATGCTCCATCACATATCCACGGTTTTCATTTGTCACTTCCCATGGCTTCAGCTCCGGGGAAGAATGGCGGACACCGGTATCAGCTATATCAAACACATACCGGAGATACGGTTTATCCCGATTCATCACAAACAGAGCGATTCCGGTGGAACCCCGTTTGACATATCTGCGATAATTTTCATTATTCCACTCGTCATAAGGCTTACAAAAAACAGCATTGGGACGCTGTGCGTAGATCATAATCTGTTCGGGGTAAGTGAACTCATAATTTCTTGCCATCGTAGTCAGGAATGAAGTCCAGTTTTCCTTGGTTGATGTGACTTTTTTGATGGTTTCTCTTGCCACCCCTGAATAGAATCGCTCTTTTGCGTTCATTCTTTCCCTCCATTTCTAAAAATCAGGATAAAGCTCCAGCGTTTCAAAGGTTTTATCTTCCATACCAGACAATTTACTAAGAACAGAATCCGTCAAAAAACAAAGCTCTGTTTCTTCTCTGGTAAGCTGGCTTTTCATCTGCATAAGTGCCTGATACAGCCCCGTTTTTGTGCCGGGGCTGTAAAGCATCATTAAATTGCGTTCCTCTTGTGTGAAATCGGTCATTCCAACTCCTTTTCCGGATGGTTTCTGGCAGGAATTCGTGGATTATCAGAAGCAGACAGTTCTTTTAGCTGCTCCAAGACGGAAGATTTTCCATTATTGATCACACCATCCAGCATTCCATAATCGTCCTCCATAGCCATCTCTGCATTTTTCAGATGGTTTTCAGACTTTACAAAATTTGAAAAACTGTTACTTCTGAAAGCCTGCTCCATTACCTCATCATAGACCATGACACGAAGCTCCCGATTTTCCAGATTATAAGATTCCAGAATATCCCTTCGGATCTCAAGCATTGTCATATCCAGGTTATCAATCTGCCCTCCGTCTATATCATTGTAATTTTCATCAAACAGCGTGTAGTCATAGCCGTCCTCGCAGGTCTGGATAGCAAGGACTCGATCTTTTCCAACTCTCCATGCCGCTTCCTCGCCCATAATCTCAGGCTCTGCCATATAAACAGCACCGTTACGCTCCATGATTTCTGCAAACTGACAGATGTGAAAGACATTGTATCCAACCTGGGTATGATACTCGTCAATGAATTTGCAGGGCTTTATGACGGTTTCATTGGGGTATTGGATCTGCACACAACCGCCATCGGGAATCCGGAACAGATCGTGATAGTGGCTGTCAATAAATCTGATTTCTTTTCCTTCCGGGTTAAATTCGTTCATCATTTGCGTTTCCCTCCATTTTCAAATTCCATGCGAAACTGTACTTTTCCATCATCGGATACAGAAAGACAAACGGTTGCATCAAAGGTGCTGCCGGTTCTCGCTGATTTGCAGTTTTTCAACTTTACCTTACCGTCAGAAAGCAGTTTTTGTGCAGTGGCACTGTTCAGCGTTTTTCCGATGCTCTCAAAATAACGGTTGTTCTTCCAAAGGGCAAATTTACAGCTGTGATCTGAACAAAAGAACCCTTTGGCTTTTTCCTCCACAGGTTTTCCGCATATCGGGCATTTCCCAATGGAGTTACTTTTTTTAGACATCAGAACTTCCGATTCTTTGATGACCTCATAGTTTTGAACCAACCCAGAGATGAAGGACTGGATCTCATTCATAAAATCGCCGCTTTCATATTCCCCCTTTTCAATGAGAAGGAGCTTTTCTTCCCAGTCTGCTGTCATGGACGGAGACTGGATCTGTTCCGGCATAACCGTTACCAGAGCCGTTCCCTTATGAGTTGGAATCAAATACTTGGTTTTCTTATCCCCCTTGCGTTCCAGAAAGCCGATACGCACCAGCTTTTCAATGATACCAGCACGGGTTGCAGGCGTTCCCAGACCTTTTCGTTCTGCGTCATCCGGCATTTCATCTGCACCGGCAGTTTCCATGCTCTGAAGAAGCGTATCCTCTGTAAAATGTTTGCAAGGAGAAGTTTTTCCTTCCTTTACCTCAGTTTTCTGAATAGTCAGTACATCGCCAACGGAGAGAGCAGGAAGTTCTGTTTCCTTTTTCTCTGTTTTTGCTGAAGTCTCTTTTTTTATAAGAGCTTTCCATCCATCTTGTAACACCGTTTTCCCTTTAGCAGAAAAGAGTGTACCGCCGCAGTCCAGTTCAATCACTGTCTCTGCATATCGGTGTAATTCTCCAACCGCCACACACAGGCGATTGGAAATCAGCTGTAAAATTGCAAGTTCCCCTTTGGGAAGCTCAGTTAAATTACATTTCTCCAATTCTCTGGTGGGAATAATTGCATGATGGTCAGTCACTTTTTTGTTATCCACAGCCTGTCTGGCATGAACCGGTGGATTTTCCACATCATTTACGGAAAATGTGTGGAAAACCACTTCTGTAAGAGCCGGAAGTCCTGGCATCATATCTTCTGTAAGAAACCGGCTGTCAGTGCGAGGATAAGTGACCAATTTCTTTTCATAGAGATTTTGGGTGTAATTCAAGGTCTGCTGTGCCGTATAGCCCAGTAAACGGTTGGCATCCCTCTGTAAACTGGTCAGATCGTAGAGGGCAGGAGGTTTTTCCGTTTTTTCCTTGCGTTCTGCTTTCGTCACTACAGCTGCCGTCCCCGCCTGAGCGATGGCTTCAGTATCGGCTTTATTTTTAAATCGTTCACTTACCGCAGAGAATCCATCCAATCCGATCTGAATCGTATAAAACGGTTCTGGCTTAAAGGCAGCAATCGCCGCTTCCCTCATCACTGCCATAGAGAGGGTAGGAGTCATCACACGCCCCACATTCAAGGTTTGACCGTAAAGGGTTGAAAAAAGCCGGGTAGCGTTAATACCAACAATCCAGTCGGCTCGCTCCCGGCACAGGGCTGCTTCATACAAAGCGTCATATTCAGTTCCAGCCCTGAGATGTTCAAAGCCTTCACGGATAGCAGAATCCTCCATGGATGAAATCCAAAGCCGTTCAAAAGGCTTCCGACATTCTGCCTTGTGATACACCAGACGGAAGATCAGCTCGCCCTCTCGCCCGGCATCTGTTGCACACACAAGACTTTCAATGTCATTTCTGTTCATCAGCGTTTTCAGAATACCAAACTGCTTTTTCGTACCTGAAGAAACTTCATACTTCCAGTCAGAGGGGAAGATAGGGAGATCATTGTAATTCCATTTGCTGTATTTTTCCTCATAAGCTTCCGGCTGTGCCAGTTCTACCAGATGACCGACACACCAGCTGACTACATAACCGTTTCCCTCCAGATAACCGTCTCTTCGCTTATTTGCTCCCAGTACCTTTGCAATACTCTGAGCAACCGAAGGCTTCTCAGCTAATACTAATTTCATTCGCATTTGCTCCTTTCAAAAAAAATAAGCAGCCACGCACCGTAGTGCATGACTGCTATGTAAAATTTAATACAAAAATTTACCAAGGTATATTCATTATGTAGAATAGAACTATAATTTGCATTATAATAATCAGTGGAATTCCTATAGTAAAATAGTCTTTTTTTGTCTTATGCCTTAATAGATACATCGCAAGTAAGCCACCAAATGAACCTCCTAAAAAGGATAAGCCCAATAAAGTTACAATTCTTATTCTTGAACGATGTTCAATAGCTGCAAATTTATCAATAGCAAATGCCGTAAATGTAATAAAATTGATAATCCCCAAATATGCTAAAAATATTTTATGCTTGTCAAAAAATTCCCAGAAAGCCAATGTTATATTTTCAGCTATATAACCTTTTATTACCAAAAAAATTACAATCTGAATGACAAAAATACAAACAATAAACACTCTAGACATCATATTACCCTTTTCGGCTTTTCTGTCAAATAGGAGGATTGATAATAGGATACCTACAGAACCACCTAACAGGGCAGTAATAGTCAATGCAGTATCTACTTGTTTTTCTGCCGTATGTGAATAAAGCCACGTATTAATTGCAAACAATAAAAAGCCAATCACATTCACAATTATCAAATAAACATCTAAATAATCAAATTTCATCTATATGTCTCCCAAAGGGTTTTCTTATTTCTTTATCAGGACATTCTATTTTCCATGCAGATATTTTTTTCTATCTGCCATATGTTTTGCAGCAAGAGAACTTTTATGTCTTAATCCATCAGAAATTAGCTCATTGAAAAAAGAATCTTTTTCGTGACAAAGATTGACTAACTGATTATTTCTTTCTCTTAAGCTCCGATTTTCTTTTAATAAAGATGCTATTATTTTGTCTTTCTTTTTTCCAAACAGATCCATACGTTCCTCTCCTTATCCTGTAGTTTTATTTATTTCATCCACTAGTGTTTCTAAATCAAAATTTTCAAGAACATATTTATATTGTTCTATCTTTTTTTCTTCTGCATTTATTTCAGCTTGCAATTGAATTACTGCATTTTTTTTTGTTTCTACAGAATGCTTTGACTGTTCAATTTCTTTTCTCAAATATTTTTCAACATAATCTGGCGTAATAGAAGATTTTTTCTGCCCATAAATTGCAGCCATGACAGATCCCATCAAACCACCTAAGGCTATAGGTAATACAAAAGTTGTAGGTGCAAAAAGTGTTGTAATCAAACCAGCATATTTAGGGGTTGATTTCATAAAACTTTTCAACGCTTCTTCCGAAACAAGATTACCACTTTTTCTGGAATCTTGAACAGCTGAAAGCTTTCCGGAGCGAATCCACCTGCGAACTGTCTCTGGATTAGTTTTTAACATCTTAGAAATTTGCTGCACACTGTAATCACTCAATTTCCCACCTCCTTTTACTACATTTTATCATAAATGTAGTATTAAATCAACATGAATGTAGTGATATTTAAATTCTAAGTAAGTATGTAAGGGCAACCAATGGTTACCCCCTTATTTTAATTACACTGAAATATCGTCTTCACTGCTGTCCAGAGCCTCCTCATCCTCCTCGCTATATCCATAGTCCTCATCCTCGTCCACATAGTCTGCGTCCGGATCAGGCTTTGCCGCTTCCTTTTCTTTCTTCTTTTCCTGAAGTTTCTTAAAGGCAAAGAAGCCGCCACCGCCCATCAGAGCCAATAATGCTAAAACTGCCGGCAGAACATTTACTTTCGGCGTTTCTTCCGGAACTGGTTTTTCAGCTTCTGGTGCTGGTTCATTGATTTCCGGTTCGGGAGCCGGTGTTTCTTCCGGTTTTGTATGTTCTGCCGCTTCTTTTTCATCCATCAGTTTCAGAAGATCCGCTTCATCTACCTGATTCAGAAAATGCACCGTCTGTTCGCCCTTATCATCCCGGTCAATGATAATATAAAAATAATTGCCGTTTTTTGTGACCACAGTGATAAATTGCTTTCCGACACTGGAAGGCTTTCCTTCATCATCAACCAGCGTAAGGTTTCCGTCCGGGGTAAGGGGCTTCATTGGTTCGGTGGGTTCTGGAGCTGGTTCCGTTTCAGGAGTCGATTCTTTCGCTGCATTTTCGTCCACATAAGCAAACGCTGTAGTAGAAAAAGTTCCGAGGCACATGACAAATGCCAGTAATACTGCACTGATTCTCTTAAATTTCATTCTCCATTTCCTCCTCATTCATCGCATGGATTGTTTCCGGCTTCGGAACCATATCCGAAGCAAACATTTTAAGCAGCTCTGAAAGCTGTTTCGGGTTCAGATTTGCCGCATGAACCATGTCATGGATCTCTGTATTTTCTTCTTCCTGGTATCTGCGTTCCAAATCTTTTACCCTCGTTGTCCACTCAGCCTGTTTTTTTCGTGCTTTTTCCAGATCTGCACCGATTCTGTCTAATTTTGTTCCCACTCAAAATTCCTCCTTATCTGATTCTTCCATAACAATAAAAGTGCTGCTGCCAGTAGCTTGTTTCAACGGACGCATAGGAAATTGGGTTTCCACAGTGGATCATCATCCCATTTCCTACATAAATTCCAACGTGCGATGCACCGGAAGTATCATAAGTTCCCTGAAAGAAGATCAGGTCCCCCGGTCTGGCAGAATCCGGCGGAATAATGTCACAACATCCCATCAGTCCGTTTGCTGTCTGCCTGCCAACATTCCACCCATTCCCACAGTGATTGATTACCCAGGATACAAAACCGGAGCAGTCAAAAGAGGTGGAAGGGCTGCTTCCTCCCCAAACGTAAGGATAGCCCAGATATTTTTCCGCTTCTTGGATCATATTGGCAAATCGTGTATCTGTCAGAGCTTCTCCCGGAATATCATAGTCGGTATATTCGCCGCCCGGTATGGCGTAAATATCATCTCCGAAAAGTTCCGGTCGGTTTCCTCTGGTTTGAAGCAATACATGGTATCGCTCCATTTCATCTTCTGATAATCCTGAATTTAGAATGACCTGGTTCAAACCTTTGTTTACCAGCTTTACATGAAGAATATAATATTCATACTCATATTCCTCTGTGGTGGTTTCTCCGGTTTCCGGATCAGTGGAGGATGTGGTTCCGGTACGAATTTCAACTTCTTCCGTCAGCGTCAGTTCATACTGCTGTTCAAACAGCCATTGCAAAGTGTCCTGAACTTCAGAACGGGTATAATCCTCAAATTTTACGGTCAGATATGCCGCCAGTTCATAGGGATTATGGTTGATTTCATCCAGTTCATACTGGTACTCATCATACCCGCTGTGAGTGCTTTCAATTTGATTGATTTCATCCCGCAGGGAAGCTTCCAGAGCTTTATAATCATCGTCCGCTCCGATAATTTCCTCGTCTTTTGCAGTAAAAGAGGTTCCAAGAACGGTCTGCATACCTCCCTGGAACATGGCTCCGCAGGAGGAGAACATACTGGACACGATCATAAAAAGAAGCCCGCCGGTTAATACAAGCAGGACTATTTTGGAATGTGACGCACAGAACTCAGATACCTTTTCCGTTACTGTTTTTGCAGCTTTTCCGGTTCCTTTTACACCTGCCGCCGTATTTTTTGCCGTATCTTTACCGGCTCTGGCGGCAGCATATTCTTTTTTGATCGCCTGCCTTTGTTTCCAACGAGAAATTACATTGGAACTGGCATCCGGATGTTCCCTCTTGAATTTCTCATAAAGAGCATTCACATTGGCTTTGTCTGATTTCTCTGTCAGCCGGTCTGCCTTATTGTGGGCTTTCAATTTGCGGCTGTATACTGCATGATTCGCCGTATAGGCAGTGGTTTCTGCCGCCTTTGTTATTTCCTGTACAGACTGCACCCCCACATTGTCATCTTCATATTCCGATACTGCCTGATGTGCTTTTGCCGTGACCGACATTGCGGCACTCCGGGTAACAAGCTGCTTTGCCCTGGAAGGGCGTTCCGAAACTTCTGAAATGACTGCTTTTTCAAAGCGGAGCTTCGCTTTTCGGGAGCCGGAAGCATCTGTTTCCAGATGAAGCTTATTGGTTTTCTTCTGAGAAGATAATTTTTCCACCGCTTTTTCAGCTCTGTCAGCAGCTTTCTCTGCCCGTTCGGCGGCTTTCTGAAGCAGGGGATCTGCAAGCTCATCCTCTGTAAAATGAAGGCGGGTAGGTTTCTTTGCCATGTGTTAGACCTCCTTTCCCTGTACCACTTCATTTAATTTCGTGGTCATAATACGGTAAAGTTCCGTATCGGTCGGGAACCGGTCAATAAAGGGCAGGATCACATTGCCATAGAACAGAAGTCCCTCGCCCTCACCGGAATTGGTCACATAAGACAGCTGGTGCGGAGAGATATTCAGACGCTTTGCCAAAATCGTCCGATCCTCGCTTGCCTGGTTCAGCATATAAATGAAGTCCGAGTTTTCAAGGATATTGGCAATTTCCGGCGAACGGAGCAGATCCTTTACATTCTGGGTAATACCTGTCGGCAAGCCGCCCCATTTACGGAACCGCTTCCAAATCTCTACGGAATAATTGGCAGTCTGTTCTTCTTTCAGCAATAAATGGAACTCATCAATATAATATCTGGTCGATTTGCCCGCATTGCGGTTGGCAGTCACACGCCCCCAGACCTGATCCTGAACAATCAGCATACCAATTTTTTTCAGCTGATTCCCCAGTTCCTTAATGTCATAGCAGACCAGACGGTTATTGATGTCCACATTCGTCCTGTGGTTAAACAGCTTCAGGGAACCCTTTACATAGATTTCCAGAGCCGTTGCCACATGATGAGCTTCCTTTTCGTCCTGTTTCAGAAGGGCATTATACAGATCCTCCAGAATCGGCATATTCTCCGGCACAGGATGATCGAAATACCGCTGATAAATCTGATGCACACAACGGTCAATAACTGTCTTTTCAATGGGCTGTAAACCGTCTTTTCCACCCATGATCAGTTCGCAGAGGGACAGGATAAAGTCCGCCTTCAAAGCCACCGGATTATCGTCCTCAGAGTAGTTGGTGTTAATGTCCATCGGATTGATATAATTGGTACTGGAGGAACTGATTTTGATCACCTGACCGTCAAATTTGTGAACCAGTGCGGCGTACTCAGCTTCAGGATCGCAGATGATAATGTCATCATCGGTTACAAGAAACGCATTCGTGATTTCACGCTTTGCGGAAAAGGACTTGCCGGAGCCGGGAGTACCGAGAATCAGCCCGTTAGGGTTTTTCAGTTTCTTTCTGTCTACCATAATCAGATTGTTGGAAAGAGCATTCAAGCCATAATACAGCGTTTCCTCACCGCTCTGAAACAGCTCCTGTGTGGTAAAAGGCACAAAAATAGCCGTAGAACTTGTTGTCATTCCACGGCGGATTTCAATGAGATTCTGTGCCAGAGGCAGACTGCTCATCAATCCCTGTTCCTGTTGAAAATCCAGTCTGCGAAGATTGCAGTTATGCTTCTGTGCAATACTCTGTGCCTGAAACACATTATTCTCCAGTTCCTGCTCTGTGCGACCGGTGTTCATCACAAGAAATGTCAGCATAAACATTCGCTCATTCTGGCTCTGCAATTCCTTTAGAAGTGCCTTGGCATCCTTTCCATAAGTGGCAAGGTCGCTGGGAATGATGTATAGTGATAGGTAATTCTTTGAAGTTATCTCCGAATTTTCCCCCACTCCGCACCGTGCGTGCGAGTTTCCCCGCACACGGCGCTCCAACAAAATTTAGTTTGCTTTAACTACTATTTCTAAATTCTCTGCTGATAGCCTTAGAGAATTGACCTTTTTCAGTGCTTTGTCATCAAGTTTGAGAATATCAAGATATTTTGTAATCGTATCTTCTTCGGTAGCATGGATAAGTTTATGTACGTCGGATTTTAACCACACAAGATTTCTATATTCGTCCGTACCACCCAGCTTTTTAGGCTTCTTATGATGGCATTCCATGTCAAATATGCAGAGTGGTTCACCTGTTACCGCACATTTACCGTTTTGTCCTGCCATAAGTGAAATACGGTTATCGTTATATTCCACAGATTTTCCATACTCCTTTGTTTCCAATAGATACTGGATAAGGGAGTGAACGGTTGACAGATTTTTGTGTATAAGCTGTCTGCCTTGTGGAGTATATTTATTAACCTCTCGTGTGAACATTCTCGGAGTAACAAACTTACAACCGTAAATCGGGAAGATTTGTACACCTGCCACAACTTTAGGCTTTCCGCCATAGCTGCCGTAAAATTTCTGATACGTTCTGGACTTTAGCACTTTTTCAGGCAATGGCGATTTGCTATTTTTGTTTCGCTTTGCCTTTTTGGTTTTTACTCTAAGCCTATGCTTTAGGCTCTTGCTGACAACGAAATTGATTTCTCGGAAATCACGACTGCACCCTGTGGCAGTATTATAATAATTGTGCATACCAAGAATCATGGCATTCAACTGACTTACCTGATGGGGTGATGTGTCGTGCTGTATTACTTTGATTTGCTCTTTGAGTTTGGTTTTCATTGCCTTTTTCGCTTTTTCCGAAATATTACTTTTTGATACATACTTCTTACTCTTTTTCGTCACATACAATGCAAAGCCAAGAAAATCCGTTTTCTTTTTACGGACATTTGTGATTTTGGATTTTTCAGGGCTGATTTTAAGCCCCAGTCTTTCCCAAAGCCACTCCTTTACAGCAATGAATATCTTTTTTGCTGTTTTGTAATCCCTACATAGAATCTTAAAATCATCTGCATAACGCACGAAGAAAAATTCTTTGAGGTTGGACTTCTTTAAGGCTTCATATTTGTGACTGTGCGTATAGGGGTATCTTGTGCTTTTGGTTTCCCATTGGTCACTCAACCACCAATCGAGTTCGTTCAGAACAATGTTTGAGAGTAGCGGGCTGATGATACCGCCCTGTGGCGTCCCTTTATCTGGTCTGCCAATTCCCTCAATCTCAGATTTCAGTATTTTGCCGATTATACAGATTAGACTTTTGTCCCGTATGCCCATTGTCCACATTTGCTTGAGCAGCTTGCCATGATTTACATTGTCAAAGAATCCCTTTATATCAACATCTACAACATAGTGCAGCTTGCTGACATTCATCAGGGATTGTGCCCTTGCAATGGCATGGCTTGCCGACCTGTTGGGTCTAAAGCCATAACTATGAGCATGGAACCTTGCTTCACATATCGGTTCTAATACTTGGATAATACATTGCTGTATAATCCTGTCGTCCATACAGGGAATACCTAACGGACGCATTTTATCAGGCTGCCCGACCTTTGGAATTTCTGTTCTGCGTACACTTTTGGGGTGATAGTTTGCAAATTTACTTTGAAAATATTTGACAAACTGTTCTTCCGACCACCCTTTATACTGTGTAATTGTTTTGCCGTCTGTTCCCTTAGTCATTGAGCCTTTGTTGTTTTTGATATTTCTGAACGCTAAAAGTATGTTGTTTTCACTGGTAATAATGTGCATTAGATTATGGAATGATTTTCCTTTGCAGGATTCTTCATATAGCTTATCCATAACATCTTGCATATCGTAATATTCGGCATTTCGCAGTTTTTGTTGCTTTGGTTGCCTCTCTAAGTTCGTATCGACAGTCAAGTCAACCGCCTCCTTTCGGACTTGGTTTCTATTAGTCATACAAGAACCTTGAAAGATTTAGAAATAATAATGAAACTAAATCCTGTCTTGGGGCTGTTGCTCCTTTTCCCATTACAGGAAATATCAATGCTCGTGCCCCTGATTTCACTGTGATAAAGATAGATTATCCCGATAGCGGAAAGCCTGTTGGCTTGCCAGTATTTGCTACTGGCTTTCGATTTTTTCTATCACTACAACATCGGACTGCTGAATCCTTACCATTTGTATTCACAGCTTCCCACGTTCCGATATTCCTATCTGTCCATATATCCGTAGGTGCTTGCTATGAGCCTGTATGCTTGATTGTGCCTGTAACACAATAGGGTATTTCATAACATGGATTCTTACTTTACCCCACATACCCCGTGACCACGGTTTATGCATTTCTACATAAGCTACGTTTAGACCCTTACTTTCGCAAGTTCGTCAAACTTATCTCTAAGTTATTCTCACCATAGATATTTTATAGACCTCCGGCATATAGGATACACCGCCCACCGCTGGACAGCTTTCGTGGCATTTTCATGCCTTACGGTATCTCTCTGCCGACTTCACCTAGCTTCATACTGTGCATTTCAGCAGTTGCACAGCATGTAGGAGTATTAAGGAGAGCGTTTTGGGGCGTTACCCCCTCATTCCACTCTTTGGAATATCAGTTCTCTATACAAAAGTTTTGTATATGCCTTGTTTCCTGCTTATGCAGTTATCAAGGAACGTGTCGCACCAATATCATATCCGGAACGGACTGCTTTTTTCTGTTCCTCGATTTTGGAACGGTCAAGCTCTGTAATGGTGTGCTTGATGGTCTTAATTGCCGCCGTCTGATCCACGGACTGAATGTGCATGGTTACAATCTGCGTAGACTCCATATCCAGAAAATCTGCAAGCATACGGTCACTCAGATCCGAAGCGGTAATTTGCAGATAGGACATGGAACCGAAGATAGTTCCCATCTGAAAGATTCTGCTTGTCTGAAAAGCAAATGCAGTAGGGGCGATAAAATCTTTCACTGAAAGACCGGACTCCACAAGATACTTCCAGTCAAAGAAAAATTTATCTGGATCGCCCATGTGGAACATGGAGTGCATAAGATGAAGCCTCTCCTTACCGTTCAGAGTTACTGCATTTACGCCCAGGCGGCGGAAGTTGTTGAGCAAATCATTTTCAATGTGGTTCAGCCTCGGTTTTGCCTGCCGCATGGATTCTGCCTCAATCCCAAAGGTAAGGTACTTGGTCTTTGTCAGACCATTGTTGCCCTGGGAGAACTGCTTTTTCAGAATCTGGCTGTATTCGGCACGGGAAGAATTAAAGGCATCCTTCTGAAATGGAATACGGATACTTTTTTCAAAACTTTCCGCATCGGTACTCAGATTCATAAAGGACAGCTCAAAGTGAACGGAACTGTCGAAAAAGTTCAGGAAGCTGCACCATTCCTCAAAGATTGCCGTTTTATCTTCCTGCTGTGCCAGCTGGTAGTTAATATCCTGAAACTGAATAGTCTTAGTGTAGTAGCTGTCTGTAACCCGGCATATTCCGTCCTGAAACATTCTTTGAAAGGGGATGGACTGCTGGGCTGTCTGCGGCACACCTTTATCTTTCTTTGCCCGTTCTACAACCGCCTTAATTTCTTTCTGCTGTCTGCGATTCAGATTGGCAGGCATTCTGACTTCTCTTGTCTGCTTTTTCTTCTGGAAAAACAATCGTTTCTACCTCCTTCTCAAGTTGATACTGACGCAGGAGAGCGTCATAATAATTATTCGTTTGATAAGGGCGAATCTTTGGGCGGATGAATTTTGACTGGATAAAATGTCCTGCAATGACTTCCAGAGGCTGACCGTCTTTCTCATACATTGCCAAAAAGAACAGAGGGAGCATGACAAAGATCATCGTCAGCGACGCAAGGCTCACATTCCCAAAGCTTTTTACCCAAAAGAACAGCGGCAACCCAATGAGAGCCGCCGCACTAAAACAAATCAGCTGTCTTTTTGTCAGATTAAAGAACACTTTTGTTTTTACCCGTGTCAGATCACGGGGAACCGGAATATATGCTGCCAACTATACCACCTCCATTTCCGGCAGTTCCACGCTGTCAGGGGCTTCATTTCCCCAGACATCCCAGCCTTCTGTTTTCTGTCTGGCGAACAGCTCAATGCGGGGGACATCTCCCATAAGCTCCACAATCCGATCTCTGGTTATATCCGGCTTTTTACTGTGCTGTTCAATAGGAGACATAATAACCTGATGAACAGATTTTGATTGCCTTTTCGGACTTCCTTTTGTGGCGATAATACACAACTCTGCATTTGCCCTCGTCCAATAACCCATTCCCCAAAATAGAGAAGGCGTTTTTTTATTTTGTTTCACCCAGACAAAAGCAACACTTTTATAGGTGAAGCCCCATGATTCAATCACATTCCACGCTTCTCTTAAAAGAGGAAATGTGATCCACATGAATAAAGCACAGTCTTTATCCGCAAGTTCTCCCACAGGAAGTGCTTTTATATCATCAAGGCTCATGGTTGAATAGTGACTTTCAGCAGAACGCCCTTTTCCTTTCTGGCTCCAGGCACGATATGCCCATGGAGGATCTGCATAAATTACCTTATATTTTTTCATTCCAACCTCCTTAATGAGCGGAGAACACGCTCTTGGCAAGTGTTCCTGTCTTAAATAATGTGAAGCATAGAAGAACGGTATAGCCCATGACACCCCAGATGGAAGCGATAATGTCATCTGAAAATGCCACTGATTGAATCAGCACCGCATAAATGCCAACACAGATCATAATCAGGAAGCCCTGAAAACCAAGGGCAAACAAAGAGCGTAGATAATTCTGCCCGATATTACTCTGTTCCCGGTTTCCAAAGGTGGAAAAGGGGATTGGTGCAAGGCTGACCGCCAAATAAATTTCTATCATTCTTCCATAAACGATGATAAAAATGACGATTGCCAGTGCCGCCATTGTGACCTGAACAATAAAGGATTGCAAAAACAGTCCCAATAAAGGTCCAAGATCCATTGCCATCAGCGTATCTTCCATTGCTTCCAATGCAGACGCATCAATCGCCGTATCCCCGGAGATGATTCCCGCACTGGCATTCACGACGTGCTGAGCGACATCAAAAACTGCCATTGTGATATTGAATGTGTTTGTGATGAGCATGACTGCAACAAACGTCTTAAACACCCAGCGGAAAAATACCCATGTTTCAAAGTTCGACAAATTGTTGTGGTCAATGATCATCTGAATCAGTTCATAGCAGGCGATAAAGGTAAGGATCAGACCTGCTATTGGGATAATCACTGATTCGGAGATGTTTCGTACCATAGCAAAGACTTCCGGCGAAAAGCTCGCCGGAGTCTTGCCAACGGAGGTTGCGATTTCTCCAACCTGATTGTTGACGGACTCAAACATCCCCGACAGGTTCCCCATAATGGCTGATACAAGCGTTTCTTTCAGCCACTCTGTAATCTGCTGGAGTATGCTGTCCAAAGGCAATTACCTCCTTTTTCTGATTAACCGAAAAGACCGGAGAGCAGCGGAACAAGAGTTGTGCCGATCAGGGCTACACCGCCGCCTGCCATTAACTGTTTCATCCCCTGAGACTTCGCACCAGGGTTATCGTTGCCATAGCCTTCCAGCAGATTGATTGCTCCCCAGATACCAAGACCAGCACCGAGAGCGACTACAAGTGTCTGAAGAACGGTTACTGCACTGTTGAAAAAATCCATACGGTTATTCCTCCTTGAAAGTAAAATAGTGGTTGAATGCCTTTTCCCGGCGTAAAGGTCAAACCACTCGCCTTTCACTAAATCCATTTTTAGTGCATACTTGAG
>ERZ833782.1293-NODE-1293-length-22657-cov-3.432307_pt1 | contig 22657 bp, 20 predicted proteins | sample MGYA00519577_ERZ833782 | MGnify/ENA primary metagenome ERZ833782 (study PRJEB31850, sample SAMEA3708745) | human gut metagenome | biome: human gut; feature: human-associated habitat; material: faeces | place: China | collected 2014 ...
TCCGTTACGGTCAACGAGATATCCAACACCCTGGGTGTTTCGGACATGACCATTCGGCGCGATTTGGCGGAGCTCGCCGACAAGGGACTGCTCGTGCGCGTACACGGCGGCGCCCAACTGCCGCGCTCCGCACGTGGTACGACACTCTCGCGCCTGATCTCACACGAAGAGAAGCGCCATTTCCACGTCGACCAGAAACGCGCGGCGGCGATGGCGGCGGCGCGCACTGTCTCCGCCGGCGATACCATCTTCCTCGGCGGCGGCTCCACACTCGTATCTGCCGCAGGAGAACATCCGCGTGGTCCCCAACAGCCTCCCCGTCTTGAACTTATTGGCTGACAACCCCCATGTCGACCTCTTCTTCATTGGCGGCATGATGCGCCATGACACCCGCGTCTTCACCATGCCGTACAACGGCCGCGGCCTCTACGGCCTTTCGGCGCCAAAAGCCTATGTCTCCGCCACCGGAATTTTCGGAAATGAGGTCTTCGGCTCTCGCCCCGACGCGACCATGGTTCTTTCCGATGCCCTTGCACACGCCCAGGAGCGCTATCTCGTTGTAGACGCGGAAAAAGTTGGTAGGCGCGACTTCTGCCTGTTCACCACCTTGGAAGAGATGACCGCGGCCTTTGTCAACGCCGACGCAGACCCCCAGACCCTCGAAGCGCTCAGCGCTTACACTTCCGTTGTCACCGCATAACCGATTGGCAAGTCATGCTCAAATCTGAACGTCACGAACAATTGCTGGAACTGTGCACGCAGCGCGGCATGGTCACCGTCGCCCAAGCGGCGAAAATCTTCGGCATTTCCGAAATGACCGCTCGCAGGGATTTCGATGAACTCGCGCGAAATGGCGGCGTGAGCCGCGAGCACGGCGGCATCCGCCTATCAAGCGGGACCCCCACCGCCGGCGAGGTCCCCTTCTTTGAAAAGCTCTCGATACGCTCGCCCGAAAAGGAACGCATTGCGCACAGCGCGGTCGGTCTGATCAAGGAGCATGACACCGTTTTCCTCGGACCCGGTTCGACCTGCGCCCTCATCGCCCGCGCACTGCCGCCCATGCAGTTGCGCGTCATCACAAACAGCATCATCGTGCTGAACATGCTCCAAACGCGCAACGATGTGGAGATCTGCGCCCTGGGAGGACAATATCGCAAGCGCTCGGGGTCCTTCGTCGGTCCCGTAGCGGAAGATGCGCTTGCCCCACTCGGTATCGACACGTGCTTCATCGGCACCAACGGCGTGCTCGGCCAATCCATCTCCTGCTCCAACCTCGAGGAGGGTCGTCTGCAGGCGCTCGCTTGCGATCGAGCCGCCGAACGGTACCTCGTCTGCGACTCAAGCAAGATCGGACAGATGGACTTCTTCGGCTTCTACAACCTCGATCAAATGGACGCGCTCATCACCGATGCAAATGTCAGCGACGAACAGTGTTCCATGGTCCTCGAATCGACCCGAATAATCGTCGCCGACTGATCCGCTTCGCCTTCAAGAACGTTTCGCATGCAAACGCCCCGATCCGGTACAACCGGGTCGGGGCGTTAAGGATTCATATCGCTCTCACGAGAGGACGATGGTTACTTCTCGACGTAGACGCTCTGGCCACCAAGATAGGTCTCGACGAGGGACAGGTCGCCGGTGAGGACGACGAAGTCGGCATTGCGACCGGGGCGGATGGAACCGCACTCGTCGGCGATGTCGTTGGCCTCGGCGGGAGCCTGGGTGGCCATGTAGACGGCCTCGGCCTTCGTGGCGATACCCCACTCGTAGACGTTCTTGACGGCATCCTTCATGTTGAGGATGGAGCCGGCCAGAGAGCCGCCGTCCTTCAGGCGGGCGGTGCCGCCGGCAACGACAACGGGTAGCTCGCCCAGGAAGTAGTCGCCATCGGGCATGCCGCCGGCGCACATGCAGTCGGTGATGAGCGCGACGTGCTCATGGCCCTTGGCATGCATCACGATACCCGCGGAGATGGGGTTGACGTGATGGCCGTCACAGATGAGCTCGGAGAAGGACTTATCTTGGCTGGAAAGGGCGGCGCCCACCATGCCGGGCTCGCGGTGATGCAGGCCGCTCATGCCGTTATAGGTGTGGACGAAGACCTTGGCGCCCGCGTCCAGGCAGGCCTGAGCCTGCTCGCAGGTTGCGGCGGAGTGACCGAGGGCCACGACGACGCCGGACTTGACGGCCTCAGCGGTGAACTCGACGGCACCATCGTACTCGGGGGCGACGGCGATCTTCTTGACGAGGCCGTGCGCCGCGGTCTGCCAGGCGTTCAACTTCTCCATGGTAGGGGCGGAGAGATAAGCCGGGTTCTGAGCGCCCTTGTACTTCTCTGTGAAGAAGGGGCCCTCGAGGAAGATGCCCTGGATGCGGGCGTGCGGCGTCTCGTCGCCAGCCTCGACGTACTCGGCAACGGAAGCGCAGGCGCGCTCGAGCTGCTCGGTGCTCGCGGTGAGCGTGGTGGGCAGGTAGCTGGTCACGCCGTTGCGCAGGATGCCACGGGACACGATGGCGACGCTCTCGGACTCGCAGTCCATGATGTCGTGGTTATCGAAACCGTGGATATGGGTGTCGACGTAACCAGGAGCGATCTCGTGACCGGAGTAGTCGCGGATCTCGCAGTCCGGGGCCTCGGTCACATACTCGCCGAAAACACCATCCTCGACCATGAGGTAGCCGCCACGGGCAACGCGAGTGGGCAGATAGAAGGCATCGGCCTTGATTGCATAAGTGCTCATGTGTTCTCCTAACACGATATTGATGCACGCACTGGGCTTGTACCCAGAAAGCAACGAACGAGCAGCAAGAAAAGCGCCCGCCCGTCCTTGCAGACCGGGCGGGCGCCTTCAATTCGGAATTCCGAGGGCTATTAAGCCTCGAAGGGGTGGATGGTCACACCCTTGACGACGCGGTTCACGGTGCCGGACGGGGACGGGGTGTCCGGGGTGTTGCCCACGCGCACGGAGTTGAGCAGGGAGATGACCTGAGCGACCATGACGAACGGCAGGGCCAGGTAGCCCTCGGGCAGAGCCTCACCGGCGAGGGTGAAGGAGGTGCCGTCGAACTTGGTGGCGCCGTCCTGCTGGATGGCAATGGTCTTGGCGGCGATCTGGTCACCGTTGATCTCGTTCAGGATGTCGAGGTCGTACTGACGGGTGTACTCGTCGTTGTTCATGTACACGAACACGATGGTCTTGTCGTCGACGAAGGACTTCGGCCCGTGACGATAGCCCATGCAGGAGTCCCAAGAGGTGGCGACGAGACCGTGGGCAAGCTCGAGAATCTTGAGCTGAGCCTCCTGAGCCAGACCCACGAAGGAGCCGGAACCCAGGTAGGTCACGCGGTTGAAGTCACCGGAGAGGAACTCGGCGATCTCGGACTCGCGAGCGACGACATCCTCGCCCAGCTTGGCGGCAGCCTCGACCCAAGCGGTCTTCTGCTCGAGGGAAGCGGTGTCGAAGATGAGGGTGGAGAGCAAGGTCATGCAGCTGTAGGAGCCGGTCATAGCGAAGCCCTTGTCGTTGGCGCGCGGGATAAGCAGCGTGAGCTGATCAGCGTCGCCCTCGGACTCGACGGCAAGCTTGCCCTCGGGTGCGCAGGTGATGTTGATGAACTTAACGTTCTTCACGAAGGTCTTGGCAACCTGGACGGCGGCCAGGGACTCGGGGCTGTTGCCGGAGCGGGCGAAGGAGACGACCACGGTGGGCTCGTCGGGGTTCAGGAAGTCGCGAGGAGCAGACACGATGTCGGTGGTCGCGATGGGCTTGAAGTCGTACAGCTTGGTGTCGCCGGCGTGACGCAGGTAGGGAGCGCAGGTGTCGCCGACGTAGTCGGAGGTGCCGGCACCGGTGAACACGACGGAGAGGCGACCCTCGCCCATGGCGCGAGCCTCGGCCAGGAAGGACTCGATGGCCTCGAGGTTCTCCTTGTAGATGTTCAGGGTATCAAGCCACAGCTCGGGCTGCTGCTTGATCTCGGTGGTGGTGTTGAAGCCACCAATCTCGTTGAGCTGGTCAGTCGTCATCTCGAACATTAATACCACTTCCTTTATACTTGTGGTTTTACAAGCTGCTTTTATTATAAGTTGGTTATCTGGTTATAACCAGTAGTTCTCGACTTCACGGGTTAGACACAATTGACGATTCACTGCCTGAGCAGTTGAGGACCCTGCCGGGAATGAGACGGTTCTCACACCTCCGCAATCCCCTCAACTGCCCACGCACGAGCTACTCGCTGCGACGATGCTGGACCCTGTACTTGAACTGGTCGGCACGGGCGACCGACAACGTATACTCGACAATCTCGTTCGAGCTGTTATAGGTGGTTCGAACCAAATCGAGCACAGGAGAACCCTCGGCGATGTCCAAGAGGTGGGCATCGGCGGGGCGAGCGATGCTCGCGAAGAACTCCTCCTCCGCGACGCTGATCTTCTCGTGGTAGTCCTTCTCGATCACATCATAGAGCGGCTTGCACTCAAGCAGGGGGCGCTTGAGAGACAAGAACTTGCGAACGGGAAGGTAGGAACGCTCGACCATCATCGGCATGCCGTCGGCGGAGCGAAGGCGCTTGAGCTTGAAGAGCTTCTCGCCAAGACGGACGCCCATATGCTCGGCAAGGTTCTTATCAGCCTCGACATCGCTGAATTCGAGGATGGTGGTCGCCGGATCGCGACCCAACTCGCGCATCTGCTCGGTAAAGCTGTAAGACTGCATGAGGTTCGTGGTCTGGGCGGAGCGATCGGCCACGAACGTGCCGCGTCCGTGCTGGCGAACGATCAGGCCCAGGCGCTCAAGCTCCTGTAGGGCGAGACGGACCGTCGTGCGGGACAGTCCATAGCGCTCGGAGAGCTCGCGTTCGGAGGAGATCATGTCACCAGCGTGGTACTCATGCTCGATCTTGTCGGCAAGAATATCCACAAGCTGGTCATACAAAGGCTGTTTGCGAGCCGTTGCCGCCATGATAATCGCCTCCGATGCAAAGGGGGAATCGTAAATTCGAACGCAATGTGCTCAGCGAGACAATTGCACTCGATGGGAATGACTAGAAAAAACCCGGCGTGAGAACAAAGCCCACGCCGGGTTAGAAGGCGCATCTGGGGGAGATATGCCCTCAGCGGGCCACTGGAATTACCAGAGACCGGTCCACCAGGTGATGCCGAGCCACTCGTTGAGCGGGAGGGCGCCGAGGATGCCGATGACGAGCATGAGAACGATGCCCTTGATCGGGGTGAAGTTCTTCTTGGCGAACAGGAAGTAGAGCAGCATGACCAGCGCGAGCGGGACAAGCTTGGGCATAACGGTGTCGAGCGTGTCGGCCACGGAGAAGGAAACCGGGGTAACGGTAACCTCACCATAGGTGACGGAGCTCATGCCGTTGCCAAGGTCCACGATGCCGCACTCGACAACGTTGCCGTCGGCGTCGGCGGCCTTGAGGGCGTTGCCGGCCTCATCGGTCATGCCGAGCGTACCGGCCTCAGCAGCCTCGGTGTCGATGGCGAGGTCGGCGAAGTTCTCGGCCTCGTCATTGGAAACCACAACAGTGTGAGCGGCGAGGCCACGGGTGGTGCCGTTCGGGATGTTGAGGTTGATCTGGGTGCCACCCATGTTGACCGTCAGGGCGCCAACCACGAAGCAGCCCATGATGGCGGCAGCGCGGGTGAAGGCCTGCATGTTGGAGGTCAGGGAGTCGATGGCAGAGGTGCCCATCTTGTAAGCCCAGTTCATGAGGCCGAAGCGGCAAGCGAACAGAGCGGCGTGGAAGACCACGAGGAAGATGAGCGGGGCGATGAGGTTGCCCTCGATGGCCATGTTCGAGGTGATGCCGGCCGTAATCGGCACGAGCGTCAGCCAGAACAGGGCGTCACCGATGCCGCCCAGCGGGGAGGCAGCGGAAATACGCACGGAGCGGATGGTCTGGGTATCGACCTTGTTCTGCTCGAGGGAGAGAACGATACCCATAACGAAGGTGACCAGGAACGGGTGCGTGTTGATGAAGTCCAGGTTGTGGTACATCGACGCAGAGAGGTCGTTCTTGTTGGTGTGAACCTTCTCGAGACCGGGGACCATGGCGAACAGCCAGCCACCGGACTGCATGGTCTCGTAGTTGAACGAGGACTGGAGCCAGTAGGAGCGCCAGACCATGCGGTTGAGCGTCTTCTTATCGACGTTCGGCGCAGGAGTGAGATCCTCGTACTGCGCGGGGACGACAAACTCATTAGATGCCATCGCTCATATCACCTCCGTCAAAAGAAGCGCCCTTGAGCTCGGTCTGCTGCTGGAAGTCCCAGAAAGCAATACCGAAGCCAATGATGGCCATGATCAGGAGCTCGGGCTTGGCGAGCGCGGGGATGCCGTGCACGATGGTCGTCAGACCAAAGCCGAGCAGGAAGAAGGCCCACATGTCGCGGGACATCATGATCTTCAGCAGGATCGCGAAGCCGACGAACTTCATCATGCCACCAGCGGCGGACAGACCAGCGTTGAGCCATGCGGGGATGGCGTCGACGACAGCCTGGCCGGCGGTGAGGCCACCGACGAAGAACAGGGTGACGATCGCGGCGAAGATGAGGCCGAGGATGATCTCGGACACGACGGTCAGCTTGGTGATGGCCTTGGTGTCAGCCTTCACAGCCGCGGCGCGGAAGGACTCCATCATCGGGGCACGAAGGGTGAAGAACAGGGTCACACCGTACTGGCCGAGCAGGGCGAACGGAATCGCGGTCGCAACGGCGACGTTGGGATCCATCTCGAGGGTGCAGGCAAAGACGGCTGCCATGATGCCACCAATAACAGCGTTCGGCGGCTGAGCACCACCAATAGGCATGTTACCAATGGTCATGAGCTGGTAGGTACCACCAACCACGAGGCCGGTCTGCACATCGCCGAGGATAGCGCCGATGATCGGGCCGGTGACGATGGGCTGGTACAGGGACTCCGTAAAGTCGAACTGGTCGATAGCGGCAACGAAGGTCACCAGGAAGACCAGGGCGATCTGAAGGAAATTCACGTCCATCTTTTGCTCCTCCTTTCAAATGTACTTTCTCGTACGAGATTAACGACCGGGATGATTTCATCCCGTATACAAACAAACTGGTTCGCTAAACCCCCAAATTACGCGAACAGCTTGTTGGTATCCTCAACGGGCGTGCTGGGCACGCGCTGGATGGAAAGCTCGACGCCATGCTCCTGGAGCTTGCGGAAGCACTCCACGTCGTCGTCGTTGACGGCGACGGTGGTAGCGACCTGACGCTTGCCCTCGGCCATGTGCATGTTGCCGATGTTGAGCTTCTTGATCGGCACGCCGCCCTCGACGAGCTTGAGCGCGTCCTGAGGAGAGTCGAGCACGATGAAGATCTTCTGGGCCGGGGAGGCCTTGTGGATCACGTCGATGGTCTTCTGGATGGAGAAGAAGCGGGTCTGAACACCGGTGGGAGCAGCCATCTTCATGAGGTTCTGGCGCATGGTGTTCGTGGAGACCTCGTCATTGGCAACGAGGATGAGGTTGGAACCCAGGGTGGAGTTCCACTGGGTGGCAACCTGACCGTGGATCAGTCGATTGTCGATACGGGTGAGAAGGATATTGGGCTCTGCCATTGCGATCCGTCCTTTCGTATTCGCGTACTGGCCTTTACTACCTAAGGGATTGAGCCTCTCATCGGCGAGGCTTGATCTCTTTAAGCTACTTGACGATCTCTTGGATCGCGTAGCGGGAGACGTCGAGCGTCGCGCCGGAGCGGACCTTGACCTCGACAACGTCACCTTGCACGCCCTTCACGTCGCCGAAGATGCCGCCGCCGAACATCACACGCTGGCCGGGCGCCAGGTCGGTGTGGATGTGCTCGAAGTACTTGACCTTCTTCTTCATGTTGGCCTTGGACCAGATGAAGTAGACGACGCCCATGACCGCCATGATGAGCAGCAGGGCGACGGAGGAGGCGAGAACGTTCTGCCCGAAGTTCTCCATTAGATGCCGTCCTCGGCGGTGTCCTCGTCAGCGGCGCCCATGACGGAAGCCAGGGACTGACGGGTGATGGCCTGCTGGCCCACGGTGACGGCCTGCTCGGCGAGAGCGGTCACGTCGGTGGCGCCATTGCGGGCGAAGAGCAGCTCGATGATCATAGGAAGATTGGAACCGGTCACGATCTCGAGCTTGTCGACATCGTTGGCGATCATCATGGACTGGTTGAAGGGAGTGCCGCCGAGCAGGTCGACGAAGACGATAACGCCCTCCTCGCACTCGCCGCGCATCTTGGTGATGGCGGCACGGAGGTCGTCACCATAGGTGGCAGCCTGGGAACCCTCGAAGGGAACGATCTCGAACGCCTCCTGATCACCAGCGACCATATCGAGCGCGCTCTTGATGCCATTGGCGAAGTTGCCATGACCAGTCAAAATAAAGCCGACCATTAATCCTTCTTTCCTGTTCCCACCGCGTTATTTGGTGCGGTACTGGTAGTAACCACGTAACAAGTTGCTATTCACTATACCAGTTGTGAATGTTCTGTTTCCGAAATTTCGGGTATTTCTGGTTTCAAACCGTTTATCGGTAAAAATCGACCGTTCATCCCTTCTGGTTGTGCTCAACTGCTTATTCGCTACCGTTTAACGCCCTGTAAGCGTTTGCGCAGGCTCTCTGCTTCCAGCATGTTCGCCCGTAAACCTGCTGGCTAAACGTGCCATTGGTTATACAATTATGAAGATTTGAATTGATTGGTATCTATTTTCAGGTAGCCGGTTTGCCCGTTTTAATACCAGTTGCCTCAATTGATTCATCCACCTGCGGTTCGCGTGCCCATGCACTCGCAACCGCCGTGGGCACGGGCCCGCACGCCCGACCACGCCAACCCGCTCATCACGAAAGGCCCGACCATGGATCCAAGAACGGTCATCCTCTACAGGTCCAAGCACCACGGCAACACCAAGAAGCTCGTCGACGCCCTGGTCGCCGCCCACCCCGAGATCGACACCATCGATGTTGCGACGCTCGGCAAGGAGGAGTATCCCGACCTCTCCCCCTATCACATCATCATCGTCGGCTCCGGTATTTATTACACCAAGTTCGATAAGGACGTCCTGCGCGTATGCGACCATTGCCTGCGCGACGGCGACAACGTGATCGGCCTCATGACCTACGGCGGCGCCGCCAAGTTCAACGGCGGCGACCTCGACGGCGTGTGCCGCATGAAGATGGCGACCCTCATGTGCACCTACGGCTGCCCCGGCTTTGACACCTTCGGTCCGTACAAGTTCGTGGGCGGCATGAACAAGGGACGCCCCAACCAGGAGGACATCGATGGGGCCGTCGAGTTCTACGACAAGTTCCTCGCCGATTACGGTGAGATCTTGGTCGAAGAGCGCCTGAAGCGCGACAAGCGCGACGCCTTTAATGCTGCACATCCCGCCGGCGGCCTTTTCACCAATCTCAAGCGCAGCGCCAAGAAGATCGCCAAACGTGTTAAGGGCGACAACGGTAAGGCCACCGATGAGAAGACCGCCGCGACGGATGCGCCGAGCGCAACTGGCGAGCCCGGCACTTCCGAAAACCAGTAAGCGCTTAAAAATAAGCAGTACCCCGTCAGGGACACGAACTTGAACCGCCTCCCATCTCTCATGCTCACGAGATGGGAGGCGGTTCGTCTTCCGGGCCCCAGCGATATCCGCAGCCCGTTTTCGCATTTCAAGGAGTATGGTAGAAGGCAGCAGATTGGCGCGGGCGCCGAAGCGCCCCTCGAAAAGCAAGGCGGATACCATGCCCAAAACCAGAGCACAGCAGATCATGGCCCACAAAGAGCACCGCGATGCCGACCAGATCACCGCGGCGATTCAAGACATCGCCGCCGAGTTCGAGCCATACATCATCAAGCAGCGCCGCCACTTCCATAAACACCCCGAGCTGAGCCTTCAGGAGGTGCGGACCACTTCCGATATCGCCGGCCAACTCGACGCCATGAACATCCCCTACGAGCAGCCGCTCGAGACCGGCCTCGTTGCGACGTTGCGCGGAACTGCGCCGGACGCTTATCGCGAGGACGGCACGCCGCGCCGGCGCCTGCTCATGCGCGCCGACATCGACGCGCTGCCCGTCACCGAGCGTACCGACGACGAATTCGCGAGCGTCAACGAAGGTTGCATGCACGCCTGCGGCCACGATTGCCATATCGCCATGATGCTCGGCGCCCTGCAGGTTCTGCGCCACATGACCGACGACATCCACGGCGAGATCCGCGTTGTGTTCCAGCCTTCCGAGGAGAATGGCTCCGGCGGACGCATGATGTGCGAGGCCGGCGTATGCGAGGGTGTCGACGGCGCGTTTGCCATGCACATCTGGAGCGAGGTCGACGCGGGCACCATCAGCTGCGAGCCTGGTCCGCGCATGGCCAACACCGATTGGTTCCGCGTGGACGTGCACGGCACGTCCTGCCACGGCGCCATGCCGCAGCGTGGCAGCGACGCCGTGATGGTCGCCGCCGAGATCGTGAATGCACTGCAGACCATCGTGAGCCGCGAGCTCTCCCCCTACGAGCCAGCCGTGGTCACCGTGGGCAAGCTTCACGCCGGTAGCGCGCGCAACGTCATCGCGGGCGAGGCCCACATGGAGGGCACCGTGCGCACTTATTCCACGGCAACCCATGAGCTCATGCCCGCGCTCATCGAACGCATCGCGGTGCATATCGCACAGGCTCATGGCGCCGAAGCCGAGCTCTCCGACTACACCATCGCCAACTACAAGGTCGAAAACGAAGCCGCTGCAAGCGAGCGTTGCCGCCAAGCGGTCCTCAAAACGCTCGGGTCCGAGGGCGTTGGCAGCTACCGCGGCACCATGTCGGGAGAAGACTTCTCCGAATACCTGCGCCGAGTTCCGGGCGTGCTGGCGTTCGTGGGCTGCCGCAACCCGCAGATCGGTGCGACGTTCGCCCAACATTCGTGCTTCTTCAAGGTAGACGAGTCGGTACTCGCCAAGGGCTCCATGGTCGCCGCCCAGTACGCCATCGACTTCCTGTCCGAGCCCACGCAAGAGGAGCTGGACGGACCGCTCGTGACGCGTGTAGCCGAAACGAACCCTCAGCTCGCCGAGACGCTGCGCGGCGCGCGCAGCAAGACGGTCGGCGCGCACAACGCCTTGCGGGACGCACGCGAGGCCCGAGCCGCCGCCGCACGCGAGATCCACGAGGCGCGCCACGAATCTAATACTCGCAACGGCAAGTAGCGCAGGCAGCGACAGCGACAAGTAGTGGCAACGCACATATCAAGGAAAGGCCCCCGGGACTCCCGAGGGCCTATTTCGATGAGCGATACACCGCCTTTTACCGACTGGCTAACCCAATGCGACGTCGAGTACCATCATGACCACGAAGCCCGCGATGACCCCCAACGTGCCGATGTTCGAATGCTCCCCAAGATGCGCCTCGGGAATCAGCTCTTCAACGACGACGTAGATCATCGCGCCCGCGGCAAAGGCGAGCATCCAAGGCATGAACGGCGTGATCTGCGAGCTCACCAGCACCACGAGAATGCCGAAGATCGGTTCGACGATACCGGACAGGCTGCCCATCACAAACGCCTTGCCTCGACTCATCCCCTCGCGTCGCAACGGCAGGGAAATCGCCGCGCCCTCGGGAAAGTTCTGCAAGCCCATGCCAATGGCAAGCGCCATCGCCATGCCGAGATACGCCGTCTGCTCAGGGCCCGAGCTCTGGCCCGCCATCGCGAACAACAGGCCAACGCTCATTCCCTCCGGAATGTTGTGCAAAGTCACAGCAGAAACGAGCAACGTGGTGCGTTTCCAACTCGTCTTGACGCCCTCGGGGTCATCGCCCCCCATATGAAGATGGGGCAGAAAGGTATCAAGCGCCATGAGGAACGCCACCCCGAGCAAGAAACCGCCCGCCGCCGGGATCCAGCCAACCTGGCCGAGCTCTTCAGCCCGCTCGATGGCAGGGTTGAGCAATGACCAGACGCTCGCGGCGATCATGACGCCCGCGGCGAACCCGAGGAAGATGCGGTGGGTGATGGCGCGGTCCTTGCGGAAGAAGAACACCACGGCCGAGCCGACTGTGGTCATGAACCAGGTGAAGCCGCAGCCCATCGCGGCCCATATGAGAGATTGCATAAGATTGGCATCGATTTGCATACGATTTCGCCTCCTTTTCGTACGTTTTCCAATTTCTGGTCAAAATACCCTAATTGTGCGCCGACCATGCAGTCTGCCCCCAACAAAACCCCTGGATTCGTTTAAACGATTGCGGGACGTACTCGATGGTTGCCCCCACGCGGGCCGCGTGCCCGCAGCATGCCCTTGCGCGACCTGCGGATTCATCAAACCAACGACTATACATGTTTTCGATCACGTCGCCGTTCGGCGCACTATCAACCCTTTTTGACCACTTCTTCCAAAACGCACGGCTGGGTATAAGAAAATACCGTCAAAAGGAGGAACCATGCTAACCATCACTACCACCAACAACCTCGACGGCTACGAGGTGGTCGAATACCTCGGAATCGTCACTGGCGAGGCCGTGAGCGGCATCAACATGTTCCGCGATATCGGCGCTGGGCTGCGCAACGTGTTCGGCGGGCGATCTGCAGGATATGAAGACGAAATGGCCCAGGCGCGCGAGGAGGTCCTGCGCGAGATGTCGCAGCGCGCCGAGGCGCTCGGGGCCAACGCAGTCATTGGCGCGAACGTGGGATACGAGACCTTTGCCGAGATGATCATGACCACCGCTTGCGGCACCGCAGTGCGCGTGCGTCGAACGTCATAATCGCCCCGCCAGCTCTCGCGCCCTGCCCGCTCGCGTCGAAACGGGCACGCAGGGCTGCCGCGATCTTCATCGCACATAAAAACCCGGACCATCCAGAACCGCTATCGGTCGGATGGTCCGGGTTTTAAGGTAAGAGCTACAGAGCAAATCAGAGCACGGGCAAAACGCGGCGCAAGGCAAATCAGGGCACAGGGCAAAACGCAGAGCAGGGCAACATCCAAGTCCAGTTATGTCCATATGGAACGATTTGCCTGTTGGGCAACTTAAACCAGCTTGCCCTGGCAGTGGTCGCACATGTGCTGAATGAGCTCGGCGGGCCACTCGACAAAGTCGCGCTTGCGCGGCTTGAGCTCGCCGTCGACCAGCTCGTCGTATGCGACCTTGATCTTGACGAAACGAGTCACCCTGACGGAGCCCTCGCGGGTGAGACAGCTCTCCTCGGCCTTGAAGGCACCCATGCCGAACAGGACCTTGGGGTTGTACATCACGAGCGTGTTGCCCTCGTCGTCGGCCAGGGCGCAGATGGCCTTGGTTACGCCGATCTGGTTGGCAGCCAGGCAGGCGGCGTCCTCGATGGACAGCAGGGTATCCACCAGGTCCTGCGCGATCTCCGCGTCGGCGGCGGTGGCGGGCTCACACGGGGTGGAGAGGATGGCCTCGTCCTTCACGAGCTCCTTGATCATGGGCGCTCCTTTCTCATATGGGCGCAGCAAATCCTCGCCCATTCATTTGTTTCACCTGCGGAACTATACCAGATGCCCATCAAGGCCCGCGCCGTATCGCCGCAGAACCAACTAAACTGATTAGAACGCAGACAATGGCCGCATATACATGCGGCGCAACGAGGGAGGAAGCGCCATGAAAGTCATGCTCGTCAACGGAAGCCCGCACAAGAACGGCTGCACCCACCGCGCGCTTGCCGAAGTCGCCACGACGCTTGATGCGCACGGAATCGAAAGCGAGATCTTCTGGATCGGCGCCAAGCCCGCCGCCGGCTGCATGGCGTGCGGGCGTTGCCGCGAGACCAGCGCTTGCATCTTCGACGATGCCGTCAACGAGTTTCGCACCCGTGCCGAGCAGGCGGACGGATTCGTCTTCGGCGCGCCCGTCCACTATGCCCATGCTGCCAGCTCCCTCATGGGCTTTATGGACCGCCTGTTCTACTCCAACGGCAAAGCGGGCGCGCCCGACGCATTGAGCTTCAAGCCCGCCGCGGCCATCGCGTCCGCCCGCCGCGCCGGTACCACAGCTGCCCTCGACGACATGCAGAAGTTCTTCACCATCTCGAACATGCCCATTGTGAGCTCTCGTTACTGGAATATGATCCATGGATGCACGCCCGAGGAAGTTGAACAGGACCAAGAGGGGCTGTGGACGATGAGGCAACTCGGGCGCAACATGGCCTGGCTGCTCAAATCCCTCGAGGCGGGGCGCAAGGCCGGAATCGGCCTACCCGACCGGGAGGCCGGGTCCTTCACGAGCTTCATCCGATAAACCGACACGGAAAGGGGCGGCGCATCCAATGTGGTGTGCCGCCCCTTTATCAAGGTTCGAGTCTGTTGGGGTGATACTCGTCTAGCCGAGCTCAATCGAATCGGCACCGTCGATGCGGACGTTCGTATCGTAAAACGCCGTGAGAGCCTCGATGGCAAGGTCAACATCGCGGGCACCGGCCGTCTCCATGCAAGAATGCATAGAGAGCTGGGCACACCCGACATCGACTCCGTGCACGCTCACCTGCATGTTCGAAATATTGCCGAGCGTGGAGCCACCAGCTTTGTCGCTGCGGTTCGCAAACGCCTGATGCGGGATCTCTACGTCGTCGAGCACGGCGGTGAACGCGGCACGGCTGAAAGCGTCGGTGCAGTAGTGCTGGTTGGCCGCCTCCTTCACCACGATGCCGCCGTTCATCTGCGGGGCATGGAGGCTATCGGCAAGCTCGGGGTGCGCGGGATGCTGCGCATGCGCGTTGTCGCAGCTCACGAGCATGGAGGCAGAGAGCGCGCGGACGTACTCCTCGGGGCCGAAGCCCAAAGCGGCGTTCACGCGGGAAAGGGTGTCGGCCAAAAGCGTCGATGCAGCGCCCTGCTTGGTTTCCGAGCCGACCTCCTCGTTGTCGAAACACGCATAGACCGAGACGGTATGCTCGTTCCCGCCGTTCATAAAGGCGACGAGCGAAGTGTAGGCGCACATGAGGTCGTCGAGGCGGGGCGAGGAAATGAACTCGCCGGTGACACCCCACACGCGGCCGCGCTCACGGTTGACCAGGAACAGGTCACGTGCCACGATCTGGGCGGGATCGATCTCGAGGGCATCGGCCATGATCATGTCGAGCGATCCGTTCGCCAAGTCACCCGCGGAGAGCAGCGGGAACAAATCGCTCGCACGATTGGGGGCGAAGCCCTTGTTCACGCCGCCGTCCATGTGGATTGCAAGGCTCGGGATAAGCGCGACATCTCGATTGAGGGCCACGAGACGGCTCTCGATACGTGCGCCCTCTCGCACCAGCACGCGTCCGGCGAGCGAAAGCGGGCGGTCGAACCAGGTGTAGTCCATCATGCCGCCGTAGGCCTCGGTGTCCAGACGCACATAACCGGCGGGACCTTCGAGCTCGCCATTCGACTTTACCTTGAAGCAGGGGGAGTCGGAATGCGAGGCCGTGAGCTGGAAGTGATACGGGGCCCTGTCACTGACCGATCCGGCGGCGGCATCGAAGGATCGGGCGGCGCCGTCGGCGGCCTTGGCAACATCGGAGGCAAAAACCGGAGCGACCACACGCTCGCCCACGCGCCAGGCCACAACACTCGATCCGTTGCGCTGCGTGTAGTACGCGCCTCCCGGGCGCACCTCCCATGCGGCGCCCTCGCTCAGATACGTGAAACCAGCCGCATCCAAGCGCGCGCGAATAGCCGCGGCGCTGTGAAACATCGTGGGGCTCTCGGCGATGAAGTCGAGCAGGTCCTCGGCTGCCGTTGTGGCCGGGACTGCGGCTTTTGTGACAAAAGACATATGCGCTCCTGTTCGTGTCACATGGTTTCGCTTGGCTTGTTCAACAAAATCTTACCGCATGCGAGCGCGGCGCCGCACACCGCCCGGCCGCTCCGCCCCGTTTACCAGTTTGCCCTTGCTAACTGTTTGCTTTTTTGTATCATTTCTAGTGCTGACACGTTTTACCTCAAAGGAGTCACCATGGCCACCGCCTCCACCCCTAAGACCGTCGCAGTTGTTGGCTGCACGCACGCCGGCACGTTCGCCGCTCAGTCGATCCTCACCGCGCACCCGGATTGGACCGTGCACGTCTTCGAGCGCAACGACACCCTGTCGTTCCTCTCCTGCGGCATCGCGCTGTGGGTCGGCGGTCACGTGAGCGACCCCAACCGCATGTTCTACTCCTCCCCCGCAGCTCTCGCCGAGCTCGGCGCGCAGATGCACATGCAGTGCGACGTGCTTTCCGTCGATGTCGCTGGCAAGTCCCTCGTGGCGCGCGACCTCACCAGCGGCGAGGATTCGACCTACGTTTTTGACAAGCTCGTCGTCACGACTGGCTCCAAGCCCGTCACCCCGCCCATCCCCGGTCTGGCCGAGGGCCTTGAAGATGGCCGTGTGATGCTGTGCAAGAACTGGGACCACGGCAAGGCCATCAAGGAGAACGCCATGCAGGCGGATTCCGTCGCCGTGATCGGCGCAGGATACATCGGCGCCGAGCTTGTCGAGCAGTTCAGCGAGGCCAGGGTTCGCGCCACCCTCATCGACGGCCTCGATCGCGCACTCGCCAAAAACTTCGATGCGCCCATCACCGAGCAGGTCGAAGCCGTGTACGCCGAGCACGGAGTGGAGCTCGCACTGGGCCAGATGGTCACCGAGTTCCGCCTGAACGAGAGCGGCACCGGCGTCACCGTCGTGACCACCGCCGGTGAATACGATGTCGACTACGCCATCATGGGCGCTGGCTTCCTTCCCCGCACCGATCTGTTCGAGGGCCAGCTCGAAACCCTTCCCAGCGGTGCCATCAAGACCGACGAGTACATGCGCGCATTCCCGGCCGGCAGCACCGAGGCCAGCTCCGACATCCTCGCCGCCGGCGACTCCTGCACCGTGCTCTACAACCCCACCGGAACCTATGATTACATCCCGCTGGCCACCAACGCCGTGCGCCAGGCCCTGCTCGTGGCTGCCAATATCGAGGAGCCCGTGCAGAAGTACATGGGCACGCAGGCAACCAGCGCCGTACAGCTCTACGACCTGTCCCTTGCGGCGAGCGGTCTCACCCAGGCAGGTGCCGAGGCCCGCGGCGTGAACGCTCGCTCCACCACCATCGTCCAGGATTACCGTCCCGATTTCATGCTCACCACTACGCCGGTTACCGCGACCCTCACCTGGGATCCCGAGACCCGTCGCGTGCTAGGCGCCCAATTCCTGTGCCGCCACGACGTGGCCGAGGCCGCAAATGCGATCTCCATCGCCATCCAGGCGCGTTTCACCATCGATCAGCTCGCTAACGTCGACCTGTTCTTCCAGCCCAACTTCTGCCAGCCGGTGAACTTCATCGGCGCCGTGGCCATGCAAGCTGTGGCCGAACAGGACGCCTGCTAACCCGCTGCTCAGAACAACATTCATCTGCTTAGGGGGCGCCGATCACCTTCGGTGCCCCTTCCTTTTGTGACATCGGCCATCTCGACAGCGCGTCCGCTGCCCGACGCCAATAGACCTTCTGAAAGCGAGGTCTCTTGCAGGTAAAACCACCGTCTCAGTCCTGCCAAACGAAATCCCGCGCTTTCGAAAGATCCAAAACAGCATAATCGTCCGTCTGAAAAGATGGCGCAGAGCCCCTCGGGCCACGTCTTCTGGCCGCTATGCATCCGCTAGGCAAAAATAGCCCAATTGATGCACTTCTTCAGCACGCCGTTTTCAATTCGTCGACTTTTGGTAATTACTTATCGCTTCCTCGAGATATAAGGCCCATTTGGATGCACGCGACCAGGTGTTTTACGCGCCAGAATGCGTTGCTACCGGCCAGTCTGGAAAACTAATTACCAAAAGTCGATGAATTGACTTCAAACGCCTTCGCGCGGCCCGATCCCCCATTTGGGTACAAGCTCATTCACCGAGGGAGGGGGCATTTAATGGAACAGGTGATTTGCGGCGCCAGCGCCTTTGAGCTTTATCGGATCCCACCCCAGGCCACACTGCTGCTCCCAGAGTTTCCCCGCTTTTCGACGCGCCGGCAACGCAGCGCCATCTCCCGGTCGAACGACCTGGGTCCTTGGCTAAATCTTCCAATACACACCCTGTGCGACAGTCCGTCAGCCAGAACACGGTCTTCGGCAATCAAGGACCACGTCTGGAGCGGGGACCTCCCAAGTTCAGCTATCTGGGAAAACAACGAAGTCGGTATTCAGTACACCTCGCCGCTCATGACATTGCTCACCTTGGCGCCGCTCGTCTCGGTGCACCGTCTCACCATGGCCGCTTACGAACTCTGCGGGACATTCGCCATCTACACGCCCACCAAAGAAATGCAGCACGAGCTCGACCGCTTGCGCAATCAGCGCCTCGTATGGCCGGGAGGATGGCGACAAGTGTATGACCACGCGGGCAAACCGACGTCTCTTTGGCACCGCGACCCGCTCGTGACGCTTCATGAGCTTCGCGGGCTCTGCGAGGAAAGCAAGGGCATGCACGGCCATCGCCAGTTTTGCCAGGCCGCACGCGCGGTCACGGGCGTTACGGCGTCTCCCCTCGAAGTGCAAGCATCCATGCTGCTGAACCTTACGCGACGACGCGGCGGCGAAGGGCTGGGGCCCATCGTCAACAACCACCCCATCACGCTGAACCGCGACGCCCGCATTCTAGCCGGCCAATCAACCTGCTACGCCGACATCCTTTTCCCCGAAAACGACATCCATCCGACAATCGATATCGAGCTTCAGAGCCATATGGTTCACGATGGGGGCCGAGCGGGCGGAATAGACTCCAACCGCATGCTCGGCCTCAAGCGCATGGGTGTCGAGGTCATCATGGTGACGGCCGAGCAACTCTATGACCCCGGGAGGTTCCATCGTCTGTCGGCCCACTTGTCGTCGTTGCTCGGAAAACGGCGAAAAACGAAATCGGCGGGCATGGAAGCCGCCGAGCGCGACCTAAGGTGCGAGGTCCTTTCGAACTGGGAACAGCTGGTTCGCTGAGTTCTCAACGGGTCCCCGCGTACTCCATCTCGCGCTCTGCTCGTGCGTTGACCTCGGCGAAGACACGGCTGAAAAATTCCTCGTCGAGCAGGCGGTACGCAGCGCCGGTGACCGGGTGATTGGTGCGCACGGTCTCATGGGCGATGGCGCAGGTCGCAGAGACCGACACCACATCGATCTCGTACTGAGGAAACGCCGCCGCGACCTCGATGAGCTGTGGCGTGAGACGCGGCATGAGGTCGAGTTCGAGAGACTTGCCGAACAGGTCGAAATCGCCCTGCTTCTTGATACGGAAATCCCGCCTGGGTTGCTCGCCACGCGCATCAAGCAAATCGCTCACGGCCTGGTTCCACGTGCAGTCGGCAAGCAGGTGAACCCATGTGCCGAGCACCATGTCGAACAAGGAGCGTCGCAGCTCATCGCGGCTCAGCGCGCGTCGGGAGGTCGCGAACGCGTCACGCTGGCACGCGGCGGTTTGGGCCACATCGAAATCCCACTCGAACGTCGGCGTGTGCGCGGGAGACACGTGGGCGACCTCGGCTGCGAGGGAGGCGGGCGCATGCCAGGGCAGCTCCAGGACAGGGCCCCCGGCCGCCGCAGAGCCGATAGGGCCAACGGGCGCTCGAGCAGAATCGGCGTCCGCGAAACCGGAGGCACCGGAAGCAAAACCAGGCGCGCCGACACCTCCCCTCGTTGCGCAATCGTCGCCGAGCGCATCCAACAGCCCGCACTCGCGCGCGAGCGACAGCACGTACGCATCAAAGAACTCACCCGCGCGCGGCTTTGGGATGTGCTCAGGCTTGGCGAAATGCGTCACGCGATACGGAACGGGCCGCACCACGCCGGGCACCATGTAACCCACGTAGATATCGGGAATCAAGTTTCCAAAAAGGAACGCATTGCCATCGCGCACGGCGCGCGCAACGGAGCCGCCGCCCTTGAGCAGCCGCTCCGCATGCGCGATATGTATGTTCCAGCTAGGCACTAGCTGCGGACCTCGCCGCCGGTGGCCTTGCACACCTTCGTCACCAGCTTGGAGTGAGCGCGCTCGACCTCCTCGCTCGTGAGGGTGTGGTCGTCGGCGCGATAGGTAAGCGCGAAGGCCATGGACTTCTTGCCAGCGCCCACGCGCACCGGGTCGCGATACACGTCGAACAGGCGCACGCCCACGAGCAGCTTGCCGCCGGCGGAGCGCAGACGGCGCTCCAGGTCCTCGCAGGTCACGTCGTCGTCAACAACGATGGCAAGATCGTGCTCGACGCTCGGGAACTGGGAGAACTCGCGATAGGCCTCCTGGGCGCCAGCGCCCTTGATCAGCGCCTCGAGATTCAGCTCAAAAGCCACCACGGGGATATCGATGCCGTAGACGTCGCGCGCGTCGGGATGGATCTCGCCGACCCAGCCGAGAACCGTACCGCCGGAGAGCACCTCGGCGCCGCGGCCGGGCTGCAGGAAGGCGTAGTCGTCGCCGTCGGCGGGACGGAAGCGGACCTTAGGCGTGCGCAGCTGGGAGAGCAGCTCCTCAACAACGCCCTTGCCGTCGAAGAAACGAAGCGGCATGGGCTTGTGATTCCAGGTCACATCGCCCATGGAGCCGGAAAGCACGCCCGCCACGGACTCGCGCTCCTTCGGCGCGCTGGCGTTCTCGCGGCCGAAGAACAGCGTGCCGATCTCATACAGCTGCACGTTTGCGGTGCTGTGCTTGATGTTGTACTCGACGGACTGCAGCAAGCCCGGGATAAGCGAGCGGCGCATCTCGGTCTGCTCGGCCACGAGCGGGTTCATGATCTCGACCGGGCATCCACGGCCCTCGTCCGTCATGCCGATGCGCTCGAGGTCGCCCGGCGCGGCGAAGGAGAAGTTCATGGTCTCGTTGAGGCCGCAGGCGCGCAGGATCTGACCGACCTTGCGAGTGAGCTGCTGCTCGCGGGTAAGGCCGCCGATGTGGTTTTTGGCGGCGGGGATGGTGGCCTCGACGCGATCCATGCCCCACAGACGCAGGACCTCCTCGATCAGGTCGATCTCACGGGTGAGGTCGGGGCGGAACGTGGCGGGCATGACCGCGAACGCGCGCGCATCCCCCTCCCCCTCGGCCTCGACGGAGCAGCCGAGACGCGTAAGCGCCGTCTCGATGAAAGAGGGCTCGATCGCGGCGCCGCACAGCTCGTGCACGCGGGAAAGGCGCAGGCTGATGGGAGCGAGCTGCTTGGGCGCGGGATAGACGTCCACGCAACCCGGGGCAACCTTGCCGCCGGCAAGCTGCTCGATGAGGGCGCAGGCGATGTTGGCAACATCCACGCATCCGGTCTCGTCGACCTGGCGCTCGAAGCGGATTGAGGCGTCGGAGATCAGCGCGAGGTCGCGGCTGGTGTGGGAGGTGCGGCCGGCGTTGAAGCAGGCGCTCTCCACCAGCACGTCGACGGTGGCGTCGGTAACCTCGGACTCCATGCCGCCCATGACACCCGCGAGCGCGACCGGGGTGGCGCCGGCCTCGCCGGTGGCGATGAGGCCCATGCCCGCGGAGAGCGTGCGCCCCACATCATCGAGGGTGCGGAAGACCTCGCCCTCACGCGCCGCGCGCACGGCCACGGTGCGCTTGCCGCCCTTCTCCTCGAACGCGTTGAGGTCGAAGGCGTGCAGCGGCTGGCCGGTGAGCATCATCACGTAGTTGGTGATGTCCACAACGTTGTTGTGCGTGCGGATGCCGCAGGAATTGAGGCGCTGGACGAGCCACTCGGGCGAGGAGCCGACCTTCACATCGCGCACCACGCGGGCGACGTAGCGATCGCACAGGCCCTCGTCGATGAGCTCGACCGAGATGGTCTCGGCGGTCGGGGCGCCGGACTCGGCGGCGATGGCAGGCAGGTCGACGTGGAAGTCGCGGTCGTAGATGGCGCCGACCTCGCGCGCGATGCCGATCATGGAGAGGCAGTCGGCGCGGTTCGGGGTGATCTCACAGTCGAGCACGGTGTCGGACGTGCCCAGGTACTGGGCAAACGGCATGCCGATGGGGGCATCCTCGGGAAGGATCATGATGCCCTCGTGATCGGCGGAGAGGCCGAGCTCGCGCGCGGAGCAATTCATGCCGCAGGACACAACGCCACGAAGCTTGCCCTTCTTGATCTTGATGTCGCCGGGCAGCTCCGCGCCGATCATCGCGGTCACGATGTGGTCGCCCTCGTTGAAGTTCTGTGCGCCGCACACGATCTGCAGGGGCTCCGGGTTGCCCTCGGCGTCCACGTTGTTGGCGCCCACGTCGACCATGGTGACCCACAGGTGATCGGAATCGGGATGGGCCTCCTTGGAAAGGACCTTGGCCGTCACGATGTGGTCGAAGGACTCGCCCACCGTCTCGATGGCCTCGACCTCGGTGCCGGTGCGGATGAACTCACGGGAAAGCTCGGAGGGGTCCTCCGGCAGCTCGACCATGCTCTTCAGCCAGTCGTAAGAAACTTTCATCTCAAACCTCTTCTATAAGCACCTCAATTTAGGGGCAGTCCCCAAATTGAGGTCTCGAACATCTTCTTAGAACTGATTCAGGAAACGCATGTCGCCGGTGACCAGCGTGCGCAGGTCGGGCAAGTCGTAGCGGAGCGCCGCGATGCGCTCGACGCCGGCGCCGAAGGCGAAGCCGGAGTAGACCTCGGGATCGATGCCGCAGTTGCGCAGGACGTTGGGGTCAACCATGCCGCAGCCCAAGATCTCGATC
>ERZ833782.1295-NODE-1295-length-22627-cov-3.769803_pt1 | contig 22627 bp, 14 predicted proteins | sample MGYA00519577_ERZ833782 | MGnify/ENA primary metagenome ERZ833782 (study PRJEB31850, sample SAMEA3708745) | human gut metagenome | biome: human gut; feature: human-associated habitat; material: faeces | place: China | collected 2014 ...
AACGGTGTGCGACCAAAAACTGTTGAACGACACCCTTCAAATCCCCCTCAGCCTATTAGCTGAAAACCTGGAGATTATCCATTTCGATAACCGGGAGGAAGCGCTGATGGGAGAACATCAAGTAGTCCTATCCGACAATTATATGTTGGTCTGGCACTCGGACGTGCAGCCGGCCAAGCTGTTTGACCGGAAAGGGAAGTTCCTGACAACCATCGGTGCAAAGGGACAAGGGCCAGGCGAATACCGGACGATTTACGATGTGCAAATCGACGAAGCCAACAACCGAATCTATATGCTTCCCTGGTCAGTCGGCCAACTACTGGTTTACGACCTGCAAGGGAATGTGCTGCCGTCTATTCCGCTTTGCCTGAATATCCCGAAAGGCAAATTATGGATCAACGCAAAGGATTCTCTGATAGCCGTATTCGCATTACCTTTCCCCAATGTACCGGCCGTTGCCTGGACACAAGACTTGAAAGGGGAACGGAAGAATTACATAGAAGCGGGGCCGCTCACAGCCTACGATTATAATTCGGAAGTATATGCCGGCTGCAACATGGACGGCATATACGATTGCATGCTCAAATACAGCCTGCCGACACGGAAAGACACACTCTATCATTATGATTTCCATCATAACGTGCTGATTCCTCATTTCACCATGACCTTTACAACTACCAACCCGATCCCGAATCATGACTATTTCGAGTTACCCCATCATTTCTTAGGGACTACGGCCGAGAATATTCAAATATCCAAAAACATATTCGGCACCACCAATCACAAACATTTCATAATCGACAAAGCAACCGGGAAAGGAGCTTATATGCATCTTGTCAATGATTTCTTAGGGAATGAAGAACTGCCTTTGACCAGTTTTGACGGCAATTTTCCTCCCTATCCCAACTTCCGCAACGGTTACTATATCCTGAACCAAGATCCGGGAAACCTCCGCGACCGGCTTGAAAAAAGCATGAAAACAGGCAAACTCTCTCCCGAACAAAAAGAGAAAGTGACCCGATTATTAAACTCTGTCAATGAGAACGACAACAACCTTCTCTTTTTAGCTAAGTTAAAGCAATAAATACATAATAAATCATTACATTCGCTACAAATACAGATTCAAGATGAAAAAGCACCTTTTTACCATAAGTATCCTGTCTGTTTTACTGTTAGCAACAGGATGCAAACAAACAGAAGAAAAAGTACGACACATCCCGACCGCTCCACAGATGAAAGCCCGGATAGACCGTTCCGAACCCGTAAAAACCGTGGATGTAGAGCAAGCCGCCGAAAATCCCGTTCCGTTGAAGCTGAGCCAGATCGCCTCCGAGATCGAATACTACACCGTCGGAGACGCCCGGTTCACCGTCACCCAGGCTATCGAGTTGCCGGACAGTGGTGCTTTTATCACCTTCAATAATCCGCGCATCTACTACCGGAAACAAGGCATTCCGAGTAAACGATATGGCTTCAAAGCATTGGCCTATAAATGGAACAACGAGATGAACGGACAGAACATGTTCTACGACAAAAAAACGACCCGCATGTATGTCGCCCTCAGCGGAAAGACACAGGAAACACGGAGAACCGGGACAGACAGCATCCCCTTCATCGGAGTTTTGCCGCCATTGGACACGATGCTGACAATCAAAAGTTACTTCTTCCCCGAAAGCCCCATCGAGAAATACCAGCTCGGCCGGCGTGGCGACAGGTTACTCGGCTTTTCCTCCACCGGTTACACTTTGTGCAGCTACAGAGAAACGGCGGGAGAACCGGACGGAATCACGACATTCAACCTCCAAGGCGATACACTCTGCAAGTTCCGGTTGAAAGAAGGGAAATTGGCCCCGCGCACGATGACGGACAGTATTCCGTTCTTTCAAACATTCTATTGGAACACCGGACAAGACAAGATGACATTCATGATCCCCTATTGTGACACCGTCTACCAACTGCGTGATCCGCAAACCGCCGCCCCGCTCTACGCGATCCGTTATGGAGAGCAAGGACTTCATCTGAAAGAGATGAAGGACGCTAAAATCCCGGAAGGCAAAATATGGCTAAAGACCTTCTATGAGAATCCCAAAGGGCTGTTCATGGGCCTCTACCAGAAAGGAGGCAGAAAGATCGTCGATTGGATCGGCTGGGAATATACCTACAAGCCGACCTTGACCCATCAGGCCGTCTACCTGAAAGAAGAAGGACGCACGGTTATGCTGCCTGCCGGCAAAAACAGGGGCTTCATCAACGACCTGGACGACGGACTGCCTTTCTGGCCGGACGGACAAACGGACGATTGCCTGTATATGCTCCGCACCGTCACCGAGATGCGCGAACTGGTGAAGCGCACCGGCTCGCCCAAGCAAAAGAAACTGCTCGAACTGCTGGACAATCCGAAAGTATTCGAACGGGATTATGTAATGATCGTCGTACGATAAGGATAGCCCTTCCGGTCACAAACCGTATTTCCGCATCTTGTTATAAAGCGTCTGCCGGCTGATATCCAGCTGTTGGGCGCAAAGTGTCAGGTTGCCGTTCTTCTCGCGCAACACTTCACGGATAAACTGCTTCTCCATCTCCTCCAATGTTACCGGACGGGACGAAGGAGCGGTTTCTTCTATATAGAAATCGTCCGCACCAAGCGAAGACGAATCCGTCAGCAGGACAGCCCGCTCGATCGTTTGCTGCAAACCTGAAAGATCCCCTTGCCGGATCAGGCCGGACAGCTTGACAAGTCCGTCAGGCGTGACGGCCGGCAACTGTTTGCCATACGCCTGTGCATATTTTTTCAATAAAGATCCGACCAAGAGGGAAACAACCTGCTCATTCTCCTCCTCCGCCGATATCCGCCTCACGGAAGCCGCTTCTGCCCTCTCCTTCCTCCTGCGCCGGAAAGCTCCTTGCAAAGTGGCTATCAACTTCTCGTTATCCCACGGTTTGACAACGAAATCAGCCGCTCCCCTTTTCAAGGCGGAAACGGCCAGTTCGATATCTCCGAAAGCCGTAATCAAGACCACCTGAGGAGAATCGGGACAGTCGACAATACGCTCCAGCCAGAACAAGCCCTCGCTTCCATCCTGCCGTCCGGTCACAAAATTCATATCCAGCAGGACAATATCGACATCTCCTTCACGCAACAAAGCCGGTAACAACGTCGGCACAGACACTCCTACCACCGTCTTGAATTCACGTGCCAGAATCATCTTCAATGTTTTCAGCACCGCTTCGTTATCATCCACAAGGACTATCTTTCCATCCAGCATAGTTTCATTTTTTTCTTCCTACAAAGTTATTATTTTCTGCCAAGAAATCCGCAATCAGATGCAAGTGTAATTTGTTTTCGACAATGTCGCATATCTTTTCGGCAATGTCGTGTATATTCTCGACGTCGCCGTGTATATTTTCGACATTGTCGAAAACAAGTTACACTTGCATGAAAGTAAAAAATCCCTTTCATTCAAAGGCGATCCCATTGTCCAATAATTGGACAAATTTGCGGTTCCCCGAAGAAAAAAGAACTATCTATTGCGACATCCACAGAAAGGGGATAGCTTTGATTCGTATTTAAAAGCAAAAGTCATGAAAGCTGTAGCATTCAAACTGGTCCTCCGTAGTTGGTGGCGCAATAAAACATTTTCCATTATTTCGATTGTCAGCCTCGCGATCGGGATTGCCTGCACAAATCTGTTGGTAGCCTTCGTCATATATGAATTCAACATCGAGGCGGATAATCCGAACAAGGAAAAGATCGTCTATATGGCGCAAGACTCGCCAATGAAGTCAGGAGAAAAGGCCTCTTTTATAGTTGGAAAGATCCCGATCCAGCTAAAAGAGCAATATACGGAAGTGGAGGATTACCTGCGCTTCAGCTCGATCGACTGCAATTCCGTCACCATAGGGGACAAGAAATACGATCCGATCTTGATTACCAGGACAGACACTACTTTCGCCCGCTTCTTCGAATATGAAGTGCTGTACGGCAACCTGCATGACGCCCTTTCCGCCCCGGACAAAGCCGCGCTGAGCGAATCGTGCGCCCGGAAACTGTTCGGAAAGACAAACCCGGTAGGAAAAATCGTCCAAATAGACCTGGCGGACGGAGGCATGCGCCAGGAAAACGAAATGACGCCCCTTTCCCGTCCTTTCCAAATTGCCGCCGTCTTGAAAGAACATCCTCAGTCCTACCTCAAGTTCGACATGCTCACCGGTATCGGGCAGGACTATTACGGAGGAGGAGTCGCCCTCCTAAGGGTCTCTCCCTCGTTCGACAAAGAAGCATTCGCCCAAAAGATCAAGGCAGACGGCGTCCCTACGCTGCAACAGGAGAAAGGACGCTACTATTTCTACTCCTTGCAAGAATCCTATTTCCAGCACTACCCGCAAGAGTCGATTCCTTATATCGCCCGTTCCCAACAATCGCTGTTACTCATCGGGCTGATATCCGCATTGCTGATCCTGCTGATCGCCTGCTCCAACTATATCAACCTCAGCTTCTCCCGGATCCTTCAACAGATACGGATCATACACACGCAGAAACTGATGGGAGCCACACAAGCGGAGATGAATTACCAGCTGTTTCTGGATACATTCCTCACGGTCGGCATCGCTTTCCTGCTATCGTTGCTGATCGCCCACGACCTGATCCCCGTTTTCAACCGGATCATGTCCGGGAGGATCACTACCGGATTTTTCCTGAACAGGCAGGTGCTGCCTGTCATCTGCGGACTGATCCTGATCCTGTCCGTTATCCCTGCTTGTTACATGAGCCGGAAAATCACCAACCTGACGGATAGCAACTACCGCCTGTTCTTCACCGGAAACAAAAAAAGAAAAATCGTCACCGCCCTCTCCGTCATGCAGTATATCATCTCCATCGGGCTGGTAATCGGGACACTCACCATCTACGCGCAATTGCGACTGACGCAGAAGAAAGGTGAATGCTACCGCAACCTGATCGAAATCGGAAGCTGGAAAGGTGGAAAACTGGATGTCAACACATTCGCAGCCGAACTGAAGAACAGGCCGGAAATAGTCTCCGTCACACGCGCCGGAGGTTCCATCCTCTTCGCCTGGCTCCAACAGATCGTTATCAAGAACAGGGACGGGTCGGAATCCTACTATTCGTCGGTCCAATATTTAGGGGAAGAAGATTTCCTTCAAACCTTGGAGCTGCAAATCCTTCAAGGACTGCCTCCCCGGGAAGCGATGCGGAAATACGGCCGGCCGGTCTACATCAACCGGAGATATGCGGACATCCTGATCCCGGCCGGTGAAAACCCCGTTGGTCAGCCGGTCAGCCAGTATGACAAATCCTTCCGGGACATCCTGCCCAGCGATCCTAAACAGACATGTACGATCTGTGGGATTGTCAGCGACCTCTATATCAATACGCTGGAAGAAGAAGCGATGCCATCCCTGATCTACCTCAACAACGCCGGTGACCAACACTACCGAACGCTTTATGTCAGGCTGAATGACAAACAGAAAAAGGAAGGGATGGAAACGCTGCAAGCTGTATGGAAGAAGGTAAACCCGAGCGAATATTTCACCTATATGGATGTATACGAAGTATTCATGCAACGCAACCGCAGAACGACCGATATGGCAAACTTGCTGTTGATGTATTCCATCATCAGCATCTTCCTGACCTGCTTCGGCCTGTTCGGAATGGCTTTGTACGCGACTGAACAACGGACCAAAGAGATCGGCATCCGGAAGGTGAACGGAGCCAGCACACGGAGCATCATGTTCCTGCTGATCCGGCAATTCGTCAAATGGATAGCAGTGGCATTCGTGATCGCAACACCTCTTACCTGGCTGCTGCTGAACCGTTGGTTGGAAAGTTTCGCCAACCGGGTGAGCATTTCCCCGCTCTATTTCTTGATGGGCGGAGGCATCGTCTTGGCTATCACGTTGCTAACGGTAGGATGGCACAGTTACCGGGCTGCCTCGAGTAACCCGGTAAAAAGCCTGAGGAGTGAATAAAGGGGAAGAAAAACTATCCGTTCAAAACTCGAAGCGCACCCCGGCTCCGACACCTATCAATGTCATGTTCTCGGTGCGATAACTCACCGGCTGGTTGTTATCGAAATAATAAGAATAACGCGGCTCCAGGTACAAACTCCAATCCCGGTAGAAACGGTAAGAGACACCGACAGACAGGTTCAGCGACCATTGCAGTCCGTCTATGCCGGAACGGTATGTGGCAGATTTCTGCTCATCGAGGCTATATGCCTCCACATGATAGACGGAGCGCACTCCTTTCTCTATCATGAAACCACCGGAGACGTACACATTCCAATTCGGATTGTCCCACAAATTAACCACCAGGTTGACTGGAATACCTAAATAGTGAAGACCCAATGTTGCCCGACCGCTAATCGTCCGGTTCTGGCTCAACTTCGTGTACAAATAAGTATAAACCAAGCCGCTCTCAAGGGCGATACGGTTATTCAGGTGCTTTCGTACGGTTATCCCGAATGACAAGGGCGGTGCGCAATCCACCTGGGAGAAGTTTTCCGGGCCGCCACCCATCTCTAATTCCGGTTCGTCGTCCGTAACAGGAGGAACGGGAGGAAGAGGCACATCCGGGTCCGTCGGGGAGTCGCTCATATCATCCTGATAAGTGTTATCCAACCCCATACCTAACGATAAATGCCCGCCTGTCCCCATATTGGCTCCGATCTGCCATCTGCCGCCCTTCGCCTCCGGCCTATCCGCCCTTGCGAGCAGTTGTTGAGTCCGGTGCTTTTCCGGTTCCGGCCCCAAGTGCCGTATGGCAGGGACTTTGGCTGACGGGTGCGTAACCTCCGATTTTGGAGGAAGCTCGATTTCTCCTTCTTCTCCTATAGCTTCTTCCCAAGCGATCGTATCAACAGGACTGGGGGCGGCAACCGCTTTTCGTGCAACATGGGCAATTATCCGTTCCCGTGCTTGACGCGGGAGAGCAAAAGAAGCGCCTCTATCCGGTTGCTGCTCTTCAGTATCCATTTTCTTAGAATTCGTCTTTTCGGCGATCTGCCCCTCCTCCTGCAATCCCGTGCCGGACGTGGGAACGGAAGTGGTCGGGTACAGACGGATCAGGAGCAACAGGGCAAGAACAGCGGCGGCAACAGTTGCCCAGCCACCGATCCTCCAAACGGAAAGACGCGGACGTTCGGTCATCTTCGCCTCGATCTGTTCCCAACCCTTCATATCGACGGGTAGCCGGTGATCTTCCAGTTTTTGCCTTACCTTCAAACTGAACAGGTCTAAATGTTCATTATGTTCTGTTTCTGCTGACATTGTCCTGCGCTATTAAAGATTGAACCATTTCCTGTAATGCTTTCCTTGCCCGCGCAAACTGGGAGCGGGAAGTGATCTCCTGTATATGAAGCATAGCCGCTATTTCCTTATGCGTATATCCTTCGATGGCATACAGGTTGAAGACAGTCCGGTAACCGGTGGGCAACCGGGAGATGCATTCCAGTAAATCATCGGCCGACAGACGGTCCAGTACGGAAGCATCCACGTCTTCAACCTGTTCTCCATATTCATCAATCGGGGCACTCGACCGGAGAGCATCGTATTTACGGAGATATTCGAGTGCCGTCGTCACAAATACCCTTCGTAGCCAAGCGCCAAAGGGGCCAGTCGCCGAATAGGTCTGTATTTTGGTGAATACTTTGATAAATCCATCCTGAAGCAAATCGCGGGCCGTCTCCCTGTCATGGACATAACGGGCACATGGTAGAGTCAACAAGCAAGTGCAATTATAGTCATAAAAATGAAATTCATCCAAAAATCGTCATTATTAAAAGAAAAATCAATAAAGATTTGCAAACTTTAAAATAATCGTTTACATTTGTGCATATCAAAACCCTAACTATGAAAAGAAACCGAAACCTTGACAGCAAAAACAAAAAGAATTATTGACCAAAGCCAGGCTATGATTAGTAAGGCTTTTTGTACGGGTGGTATTTATACCACCCGTTTTTGTTGCTCCCATTTCTCGAAAAAATACTCTTTGGGGCTTCTGAAGCCCAGCTTTTCCCGAGGCCTACGGTTGATCTTCTTCTGTATCTCCATGACGAAACGGTCGCTCACCGTATTAAAATCAGTGCCTTTTGGGATGTACTGCCTAACCAGCTTATTGGCATTCTCTATAGCCCCTTTTTGCCAAGAGCAATAACTGTCCGTAAAATAGACGGTAGCTCTTAACTTTTTCTCTATGAGTTCATGGCAGGCAAACTCGCCGCCATTATCCGTCGTTATGGTCCTAACGCCTTTGCCCCTATAAGGGAACAGAAGACGGTTCACCACTCTCGGCAGGGAAGCTGCCTTCTTGCCATCGGGCAGCTTTTCCATCAGCAATAAGTTGCTTGACCTCTCGGTTAAGGTAAGGATCGCCCCTTTGCCCCCCTTGCCAACGATAAGATCCATCTCCCAGTCGCCGAAGCGGGTGCCATCCGCTTCCAAAGGGCGTTCGCGGATACTCGTGCGGTTGGGGATGTTCGTGACTTTTGTAGGACAAAGACGGGATATATGCCGACGATACTTCATCTTGTGACGACAATGGGAAGCAAGCTCACCACTAAAGTCCGCACGTATACGTCTATAGAGGGTCTCATGGGAGATCTTATACCCTTTCCTCTTCAAATAACCGGATATTTGCATGGGAGACCAATCTTCTTCTACCAACAAACGCAACGCCTCTTTTTCTATGGCGCTAGGAATTTTACGATTGCCGGGGAGACGTTCACGCCGTTCGCGCGACATCTCATCCGCAAGGCTATAACTATAAACACGATGACTTTTATTGCGTCTGAGCTCACGACTTACCGTACTGGCCGACACTCCTATTTGAAGAGCTATCGCTTTTTGGGTCTTACCTTCTTTTAGTCCCAAAGATATTGCATATCTTTGCTCACGGGTTAATTGTTTATACTTCATAACAATACAAAAATAATTAATCCTAAGGAGACTTCGGTCTCCTTTTTTATTGTATTGCTAATTGATTCTACGCTCTCAGGGGCTATGCACCCCTGCCGCTGGGGCAAACCCGCAGTGGTTTTTTCATGGGAAACACACTGCGAAGTTGCACTTCTAAGTTGAATTTGCAGAAAATTACTTAATAAAGTAAGGTGTGATACTGTTTGTCAACCGTTCAAGTCCTTCAACTCTATCAATTTGTTTACGATGGCATAGACGGTCAAGCCGCTGGCACTGTGTACCTGTAATTTTCGTGCGATATTCCGTCGGTGTGTGATGACGGTATGGGTGGAGAGATACAACCGGTCTGCAATCTCCCGGTTTGTCATGCCTTTCACCACGCAGACGACAATCTCTTTTTCCCGGCTGCTCAGTGTCTGCTGGTCATCACTTTCCCCTTCTTCGGGCGGCACTTCTTCGGTGTTGAGGCGTTCCAGCTTGTGCTTCAACTCGTCCGCACTGTCGTATACGGATATCTGGTCGTCGTAGGAGCGAAGCAGGAACGGGTCGCTCACATTATATAAAAGGGCGAAGCATTTCATATCCGGGCAGCCGCATTCGTCTTTCAGATGTTGCAGGTTGAAGTTTCCGGGAATGGAAGGATTCATAATCAGAATGTCCGGCTTATAAATGCGTAAGCCCTCTGTCAGACAGTCTGCCGCTGTTATCTCGGATATCTGGATACGGAATCCGGGTAAGCGTTTCAGCAGCGTTTCCAGTCCGCACCGGATGATGGCGGACGATTCGGCTATCGCTATTTTGATGTTAGTGGACATGGCAGGTGGTTTTATTGTTTTTCTAAAGATAGAATAGCTGGTACGAAGATATAGTCTTCTACCCGGTTATGAGAAGCAAGATCCTGTTCCGTCGCGAAGATATCGAATAGGACGCTGTTGAGCAGGTTACTGTCCGGTCCCGGATAATACTTCAGGATCAGGTTCTTCAGTTCCGTAATTTTCATCTCGATCTGGTCGTGCCGCTTACGGAAGATGGTGATGTTATATTTCGGGTCTTTCTTTCCTTCCAGCAAATTACGGACATACGGAAAGACGGTTTTCTCTTCGTACGACATATGTTTGTGTACCTCTTCGGCATATTCGTCGAAAAAGCGGCGGATCACGAAAGCCACATCTTTTGGGCAACTCACGATCGCCTCTGTCAATTTGTGGCGGATATGGGGAAGACGGAAGTTCAGGAAATAGTCGTGTGCATTATGCAGATAAGTGATAAGCGAGGAGATAGAGATATCCTTATGAACTTCTGCTGTCGGGACCGTCTCCTCTTCTGTCAGAAAGTTGACGACAGTCAGGAAAGTATGTGTGTCGATCTTATTCTGCCGGCATACTTCCCCGATGTTTTTCTCTCCGAACCCCAGGTCGATACCGAAGCGGCTCATCACAAGGACCATCGGATAATTCTCGCATATCAGGTCACTCATCTTACTTGTTTCCCTGTATTTTCCGTTCTTCATGTTTCCCATATCTTTTATTATTTGTATAGTAGGTTGATTATAAGCATGCATATTGAGGTTCATCCGCCGGTACGACAGCTATGCATTCCGTTTCGATCAGCCAGCCCGGACGGCACACGGGAGCATGTACGATCAGATGGGGGAACGACGGATACCGGCTTTCGATATATTGCTTGACCACGACATAATCGGCCGGGTCACGCAAGTAGACGATCGCCTGCATAATGTCTTGTAATCCGGCACCCGCTTCCTGCAATAAGACGTCGATATTTTCCAGCATACGTTCCGTCTGTTTCAGGATATCCCCCGGATATACGATCTCGCCTTTGTTGTCGATGCTCGCGGTTCCGGAGATGAAGATTTGTTTCCGGTCGCCATAGATTACGGCTGTCCCCCGTTCGAAAGTCACCCCGTATTCGTAGGTCGGATTCAGATGGGTGGGAGCATAGAGAAACTGGATTTGCCCGGGTTGCAAACCTTTTACGGCATAGGTATCCATCTGGACAAAAACGTTCGGATCGGCATGGCGTCCTTCTATTCCCGTACTGGAAATATAATGAGTTTTTTCCGTCAGGTCTTGCGTGACGAAAACCTCTTTGCGAGCCTTGACGACACCGGCATAGTTGACATCCACATTTTGGACGAAGAACCAAGTACGGATGCAATCGTTTGCCAATTTGCATCCCTGTTCGGTCAGTTGCAACACGTAATCGTTCAGCAAAAGTCGTGTCTGGTATTCGGAGTTGGAAGCTCTGTTGCAAGAGCCTCCGGTCCAGTATTGTGTATAGTGGTTGTGTTTGGCCTTCGACATTCCGTTTTTGATCGTTTCGACGGTGATACCGGTCTGGAACCAAATCCACATGGCTATTTTGCTCCCGTTCAGTGGAGCCTGTTCCACAACGGAAAGCGGGCAATAGGAATTTTCGCATTCCCAGGCCATCACTAAATCGGCCTGGTTGGCTGTGTCGCTCAGGAAATAGCGTCGGAAAACGGCAGTCGCATTCTTGGGTAATGCCTCTTGGACAACTGCCGCATAGGCCTGCTGGAGGTTCTGAAGTTGTCCGGAAAACGGCAATGTTTGGTCTGTAATAGCGAGCAGGACGTGATATTCGGTTACCCCGCCTTTCCCGGCAAAAGAAGAAATTTGAACTTCGACAGCTTTGTCTGTATATGTCTTTTTGATATAATCCATGTAATATGTGCTTTCTCTTATTCTTTAGCTCCGTTATTGATCCAATCGTCAAGCAACGTCAGGGTGCTGGACGTTGTAATGATGTTGGTATGATCGTATTTGACAATGTTCTCGTGCAAGATGACGTGCAAGAAACTTTCCTCCGCACTTCCCGGCTTGACCAGCTTCAGCCCTTCCTCGCTTTTATCGGCTACGACATCGACCAGCGCCTTGTAGCTTTTATCTTCCGTAAGGTACAGCCCTGCAGCAGGTTCCGTACTCCCTCCGTGGCAAGCCGTACAGGAACGATTGAAGATTTCGGTCTGGACGCTGTTGAACATACCGGCATCCAGATTTCCGGCGTTCAGCCGTATAGTATCCGTCTGTTCCGTATAGTCGGCGGCATAAAAACTGGCGATCCTTTTGCGCAGCTTGTTGATGACACAAACTTCGATCTGTGTGACCTCGCTGGGAATACCGGCCAAGACCATGTCTATCGTCCCGTCGTCTGTCTGGCTAATCCCTTTTGCCGTTTGGGCGAAAGCATTGTCGGGAGTGAATCCGGCCAGCACGACGCTGTAACCGCCCGGCCAGGAATCTACCCCGCTGATTTTGGCGGTCAACTTCACCGTCCCTCCCTCTCTTTCCGTCTGATTGTTTTCATCATATATCTTGCCGTCGTCGCAGGAGATGGCAAGACCGGAAAAGAGCAACAGCCCGGAGATGAATGAATAAATTTCTTTTTTCATGACGTTGAGATTAGAAAGTGTACTGAAGTAAGACAGTTCCGGAATGCATGGCTAATCCTAAGTCGTCGTTGTCGCGATCAAGCTGTGTGTCGTGTCCGGTACGCCCGATGAATTGATACATGGCTTGCAGTTTCAGGTTACAGCCGGTGAAGAAATAGTTGAATCCGACGGCCGGCATATTCAGGAAACCGTTTGTGTCCAATCCATTGCGGTTGAAGAAGTCATAGCGGGCTGTCGCCTGCAATTTATTGGTAACGAAATAACCGCCTTGCACATACCCTCCTAAGTAATTATAGCTCTCGTTGATTTTCTGCCGTTTGGTAAAACCTACGTTCATATAATAGATTTCAGCACCGAGGTACAGGCGGTTTTTCAGCATGGCGAATTCGGCTCCTGCACGGAAGTCGTTCGTACTTTCGCTCTCGCTCTCCACATTCAATGAAGTGGAAAGGCCGAATAGCATTTTGTCTTCCTTCAAACGGTTCGGACTGCCCTGGTTGGACGGCATGACGCCTTTCGGCATGTAAGTGACACGGCCGGCATACAGCAATGACGGGATATGCCAGTCGTCGCTGAACGTTTTGGACGCTACGTTGACGGTACTTCCCGTTCCGTTGAAGATCCCCACTTCGTAGCCGAACTTCTCCTTTACCAATCCATGCACTTCCACTCCGAGATCGAATCCCATGCCGATATTTGGTGTCACGGCATTAAGAGAATAAGGCAGGATAACGGATGAGGTGAGCGATGTCGGCAATGTCGGCATTAACGTTTCGCCCAACGTAGTCAGGTAAGCGTGTGAGAACGGAGTCTTGAACTTGCCGACACGTATAGCAAAACTTTTCTTCATCTCTACGTCGAACCAAGCCTGTTGCAAGATGTTCCCTCCGCTTCCGGCTGCATTGATGGAGAGGTTGAATGTCACCCGGTTGAATGCCTTGCCCGTAAAACCGAGGATGGCATAAGGGATCGAGAAACCGCTGTTATGTATATTATCCTGATTGTAGGCCGGGTCCAGTCCTTCATCATCGTAGTAATTGATATTGGCACTGGTCTGAACCAGCATATAAGGTTTGAAAACGAAATCCCCCTTTTTGGTGGCGATCGTAAAACCTTCTTTGCCGTTTAGTGATACGACACCGTTTTCCGTATCTTCCTCATATTGGGCTATGGCGGACAACGGCAAGAGTAATAATGCTGCAATTATGATTATCAGTTGTTTCATTTTAGTTTGTCTTATGGATAAATTATAAGGAGTTGAGGAATGCGATCACTGCCTCACGCTCTTCCTTGCTCATTTGTTTGAATAAATTTTTGGAGGCTTCTCCTTCGCCACCGTGCCACATGATGGCTTCGGTCAGGTTGCGGGCGCGTCCATCGTGGAGGAAATAGGTATGACCGTTGACTTTCTCCTGCAGTCCGATACCCCAGAGCGGCGTGGTACGCCATTCGTTTCCTCGTGCCAAGCCGCTGACATAATTGTCGTTCAACCCGACTCCCATGATTTCCGACCCCATGTCATGTAGCAGGAAATCCGAATAAGGATGAATGGTTTGTCCGCCGAGCCAAGGCAAACGTGTGCCGTTGAGCAGAGTGGAACCGCCCGCTTGCGTATGCAGCGTAGTGACGTGGCAGAGATGACATTTTGCCTCGTAAAACTTTCGTTCTCCCAAGATGACCTGCGGATCGTTTATGTTGCGTCGCGCCGGAACGCCGAGGCTTTGCATATAAAGGTCCACATCTTCCATATCGGCGGTCGATATGTCGAGCTGGTCGTACGAGAGTCCCATCATGCTGCCCTGGTTGATCTGAGCCTGCCCTTCGCAAATCTCTTCCGGATAGCGGCTGTTTGTCACACCCATATCGCTTGAGAAGCCCAGTTCGACGGTCAGGTCGAGATGCTGTGCCTTGTTACCGGAAAGGCCGACACCGGTGACGCCCTTTTCGGTGATATAGTTGCAACGTCCACTGATGCCATATTCAGGATAATTGCTTTTGGCTGCGAGCGCTTCGATTTCCCGACGGTCGATAGCCATCATCTGTCCCATGCCGACGTGGCGTAACGGGATGCGTACGGTACAGAACAAATCTTCCGGGGCGATACTGTCTTTATACCATTCGGTTATCGTGTAATTAGGTTTGCATAGTTCGTAAGTCTCCCCGTCGGGGAAAGAAAAAGTTTGTTTGTCGTATGTGACGGACAGCTTACCTTCTGGTTTGACGCCGTAGATGGCCTGATCGTGCAATACACGCCCATAGTCGCGGAAGAAAGCACCGTTGCGACGGGAGATATAGACCAGCATGGAAGAGAAACCGTAGTTGCCCGATCCGCCGTTCTCCCACAATGTCGGTTTGGTTCTTCCTGCATTGCGGTGGCAACTGCCGCAAGAATAACCGGCATAGACAGGTCCGAGGCCACCTCCGTCGCCGTTGTTACTGGTGCGTACGTCATCGTAGAGGCCGTCGCCGTTGTTGAAACGGATCGAGTTGGCTCCTGTTATCCAGTCGGCGTTCGTATCATAGGCGACCGATGAGTTTAGGAAAATCGTTGAAGTCCCTGCTGACAGCGCATATCCGTTCGGGACATCTATTTTATCCATATCCATTTTATCGTCCTCTTCACAAGCTACGCATGAAAAGAGCAGGAATAGCGAGGATGCTAACAGGTAAGATTGCTTCATATCATTTTATTGGTTTTCTGAATTTGTTTCCGAATAACGCGAGTCACATTGTGTAATAACTCTGAAACCCTGAAACAGCGGGCATTTGTCTGCTGCTTCAAGGTTTGTCATGATCTATTATCAAGTTTGTAGTCTCAGAGGCATATTTATTTTGCTCCGTCGACAGTACGGGGTTGTCCGTCTTTGAACAGGAGATATTCCAATGTATGGTAACCACGTACACTCTGTGCAGCTCCGATGGCTTCGTCTTCTTCGTCGAAGTTTCCGCTCCATTCCAGATCATCCCAGTTCTGGGAATTCAATACCTGTACGATACCGTTCTGGTCCAGAGGCCAGCTGTCCATGTTCGGGTCCAAGCCTAAATTGGCAACCGGGCCGATAAGGAAAGCTTCGCTCTTTTCCCACGGTTCGCGGGCCGTAATCCATAAGTTGCAGGCCTTTTCGAAGTTGTCGTTGCTCGGGTTCTGTCTGAACAGATTTACCGCATCCAGCAAAAGCTTGTTCTTTTCCTGCAAGTCTTTATAAGTCGGAAGAACGACTGCATCGACAAACTGTTCGGCTATCGCATCCAAATCATCGTCGTATTCAGGGTCGCCGAAAGTCTGGTTTACATACGGCTTTACTTCGTTCAACAGCAGGTTGGCCAGTTCCATGCAGGTGTTCATTGCAGCAACAGCCTCTTCGCTGTCAATGTTATTGCGGAACGGTTGCGGAATAGCCTGAATCGCCTTTGCAGAAGCGAAAATCAGTGTTTTGATTTCTTCGTCGAGATCCGGATTGGTAGAAGCGATCAGTTTAGAAAGCGAGTGCTCTGCGATATCCCCTTCATCGTCGAAATCCTTGTAAGAGTTGAAAGCGCTCAGGTTTCCGTCTACTTTGGACACGTCGTTGTCGTCGATACGGCCGTAGTAGGTGTTACGGATGGAGAAAATATTGTTCGTATAGTCGTCTCGCGAGTGCCAGCTATACCATGATTCGACGGCATAAAGACCGCCTTCTTTGTCACCGCTGGTATATTTGGTATACGGGTCTTTGATCTTGGCATCACCGACTTCGTTGGCGATGTTCCACATACCACTTTCGATCATTTCCTCGATACACGAAAGAGGGCTTTGGTAAGCGCCGGCAGTCTGATCTTTGAAGATCGTGGCGTATGGACCGTGTGAACCTTGCTCGTCGACATAATCCGTTACCCAGGAATTGTAGAGCGTGGTCGCATCGTTGTTCAGCAACATTGCCACGTTGTACATATAGTTACCCCATGCAACGGCGTTTTCAGAACTGTAGTCCAGGCTGACCGGATCTTTTCCGCCACCATCAGGCGTGGGATCGTCGTTGTCGCTACATGCTCCCATCGAGAATGTCATGGCGAGCGATAAGGCTGCCAGATAGAAATAATTTTTCTTTTTCATTTTATTGATAAGTTATTAAATTGTTTATGTTGTTTTTATTTGCTGAGGAACCAGCCGATGTAGGCGATAGCCAGGCTGAATTCGTTTTCACTGTTATATTTACCGCCTCCGATTTTGCGTGTCGTGTAGTCCGCTTTTACGACAAGGTTAGGTAGAGCGTACCAGTTGGCGCCGGCTGTCCACATACTTACTTTGTTGCGTAAGTCCATCGTGTGTTTGCCTTCGCCTTTCTCCTGCGGGTTGTAGTATTCGTAGCGAACGAACGGATAGATTACAGGCACATTCCTGTTGTCTTTGCAAACCGCACGCAGGTTGAAGCCCACTTCACCACCGTAGCTGACTGCACGTTTGGCGATCGGGGTTGTCTGTGTGTAAGGAGAACCGCCACTCTGGTGGTTGTTGACGTTGCTGAGGTCGTCGGCTTTACTCAGATTACCGTATATCATGTTGGCACGTGCGGTGACATATTTGTTTTTGTATTGCAGGTCGGCTGTATAGATGCGCAAAGGTATGTTCCCATATTTGACGTAGGTCTCTGGTTTGTCGGAATTGGCTCCTGTGTTGTGGCAATAGTAGAAGGAACCGCCTATTTTCAATCCCGGTACCCCTAAATAGTTCAGGCGGGCCACGTAGCCCGGCGAGGTGAAGTTGTCTGTTTCGAACAGTCCTTGCTTGCCGCCGGCAACCCATGTATTACGGTCGAAACCGTTGGCGTTCAATCCGGCAACGACCAAAGCCTGATAGTTGAAACGTGTGTAGCCTCGGCCGAACGTACCGAACACTTCGATACCGTTTTCATGCCAGGTGGAAGGAAGGAGAGTCGTTTCGCCTTCCGGACGGGAAGTCCCGAAGAAGTTGATCGGCTCGTGCTGCTCGTTGGTCAAGCCGACCGGGACGATCAGGTGGCCGGCGCGGACATTGAAGGCCGGGTGGACAAGACGTGTGATGTGGAATTGTTCCAAAGCGACTTCACCGCCTTTTTCCACCTCCATTTCATATTCTCCGTTTTCTGTGTTCTCTATCTCATAGGCACTTCCCGTACCTCCTGCCTCAAATTCTATTTCTGCTCCTAATATCCATTGGGAATTGAATTTGTAATCGAAAGCCAGGACAAAACGAGGAATGGAGATCGAATTGCGATGGTCTTTCTTGCTTCCGTTGTCCGTACCCCGGAAGCGGTTGATGCCGTAGTCCATAAAATTCGCGAGGATTTCCCCATATCCGCCGAAGCGGAATTTGTTATATCCGGAGGCATAAATATCTGCGGATTGTTCCACTGCGGATTTTCCTGTCGTTGTTTCTTCTTGTTCCTGTGCAAAAGCCGTTGCACAAGAGGTTAGTAGAGTGATTGCTAATAAATTAGTTAACCTTTTCATTGCGTTTTTTAATTTTTGGCAAAATTAGAGGGGCTACGAACGGTGTGCAATCGCAATTAGTAGGTAAAAAGGTGTCGATGTTACCTATTTGTAGGTATTGTGTGCATTTTTACAAGAAAAATATCATGAAATCCCTATAATTAGGGAGGGTAAAGACAAATATACATATTTGTAGGTATTGTGTTAATGATTGTCCGCTCATACCTTTGCTTCTGTCAATTATGTATCATGATTAGGTATAATCGTCGACCGGAACCTTATCGATAGAATGTCAATGTAATGTTTATTTTAAAGTAAATAACAACAGCGGGGATTTTTATTGGTTTTCCTTGCAACAAAAGAAGAACTGTTTTGAGAAAAACGGTTCTTTTTGTTTAAATATCACCCTGATTAGGTAGCAAAAGGCATTTTTTTACTCACATATAGGTATTGTAGGAGGCCGGAGGTGCCCGTATCTTTGCAATGTCATTAAGAAAGTAACACTATTAGTATAATCGCTATATCAAAACCTTTTGCTAATTATGTAAGCATATAAGATGATTAACTATATCGGAAAGTTTTTATTGGTTATTTTCGATATAAAAAAGAAGCCCCTCTGTGAAGAGAGGCTTCTTTTTTATTAGGGAATCGGTTCCTTTCTTTACAGGGGTATCAATTGTTCGACGAGGGATAATTTGTGTGACACAGTAGTGCCACACAAATTCCATCGGCATGGCACAGCAGTTTCATCGGCATGGCACAGTCGTTCCCTTGGCAGGAAACAGCCGTTACATAGGTATGGCACAACAGTTACATCGGTATGTAACCGGTCACAGGCTACCAGTCGTATGTTTCGAAATAGGCATCGAACTTGCCTGGATCACCGATGCCACACTGTTCCAGTATATTCAAAATGCTTTTTTGCTCGTTCGGTGAGAGAGGCCGTTCGCCTTTGCGCACTCGATAGTATGTTCTGCGCCCGAAATGGTTCAAGAGCCTGCTGGCAGCTTCTTGCATTTGCCGGTAGGGCATCCGCTCCAGCATCCCGATGAAACCGAGTGCATAAGTCTGCTTGCCGGAAGGGCGGAAATAGGGGCAGTCGCCGGTTTGGTTCTTTTGGTATTTGGGACTGATGACCCGCCATAGTCTCACTTTATCACTGATTTGTTGCTCGGCGATGCGCCTCAGGCAGCCAGTGGCTTTCGGGCAGTCTTGGTTCATGCAGAGTAGGTAAGCGTCCGGGATGGCGGAGGCGTTGATTTTTTCTTTCATATATTATATAATGTGTTGTAGTCATTTGATCCGTTTGTGACGGACGCTGATGTAAAGATATATAATAATGTAAGGTTTTGCAAGTCTTGATACCATTATTATGCTAAGCAGCCAATACACCGTATTTTGTATATCTTTAACAAAAGGGGAGGCTTTTCCAAGAGGAAATTACGAAATCTGCAGTTTTTGCCGTTTTTCGCCTCCGATGAGGATAAAAGGAGATTAGTTTGTATATGATTGATAATCTTTATTTTAATGGAGATGTGTGGAGACTTGGCGAGTGGTTGAAAACAGTTACTTTTCTGTATGGTTTTAGTTGCTTTTTTGTAATGTAAGTCGTTATTAATAAGAAGTATAGGTATGTGAAAAGAAAAATGGCGAAAAAACGTACGTTTTCTCTCGTCATTATACAGGAATTTGGTTAACTCTTGTAAAACAAGAGGTTTGAGAAAAGAAAGAAATATACAGATATACTATTTATTAATTAAACATTTTAGAATTATGAACAAAAAGTTTTCTACTCTTTTAATGGGTGGTTTGTTGCTGGCCGGTGCGGCTTCTGCACAAACTCCGGCTCCGATTGAAAGAGCTATGGGCAACCCTGTAACGGAACCCTCTGCTAAGTATTATTACCAGATCGTAAACGGTAACACAGGCAGCGATGGGTACGCTTTACAAGCTGCGGTGCATACAAACGGTAAAGACAGCTTGAAAGTTGTCGATGTTGTTGCTTTGAATGCCGCTTTGACTGGCTCTGATGCAGAGAAGGCTATCGAAGCAATGGCTATTTTAGACTCTACATTATGGGCTTTCACTCCGAACGGTGATGAAAACCTGGGCTATTACTCCATTGAGAACAAGGCGACAGGCAAGAAGTTGCAGTTTGCAAAAGAAGGCAACGCCGCTATGGCTGCCGGCTTGAACGCTTGGTTTATCGAAGTGGCTGATGCGCAGTACAACGACATCCAACTGAAGAGCTACAAAATCAATGAAGATGGCACTAAGACAAGCTACTCTATCGAAAGTGACAGAACAACTGGTGGTGCGGTGGCAATCGCAAAAGGTACAGCTGGTGCAAAATACAAAATCGTTCGTCCGGGACACATCTACATGAACGCCGATATGTTGAACTCCGAAGGCGACGGCAACTCTTTCAAAATGGCAATCGAAGATTTGGCTGATGAAAACAATCCGTTGATTCAGACTGTAAAAGCTTATGACTTAAGCCCGCAAGGAGTACAAAAGAACATCGGTCTTCGTGTTGTCGACGGCAAAATCCTGAAAGCTGATGCTGACAAATACAGCAAGGAAGAAGATAAATACAATAAGGATGTATTTGTAGTTGTAGACACACTTATGTACACTTCCAAAGGGGGTGTCGATGTAAACGGTTACGATGCTTTCGGCTTCAAATTCGGTACTGACAGCGCAAAGGTAGATGCAACAGGTAAGATCAATGGTACCACCCAGGCTCCGGGTCGTAATGTGGCCAACTACCGTTTTGCCATCTATAAAGATGTGACGTTGGTAGGTGAAGACGATCCTTTGCTGATCAAGTTGCTGGGTGTCCCGACTTATGACGAGGCTGCTACAGGTTCACAGTTCACAGGAGCCACCAAGGTCTCTTATGTAAGCTGGGCTGGTTTTGCAGAAAAGGGAGATGAGTTGACAACTGCAAGAATTTCTAATGCTACAGGCACAGCAAGATATGTATATGACCTGCCGGTCATCACTTTAGCAGCAGGTGCTAAAGCTGACATTACTCCGGGTGTTTACTATGTGAAGTATGCAGCAGGTGCGGATAAAGACAAATATGCTTATAGCTATTTGACTGTAGCTTCGTCTACTTCTAGCTTAACTTATACAGGAACAGAAGACAAGAGCATGAACAACGACCTATTGTCCAGAACACAATATGTGGTAACCGGAGCTAATGGCAAATACACGATCACAAACCGTGAATCCGGCGATGTACTCTCTACTTTGTCAGGCCGTATCTATGTGAAAGGCGACCACTTCATCAAGGGTGGAACAGAATTTGCGTTGGAAGCTGTTACCGAAGAAGTAGCTGCTGACAACCACGTAGGTTACAAGTTCTTCTCTAAGGAAGATGTAGGCAACTTGGCTGTCGCTTTGAAGTTCAACTCTAAGATCGGCTCTGCTTATATCGTAGCTCCAACAAAGGCCGAAGCAGGCAAAGAATTCACGATTGCAGGTGGTGAAGACGTGGAAGAAGCCTGGTTCAAGGTCGTTCCGGTTGACACAGTTGATTTCGGCGTTGAAATGGAACGTGCTGCTTATGTATTGAAAGGCCAGTTCAACGACCTGTATTTGGCTATCTCCAATACTGATCCGTCCAAATTGACTTGGACAAATACAAAGAATAATGCTGCATTTGTCACCTTCCGCTCTACAGGAGAAGAAGGCGAATACCAGATTATCTGTGTTTCCGGTGCTACAGCTCCTGAAATTGCCGATGCATCCAAGTTCTACAAACAGTTGACAGTCCGTGCTTCTGAAGCAGAGTTCTATTTAGCAGAAATAGATGATGACAAATCTGAAAACGGTTTCTGGACAATCGAAACTCCGGCTGCTCCTGATTATCTGACAATCGAAGACGCTCCGGCCCACAAACGTATCTTCTCTTCAGAAAACTCTTCTTTGGCTGTTTCCATGAACGCAAAGAAAGAAGGTATATTGAAAGCTGTTGCCGATACGGATGCAGATTATATCGCTGACCAGTTCGCTATGTGGATTGACACCGCATGTGTGGAAAACGCAGAAAAACCTTTGTATTATATTAATACTTGCGCCGGTTTGGATTCTGCTGCACGCGCTGAAGGGTATAAGATGTATATGATGCCGAAGGGTAATACATTCTCTAACAATGTAGAATTAGTTAAGTTTGTTGATGGCTACGTATTTGGTGCCGATTCTTTGGCTATCTCTACCTATAAAGCTGACGGTTCTTTCGACAAAATGGAAGAATATAAAGACATGGCCCAGAACATTGCTGCATTTGCATTCCAAATGACTCCGGCAGAAGGTGAATATGTCGTAGAGAACATCGCTACAAAGTCTTACCTGCGCCAAGTTAACGGCATTCTGTACTTGACAAAGAACTATGCAGACGCTTTGACATTCGGTATCGAAGCTGTTGATACTCCTACTGCCAACGAAGATGTCGAAGTATCTTCCGTAACAGTCATCGCTGGCGAAGGCCAGGTAACAATCGCTGGTGCTGCCGGCAAGAAAGTTGTTGTAAGCAACATCTTAGGCCAGGTAGTAGCTAACACGGTTATCACTTCTGACAATGCTCCGATCGCAGCTCCTCAGGGCGTAGTCGTAGTAGCTGTTGAAGGTGAAGAAGCGGTTAAGGCTATCGTAAAATAACGATTGATACTAAAAAACAATACTGTCCATTCTGTAAGGGCGGAGTAGAACCCCGCCCCTACGGACAGACAAAATTTATAATCAAATAATTCTTCGGCTGCGTGCCCGTAAAACGGCAATTACCCTGCGAGAGGCGAATAAGTGGCCGGA
>ERZ833782.1303-NODE-1303-length-22477-cov-4.140264_pt1 | contig 22477 bp, 19 predicted proteins | sample MGYA00519577_ERZ833782 | MGnify/ENA primary metagenome ERZ833782 (study PRJEB31850, sample SAMEA3708745) | human gut metagenome | biome: human gut; feature: human-associated habitat; material: faeces | place: China | collected 2014 ...
TGAGGGCGGCACAATCCTTTTCGTAGGTACAAAGAAGCAGGCTCAGGACGCTATCAAGACTGAGGCAGAGCGTTGCGGAATGTACTACGTAAACGAGAGATGGCTTGGCGGTATGCTTACAAACTTCAAGACCATCCAGTCCAGAATCGCTAGATTAAAAGCAATCGAGAAGATGTCTGAGGACGGAACATTCGACGTACTTCCGAAGAAGGAAGTTATCGAGTTAAAGAAAGAGTGGGAGAAGCTTGAGAAGAACCTTGGCGGTATCAAGGAAATGAAGAAGATCCCGGACGCTATCTTTATCGTAGATCCGAAGAAGGAAAGAATCTGTGTACAGGAAGCTCACACACTTGGAATCACTCTGATCGGTATCGCTGATACAAACTGCGATCCGGAAGAACTCGACTATGTAATTCCGGGTAACGACGACGCTATCAGAGCCGTTAAGCTTATCGTTTCCAAGATGGCAGACGCTGTCATCGAGGCTAAACAGGGCGAGGCTGAGGAAGCAGAAGCAGCTGAGGAGAACGCAGAGGCTTAAGTTGTTATAAGGAATCCAAGGAGGTGCTGTCAGTGGCAGCACCTTCTTCCGAAAAGACACGTTTTGATTCTTTAATATGATTCGGAGGAAATGAAACATGGCAGCAGTTACAGCTAAAATGGTAAAAGATTTAAGAGAAATGACAGGCGCTGGAATGATGGACTGTAAGAAAGCCCTTTCTGCTACAGACGGCGACATGGACAAAGCAGTTGAGTTCTTAAGAGAAAAAGGACTTGCAGGCGCTGAGAAGAAAGCTGGACGTATCGCAGCTGAGGGTATCGTTGACACAGCTATGGCAGCAGACGAGAAGAAAGCTGTTATCGTTGAGGTTAACTCTGAGACAGACTTCGTTGCTAAGAACGCTAAGTTCCAGGCATACGTTGCTCAGGTAGCAGCTCAGGCTCTTACAACAACAGCAGCAGATATGGACGCATTTATGGACGAGAAGTGGACAGCAGATGAGAGCCTTACTGTTAAGGAAGCTCTTTCTTCTGAAATCTCCATCATCGGTGAGAACATGAGCATCCGTCGTTTCAAACAGGTTACAGAGGAGAACGGTTTCGTTTCTTCCTATATTCATGCAGGCGGCAGAATCGGTGTTCTTCTTGACGTTCAGACAGACGTTGTAAATGACGCTGTAAAAGAGATGGCAAAGAACATTTGTATGCAGGTTGCAGCTCTTAACCCGAAGTACACAAACCGCAGCGAGGTAAGCGCAGATTACATCGAGCATGAGAAATCCATCCTTATGGCTCAGATCCAGAACGATCCGAAGGAAGCTTCCAAGCCGGAGAAGGTTATCCAGGGTATGATCCAGGGTCGTATCAACAAAGAGATGAAAGAGATCTGTCTCTTAGACCAGGTTTACGTAAAAGCAGAGGACGGCAAGCAGTCCGTAGCTCAGTATGTAGCACAGGTTGCTAAAGAGAACAGCGCTAACATCGAAGTTAAGAGCTTCGTTCGTTTCGAGACTGGTGAAGGTCTTGAGAAGAAAAACGAGGACTTCGCAGCTGAGGTTGCTGCTCAGATGGGTAAATAATTCATAAAGCGAAAATGCAGCTTATATCGAATAATTCATATAAGCTGTTATAAACAGCCGGAATCCAGTATTTCTGTGGGTTCCGGCTGTTTTAATTTGTGTGAGCTCTTGCAATTTTCCTGAATATTCGATATAATAATACAGCACTTTAAAGTTTAATGCTTTAAATTGAAAATGAGTTTCAGGGGAGAGAAAATTGTTATGAGTGAAGAAAAGAAACTGAATATGCCTCAGTCGCTTCTGCTCCTGCTTCTGATCATCGGATCAGTCGCAGTCTGCATCCGGCTGAAGACGGGAGGACCGATGATCGGACTGTTTTTCAGCTGGATCATCATCTATCTGTTTTGTAAATGGTTAAAGATCAAATATGACCATGTTGTGAGTGGTGCCTACGACGCGATCCGTGTGGTCGTTCCGACACTATGTCTGCTTATGGCGATCGGCGTCATGATCGGTACCTGGCTTCAGAGCGGTACGATCGCCACGATCATCGCAGGCGGTCTGAAACTGATCGATCCAACCTGGCTCCTGCCGTTGACACTTGTATTCTGCGCCGTTTTAAGTCTTGTGACCGGAACATCCTACGGCTCGGTCGGAAGTGCCGGTGTCGCGATGATGGCGATTGGAAATGCGATGGGAATCAATCCTGGAATGGTGGCAGGCGCAGTCATCTGCGGTGCCATGTTCGGGGATAAGTTAAGCCCGCTCTCCGATACGACGAATCTTGCCCCGGCTGTTGCGGGCGCGAAGCTCAACGATCATGTGCGGTCCATGTTATGGACAACGCTGCCGACCTTTGTGATCAGCCTGGTCCTGTTTGTCATTCTCGGGATCAGTCAGACCTCCGGCGGTTATGAAGAGGGAAACCTTCTTGTCTACACGGAGGCACTTCAGGGAGAATTTAAACTTGGTCTTGTGACACTGATCCCGGCGGCGGTTATCATTGCCCTGCTCTTATGTAAAGTCAACGCGATCGTGTCCCTGGGACTGTCCTCGGTGTGCGCCGGTGCGGTTGCGTTCTTCTGCCAGGGCGCGACGCTCCAGAGCATCATCCGTGTTGCTTACAACGGCTATACGACCCAGATTGAGGAGGCTGTTCTGAAAACGATCTTAAACCGTGGTGGTATGAGCAGCATGCTGCAGTATGTGGCGATCATCTGTTTCGCGGTCGGAATGGGCGGCATGCTGGACAGATTGGGTGTTCTTAACAACATCCTGCGCGCGATCACCGGACGGATCAACAGCGATGGCGGCCTGATCTTCGCGACGCTCCTCGTCGGTTATATCACAAGCCTGATCAGCTGTTCCCAGCCGATGTCCCATGTCCTGACCGGAAACATGATGAAACCGTTGTTTAAGGAGAGAAAGATTGCCCCGGAGATTTTATCGAGAAGCCTGGAGGATGCGGGAACGCTCTCCGGACCGATGATCCCGTGGCATGGGTACTGCGTATACATGGCGGGAACACTCGGCGTCGCATGGTCTGCGTTCTTCCCATATCTGTTCCTGTTATATCTGACTCCGTTTTTCAGCATCTTTTACGGTTTTACCGGAATCTCGATCCGGCATGTGGAGGATGAAAACGAACAGAGGCAGGGATGAAGCTCGGAAGGGAAAAAGGAGAGAAAATCATGATGGAGACAAAACTTGTACTTCTCGGTACCGGAACGCCTAACGCGTGCCCGGATGCCAGCGGTCCGTCCTCTGCGGTCGTTGTTGGCGACCGGGCGTACCTCGTTGATTTCGGTCCGGGGGTCGTCCGCCAGGCGGCGAAGGCATACCGGAACGGGATCGACGCGCTTCGCCCGGACAGGCTGGTGACCGCGTTCTGCACACACCTGCACACGGATCACACGGCAGGATACCCGGACCTGATCTTTACCCCATGGGTCCTGGAGCGGAAAGAACCACTCCGGGTATTTGGACCGAAAGGGATCCGGGATATGACAGAGCATTTGCTAAAGGCCTACAAGGTGGATATTGATTTCCGGATCAACGGTTTTGAAAAGGCAAATGAAGTGGGATACCGGGTGGAAACACAGGAAATAACTTCCGGAGTTATCTACCGGGATGACCGTGTGACGGTCGAAGCCTTCCCGGTGAGCCATGGGACGCTTGAGAGCTATGGCTTCAAATTTACGACGCCGGACCGGGTGATCGTGATCAGTGGGGATACCGCGCCGCTTGAGATCGTTGCGGAAAAGGCAAAGGGCTGTGATATTCTTCTCCATGAAGTAGAATACACGGCAGGTCTTGCCGCGAGGGAACCGAAGTGGCAGAAATACCATCGGGAGGTTCACACCCTGAGTGTGGATCTTGCAGAGATCGCGAAGAAGGCAAGACCAAAGCTTCTCGTCACATACCACCGGATCTATCACATGGAGATCCAGGACAACACGGTGGATGTGGGAGCCGAGATGGCGAGAAGAAACGAGGCGATCCTTGAGGAGATACGGAATGCCGGTTACGAAGGTCCTGTGGTGAATGGAATGGACCTGGATGCCTTTTAGAAAACAGACTATATCAGCTTTTGAGATCCGTCGTGGAGATTAATAAAAAACGAAGAGGACAGGCAAAACCACAGTTCAGGCTGGACCGGGACGGGAAAGGGCGCGTAAACCTACCGGAGGGCTGGCTTGACGATTATATGCTTCCACAGTATAATTATACGTAACAGCGTTGCCGCCGGAAGGCGGCGTGCCCGTTTAGTATCTGAAAGAGAGGAACCTGATATGCCGGATCTCTATTTTTTTTCTTTGACGGTTATCAATTGTTTTGTTCTTGGGTTCATGTGTATGATCGTCAATTTCAGTGAAACGCTGTTTCCGAGACAGAGAAGGACTTTTCTGCTGACCTTCATCCTGATCGGCGTGATTTCGGTCCTTGAGCTGGTTACCGTGATAGTGGATGGGACTCCGGTAAGACTCCGCCCGGTCAATATCATGGCAAATTACCCTGATCTCAGTACTCTATTACCTCTACTGCAATGAAATGTGGAACCAGCTGGATGGATTGACGGGACTCTTAAGCCAGAAGAGCTATCTGAACCGGACACTGAAGCTCCAGCCGGAGGATAAGATGCTGATCGTCTTCGACCTCGACAATTTTAAGTACATCAACGATACATACGGTCATCAGGCGGGGGACCAGTGCCTGAAGGTGATCGCGGAATGTCTGAAAAAGGCGTATTCCCGCTATGGAAACTGTTACCGGATCGGCGGAGATGAGTTCTGCGTCCTGTTCAGGGAAACGAAGAAGGAAAAATACTGCAGGGAGAAATTTTACTGGATCATAGAAAAACGGAAAAAATCGCTGCATATGCTCCCAGGTGCCTCATACGGCAGTGCCCTGATCGAGGAGCAGGAGAGCATTTCCGACACAAAAGCGCGCGCGGACGCGAATATGTATGCGAATAAAAAAGCACGGAAACAGGCAAGGTGACCGGGCAGATGAAAAGGATGGAATACATGCAGGACCTTGTTGCGTTGAATAGAAAGAAAAGGACAGGAGGGGGCAGGCGCTCTGTAATCTTTGGAGCCGTTATGCTCCTTCTCTGCACTCCGGGTCTGGCCGGCTGTCAGAATGGGAAAACGGCGGTTTCTGAAAAGGAGCGATCAAGGCGGGCATGAACGGTCATATCGCAAAACTGACCGATGAGGCGGTCATCCGGAAGCATCTGGAACAGATCTTTTAAAAGATAGGAGCAGGAAATGGACTTATACAGAATTATCCTTGTGGATGACGAGGAGGAAGTGCGTAAGAGCATTATCCGCAAGATCGACTGGCAGGCGGTTGGATTTACCGTTGTCGGGGACGCGGAGAATGGGGAGGACGCGTTGGAGAAGATCGAAGCCTTAGAGCCGGACGTGGTCCTCACGGATATCCGGATGCCATACATGGACGGGCTGACGCTTGCGGAGAAGATCCGCCAGAGGTATCCATCGATGAAGATCGTCATTTTTTCCGGATATGATGATTTCGATTATGCGAAGCGCGCGATCAAGCTGAATGTGACGGAGTATATTTTAAAGCCTGTGAATGTGGAGGAGCTGACGGCGATCCTGAGGAGGATCCAGGAGAGCCTCGACGAGGAAATCGAGCAGAAGCGCGATGTGAGCCTTCTGCGGGAAAACTACAGACGCAGCCTGCCGATCCTGCGCGAGCAGTTCCTAAAGGATCTTGTGAGCCACCAGATGGACGGGAAAACGGTCAATGACCGCCTGGAACAGTACGATATCCCACTTGGGGGAGCGAAAAAGTGGATCTCCATTGCGGTGAAAGCGGAAATTTCCGAAGTGTCCGGGGAGCTGATCCTTCCGCTCCACGAGGAGCGGGAGCTGATCCCGATCTCTGTGATGCAGATCCTTGAGGAGAACCTGAAACCGTACTGCAGATTCTCCCTGTTCTCGTTCTCCGGGGCGGCTGACGCGGAGATCGCCGGGATCGTGGCGATCGATGAGAACAACTCCCAGACCAGCATGATCGACATCTTAAGCGATATCTGCAAGGAGATCCGGAAGATCTTGATGATCCCGGTAACGATCGGGATCGGGCACAGCCGGACGGAGCTCGGGCTGATCTGTGAGTCCTTCCGGTCAGCGCTCGATGCACTGGGCTACCGCGCAATTGTCGGGAGCGGCAGTACGATCTACATCAACGATGTGGAGCCGGTGAACACCGGAAAGCTCCAGTTTACCGCGGAGGACGAGTCTGCCCTCATTCAGGCGGTAAAATTCGGTCCGGAGGAGAAGATAAGGTCCGTGGTATCCGGGATCATCGGAAGGATGTCTGACGCGAAGGTCCATGCGCGGCAGTACCAGACCTACATGTTCAGCACCGCGAACTGTCTGGTCCAGCTCATCCAGCAGTACGACCTGGAGATGGGAGTGCTTTTTGGGGATACCGGGATGGGGACGGACCCGTTTATGATGATCCGGCAGGTGATGAACCGGGAGAAGTTCTCAAAATGGCTTCTTGAGGCGGCACTCGGGATCAACGGGGCGATGGACCAGGAGCGTGACAATACGACGCGCCAGAGCATGGAGCGCGCGAAGCGGTATATCATGGAGAATTACCAGGATCCGGACTTGTCTGTGGAGCAGGTCTGCCGGACGCTGCACATGAGTCCCGCCTATTTTTCGACGATGTTCAAAAAAGCGACGGGGCAGACCTATATCGGTTACCTGACGGATGTGCGTCTCAATAAGGCTGTGGAGCTGTTGAATAAGACGGATGACAAGACCTATGTGATCGCGGCAAAGGTCGGCTACCAGGAACAGAATTATTTCAGCTACGTATTTAAGAAAAAATTCGGCGTTTCACCGACGAAATTCAGAGGAAGCCGGTCGTAGGGCCGGCGGGGGAGAGAGGTATGAAAACGGAAAATGAGGGCAGCTTATTCAAACGGACCAGCATCCGCTATATGATCTTCGTCTACTTTACGGTGACAGCCCTGGCGGCGAGCATCTTTATCGGACTGTCCCTGTACAGCCGGATGTCAAAGCAGATGTCGGATACGATGCAGGAGGAGAACCAGATCCTGATCGACCAGCTGAACCGGTCTGTGGATGTGTGGCTCCGCGGAATCATGAAGCTTTCGGACACCACATACTACGGGATCGTAAAAAACACGGATCTGAGGAATGAGAGTGTCAACAAAGAGATGACGCTTCTCTACGACAACAACAAGGATAATGTCGAGAATATCGCCCTGTTTTCCAGAGACGGAGAGCTTTTGGAGGCCGTTCCCGCCACGAGACTCAAGACGGGGGCAGATCCGGCAGCGGAACCGTGGTTTGAGGCGGCACTGAAAAAGACGGAGAATCTTCACTTTTCAGTCCCGCATGTCCAGCGGGTGTTCGACGCGGGGGAGAACCAGTACCGTTGGGTGATCTCGGCGGCGCGCGCGGTGGAGATCACGGAGGGCTCGTCCACGGAGCAGGGCGTTCTCCTCATCGACATCCGCTATGACAGCCTGGAACAGCTGTTTGACGGGATCACCTTGGGAAACGGCGGCTATGTCTATCTTCTCGGCGCGGACGGGGAGCTGATCTACCATCCGCAGTCCCAGCTGATCTACTCCGGGCTCGAGGATGAGAACCTTGAGGCGGCAGCGGAATACAGGGACGGGATCCATCAGGAGGAATATAAAGGAAAGGGGCGTGCCGTGACGGTCAAGACGGTCGGCTATACCGGCTGGAAGATCGTCGGGGCGGCGGCACTCGGCGGCGCATCCTTAAACGCGTTGAAGACAAGGATCCTGATCGTGTTTATTGTTGCCTTTGTCGTATTCATCCTCGCGGTCATCAATGCTTACATTTCCACGAGGATTACGACACCGATCGAAAAACTGGAGCGTTCTGTGAACGGGATTGAGGCGGGCAATCTGGAAACGGAAGTCTATGTGGGCGGTTCCTATGAGATCCGTCACCTCGGCACCTCCATCCGGAACATGACGACCCAGATCCGGCATCTGATGGATGACATCGTGGCGGAGCATGAATCCAAGCGGAAAAATGAATTTGATGTCTTACAGTCGCAGATCAACCCGCATTTCCTTTACAACACCCTCGATATCATCGTCTGGATGATCGAGAATGAGAAACAGGCGGACGCGGTGAAGGTCGTGACGGCGCTCGCCAGATTCTTCCGGATCAGCTTAAGCCGTGGGAAGAGCATTATTCCCGTTCGGGATGAGCTGGAACATGTGAGAAACTATCTGATGATCCAGCACATGCGGTTTAAGAACCGTTTTACTTATGAGATCGAGGCGGATGAGGATGTCATGGAGCTCGCGAGCGTGAAGCTGATCCTCCAGCCGCTCGTGGAGAATGCGGTCTATCACGGAATGGAGTTTATGGACGGTGATGGGGAGATCCGGATCCGGGTGTACCGGGACGGGGAGGATCTTTATATGAAGGTTTCCGACAACGGACTCGGGATGACGAAGGAGCAGGTGAAAGGCATGTTCACGGATAAGCCGCATGTGAAGTCCGGAAGTGGCTCCGGGATCGGGGTGCGGAACGTCAATGAGCGGATCCGGCTGTATTTTGGACAGGAATACGGTCTGTCCATCGAATCCGAGCTCGATGAGGGGACGGTCGTGACGATCCACATGCGGGCGGTGCCTTACGCTGAGACTGCAGAGGGGGAAAAGATCCATGTCAAATAGAGAAAAAATCAGCTGGTGTGCCGGCGTCCTTCTCCTTGTGGCGCTCTATCTGCTGTCGTCCACGGATCTGATCATCAAGGAGAAAAAGAGGGAGATCTGCCGGATCTCCGTCATCATAGACAACGTGAATGACAACTATTATGGGAGCTTCCGCGCGGGCATGGATATGGCGGAGAAGAAGTATCAGGCGGATGTCAATTTCATCACGCTGTACGCGGAAAACGATGAGGAACAGCAGGAAGAACTGATCGTCCGTGAAATAAAGGACGGAGCGAATGCGATCATCCTTGCGCCGGTCCGCGAGGATCTCGCGGTCATGAAGCTCGATGAGATCTCGCCGGGCTGCCCGGTGATCTTTCTTGGTCCCACGGCGATCAACAGCTCGGTGGCGTGCTCCATCTCTGTGGACCGCTACGAGATGGGACGGACGCTTGGGGAGAAGATTGCGGAGAGCGAGGATCCGGCTGTGCCGGTATGCCTGTTCTCCGAGGGAATGGCGTACACGGGGAACCTTGACGCGTATGACGGGATCCGCTCTGTGCTGGATCCCGCCGGTTTTACCGTACGTCTGATCGAGAAAAAGTCTGAGGACACATACCGCAAGGCTATCGAGGAAACGGTATATCCGGAGAGCGGTGATTTTATGGCGGTCGGCATGGATGTTGGTGCCTTATCCGAGCTTGCGGATATCCTGGAGGGCAGCAGTGTGTACCGGGAACATGTGACGGCTCTTTACGGGATCGGGAGCACGACGGCGCTCTTAAACCAGCTCGACCGGGGGATCGTCAAGGGTCTGATGGCATGGAACCGGTTCGACGAGGGTTATTTAAGTGTTGAAAAGGCGGTTCAGGCAGCTGGGGGAGAGTGGAAGGAAAAACGGATCACATTGACACCGGAGTATATCGACGGGGAGATCTTAAGGAGTGGGATCTTCGAAAAGATGCTATATCCGATGGAATAGGGGGGAGGCAGGTATGAAAAAGGGAAATGTTCTGATCCTTGCCATTGCGGCGACGGCGCTTCTCGGGGGAAGCGCCTGGCTGTACGCGAAAAAGACCGGAGGGCATGAGGAAAAAAAGACGTCCCTGCGGATCGGTGTCCTGTTATACCGCGGGGATGACACGTTCATCGGCACTCTTCGGAATTCCATGGAGCAGGCGGCGAAGGAATATGAAAAAGAGACCGGGGTCCGCGTGACGCTGGATGTCCGGGACGCGAAGAGAAATCAGCTCACGCAGAACAGCCAGGCGGAGCGTATGATCGATCTTGGCTGCGACGTGCTCTGCGTCAATATGGTGGACCGTTCCGCCGCGTCCGGCGTGATCGATCAGGCTATGGAGTCGGATATTCCCATTGTCTTTTTCAACCGGGAGCCGGTCGCGGAGGACATGAACCGCTGGGAGAAACTGTACTATGTGGGAACGGACGCAAGGGAGTCCGCGGTTCTGGAGGGGCAGATCCTCGTGGACGCCTACCGGAAGAATCCGTCCACCCTTGACCGGAACGGGGACGGGGTTGTTTCGTATGTCCTCCTTGAGGGGGAGACGAACCACCAGGATTCCCTGATCCGTACAGAGTGGTCCATCGAGACCCTGAAGGACGGCGGTGTTCCGATCGAGAAGATCACAGGCGGGATCGCGAACTGGGAGAGAAACCAGGCCTCGGCCCTCATGGAACAGTGGCTTTCGGATTATGGGAACAAGATCGAGCTTGTGCTCTGCAACAATGATGACATGGCTCTCGGTGCGAGCGATGCCATCGAGCGGGCGGGGATTGTCGCCGGGACGATCAAGCTTGTCGGGATCGACGGGACACCGGCCGGCCAGGAGGCGTTCCGCGAGGGAAAACTCTTTGGGACGGTTGAATCCAGCAAGGATATCTACGCGAAGAGAATCTTCGATACGGCGGAGGAGCTCGCAATGGGAAAAGAGGTGACCCAGGAAAAATATTTCTGGTGTCCCCAGCATATCATCGCTAACTGACATCATTTTTTACAGGCATGTGTGAGGCGGCACATGCCTGTACTGTTATATTTAAGCTGATTTCTGCCATGATATGACAAAAAATTGTGGTTTTTTTACAGGAATCAAAGAATTTTAATAATTTATCATAAAAAATAGTATGGAAAAATGCACAAAGGCAGGCTATAATGAACTCATCGTTAAGGGAAAATGCCTAAACGGTCAAAATTATTTTTTGAATGGGAGGATTCAAAACATGAGAATGACAAAGAAAGTAACAGCAATGGCACTGGCTTCCATGATGGCCCTGTCTTTAGCGGGATGCGGAGGAAGCTCTTCCACAACAGCAACAACAGCAGCAGCTACTGAGGCAGCAAAAGAGACAACAGCAGCAGCTACCGAGGCAGCAAAAGAAGCTGCAACAACAGCTGCAGCCGCAGCAGCAACCACAGATGTAGCAGACAAGAAAGTCGGCATCAGCATCTACAAGTTCGATGATAACTTCATGACTCTTTACAGAACAGAGTTAGTTCGCTACTTAACAGAGGACCTTGGATTCAAGGCTGAGAACGTAGTCGTTCAGGATGGTAAGGGCGATCAGGCAGAGCAGACAAACCAGATCCAGAACTTCATCACTCAGAAATATGATGTTCTGATCTTAAACCTTGTACAGGCTTCTTCCGCACCGGAGATCACAGATATGTGTAAAGAAGCTGGTATCCCGGTTGTTTACATCAACCGTGAGCCGGACGCAACAGAAGAAGAGAGATGGGAATCTGAAGGTCTTAACGCTACATACGTAGGATGTGACGCAAGACAGTCCGGTACATACCAGGGCGAAGAGATCCTTGAGACTGCAAACAAGGGTGATATCAACAGCGATGGCAAAGTTTCCTACATCATGATCCAGGGTGACCCGGAGAACGTAGATGCTCAGTACAGAACAGAGTTCTCTGTTAAGGCTCTTACAGACGCAGGAATGGAAGTTGAGGAGCTCTCAAAACAGCGTGGTGACTGGGATCAGGCTAAGGCTCAGCAGATCGCACAGGACGCTTTAAACCAGTACGGCGACAAGATCGAGGTTATCTTCTGCAACAACGATGCTATGGCACTTGGTGCATTACAGGCAATCGAGGCAGCAGGACGTAAAGTTAACGAGGATATCTACCTTGTAGGCGTTGACGCTCTGACAGAGGCTGTTCAGAACGTAATCGATGGCAAGCAGACAGGTACTGTATTCAACAACCACTTCGCACAGGCTCAGGCTGCAAGCGATATCGCTGTTAAGTTCTTAAGCGGCGAGAAGGTTGATGCTGTCAACATGGTCAACTACGAAAAGGTTACTAAGGATAACGCTCAGGAAATCCTTGATATGTTAAAGTAATTGATACTGTAACAAATGAGAACCGGGTGTGCCAGACACACCCGGTTCTCTGAACTTAAAACTTAAAAAATATGCCACCCGGAGATGCGGGGGAGTGTATCTGAAAGGAGTTTTGGGATGGCAGAACAGTACAGACTCGAAATGAGAGGAGTCAAAAAAACCTTCCCAGGTGTTAAGGCACTTGACGGAGTAAATTTACGGGTCCGCCCCGGAACGGTCCACGCACTGATGGGAGAAAACGGTGCCGGTAAATCGACACTGATGAAATGTCTTTTCGGAATTTACAAAATGGATGAAGGCGAAGTTTATATTGACGGTGTAAAGACCGAAATCGCAAACCCGGACGACGCGCTTCACAAAGGACTTGCCATGGTTCATCAGGAGCTTCAGCCGATTCCTGAGCGCTCCATCGCTGAGAATATGTATCTTGGACGGTATCCGATGAAAAACTACGGACCGGTCAAGGTCGTTGATCATGCGACGATGAACAAAGAAGCTGAGAAATGGCTTCGGGATGTTAAGATGGATTTTGACCCGAAAGCAAAGCTCGGCACATTATCAATCGGACAGATGCAGTCAGTAGAGATCGCGAAAGCGGTCAGCCAGAGTGCAAATCTTGTAATTCTGGATGAGCCGACGTCCTCCCTGACTGATAACGAGGTAGAAGCATTATTCCGGATCATCAGAGATCTGAAATCCAGAGGTGTTTCTATGATATATATCAGCCACAAGATGGCTGAGATCCGCCAGATTTCCGACGATATCACCATCATGCGAGACGGTACATACGTTGGAACCTGGGCAATCGATGATATCTCTGATGAAGAGATCGTAAAACAGATGGTTGGACGTGAGTTAAATAACGTTTATCCGCCGAAGGATGATTACCGGACGGATGAGACTGTCCTCAAGGTCAGCCACCTGACAAGTATCTTACCGAACTCCTTTAAAGACTGCTCTTTTGAGTTAAAGAGGGGCGAGATCTTAGGCTTCGGCGGCTTAGTCGGAGCACAGAGAACAGAACTTATGGAAGCAATCTTCGGAATGCGCCACATTGAGAGCGGTACCGTTGAGATCCTTGGAAAAGAGGCACATATTAAACGACCGCAGGATGCGATCAACAGCTCTGTAGGAATGATCACAGAGGATCGTCGCGGAACCGGTATCTTTGGATGCTTGAGCATTGATGATAATACAGCGATCGCTTCCTATAAGCATTATACCCATATGGGTAAGATCAACAAGAAAGAAGTCGATGACGTCGTAAAAGACAGCATCGCGAAATTAAAGATCAAAACACCGAGCGGAAAGACGCTGATCCAGTCTCTCTCCGGTGGTAACCAGCAGAAGGTAATTATCGCAAGATGGCTTGCGAACAATCCTGATATCCTGATCATGGATGAACCGACCCGAGGTATCGACGTCGGTGCCAAATATGAGATCTACCAGATCATGATCGATCTCGTAAAACAGGGCAAATCCATCATTATGATCTCGTCGGAAATGCCGGAGTTGATCGGTATGTCCAACCGAATCATCGTAATGTGCAACGGTCACATCACAGGTGAGGTGGAAGGAGAAGACGCAACTCAGGAGAAGATCATGTCCTTCGCCACAAAATTCACTTTAAGCGGCAAGGAAAACAAGTAGATTACAGGGAGGTTCAGTCATGACAGCGAAAAAAGTAAGTGCAAAAGATTTCCTTATCAATAATGGAATCATCGTCGTTCTTTTATTACTTGCAGTATTTACTGCGATCAAACAGCCGACATTCTTCTCAGGCGGTAACTTCATTAATATCGCTCTGAACGTAGCTCCGCGATTCATCATCGCCTGCGGTGTATCCGGATGCTTAATTACAAAAGGTACAGACCTTTCCGCAGGACGTATGGTTGGTCTTTCTGCCTGCTTAGCAGGTACCTTGCTTCAGAAGCCGGATTACAGCGGCAAGTTCTTCCAGAACCTTCCGGATTTCGGAAATGCCTGGGGCTTATGGGTTCTCGCGGTTCTTCTGATCTGTGTGGTAATTTGCTGTATCTTTGGTTTCATCAATGGTATCGTAATTTCCTACTTACAGGTTCCGGCCTTCATCGGAACACTTGGTATGCAGCTGATCGTTTACGGTGTCTGCCTTGTTTACACAAACGCGACTCCGATCGGTGGATATCACAGTGCGTACACAGCAGTAGCAAAAGGAAAACTCTTTGGCGTGATCCCGTTCCTGTTCCTGATCGCCCTTGCAGTTGGTCTTGTTATGTGGTTCATCTATAACATGACTCCTCATGGAAAATATATGTATGCGATCGGCGGCAACGAGCAGTCCGCAGAGGTTTCCGGTGTAAACACTAAGAAGACAAAGATCATCATCTACATGACAGCGGCAGCTCTTTACGCACTGGGCGGCTTCCTTGTAGGAGCAAAATCCGGTGGTTCCTCCGTTAACATGGGCCAGGGCTGGGAGCTTGAGGCCATCGCAGCCTGCACCATCGGCGGTGTATCCGTAAACGGTGGTATCGGACGTATCTCTGGTGTTCTTATCGGTGTTCTTGTATTCGAGATCTTAAAGACCTGCTTACAGTACCTTGGTGTTGATACAAACTACCAGTACATCGCACAGGGTATCGTTATCGTAGTTGCGATTGCACTCGATATCAGAAAGTACATTGCAAAGAAGTAATAGACTGACTGTTTCGGTACAGTTAAAAAACGGGCGGAGGACGAGTTCCAACGCCCGTTTTTGCACACTCGCGCGAAGATGCAGATTGTTGGAAACGGCCGTGCGAGACGCTCGGGTGTACCGCGGCACATTTTTGCGTACATCATGTATCAGAAAGAAAATACCGATGGCTGGTTTTAGCAGCCTGCCTCATGGAAAGAAAGCTGGAGCGGTTTGATAAAAACTGCACCGGGAGAGTGGAGGTGAAGGAATGGAAGAAGAGATTGAGAAGATCAGCGGAATCGGAACAGTGACTGAAGCTGCAGAAAAGGCTGTGGAGGCCTTTGGTGAGAAGACTTTAGAAGAACTCACTGAGGAGAATAAACGGCTGCAGGAGGAAAATGAGCGCCTGAAGAACAGATCCATAAAAGAGCGGATGTACGATAAGATCAATGTGTCGGTGCGGACCATTGATATCTTTATCGGGTGCATGTGCGTATTGTTTGTGGCTGTTGTGGTGATGGGGATGCTGAAGTAAGAGAGTGAAGCGCTGACAGAGATCATGCTCGCTGCAGCCTAAACATTCAACGACAGGAAAAGATCCTGATGCCAGAAACTGAAACTATCGAAGTGGATAACAAAAAAAGCTCTGGAGAACGATATGAGAAAGGTTCTCCAGGGCTTTTCTTTGTCTTGTCTGCTGATTCCCTAAAGAGGAAAATTGCAGCAGGAGTCTTATTTCTTATAAAGAATTCTGATGGAATTCAGCACGCAGAGGATCGCGACACCGGTGTCGGCGAATACCGCGAGCCACATGGAGGCGATTCCCATGAGACCTAAGATCATGACAAGAGCTTTTACCGCAAGGGCGAATACCACATTCTGGTTGGAGATCGCGCCTGTGCTTCTCGCGATTCGGATGGCTTCCGGAATGGCATCCATGCTTGATGTCATGAAGACGACGTCGGCGGCCTCGATGGCTGCGTCAGCGCCGCTTCCCATAGCTGCGCCCACATCAGCGCCTGCAAGCACCGGTGCGTCGTTGATTCCGTCACCGACGAACATCGCGCTTCCGTTCTCCGCGCGGAGCTTCTGCAAGATCTCGAGCTTATCAGCCGGGAGAAGCTTTGCGTATACATTGTCGATTCCGACCTCGGCGGCTACCGCCTCAGCGGCTGCCTCGCCGTCGCCTGTGAGCATAGCGGAGCGGATCCCCATGGATTTTAAGGACCTGATGGCATCCTTTGCCTCTGGCTTGATCGTATCGGCGATCTGGATCGTTCCTGCAAGCTTTCCGTTTACCGATATATAGACGGTGGTGACAGCACCGTTCTCATCGTAAGTGCCGCAGTCCACGTTGAACTCGGTGAGAAGCTTTCTGTTTCCGCAGAGCACTTCGCCCTGGGAGAGCCTTGCATGGATGCCTTTGCCGGAGATCTCCTCGATCTCGACGGGCTTTTCGATCACAAGATTCTGATCCTTTGCAGCGGAGACGATGCTGACTCCGATCGGATGAGTAGATGCGGTCTCGCATGCCGCCGCGATCTGGAGGATTTCCTGTTCAGAAGTTGTACTTGCCGGAAGGATCGTCTGAACCACGAAGTTTCCTTTTGTGATGGTTCCTGTCTTATCCATGACAACCGTTTTTACAGCTTTCAGGTTTTCAAGTGCGATTCCGCCTTTAAAGAGGATTCCTTTCTTGGAACCTGCGCCGATCCCGGAGAAGAATGCCAGCGGAACGCTTAAAACAAGGGCGCACGGGCAGCTGATTACGAGGAAGGTAAGAGCTGTGTAGATCCAGTGGGACCAGTTTCCTGTAATTAAGGACGGAATGATCGCTGTCGCAGCCGCCAGGGCAACGACGAACGGGGTGTAAATCCGTGCAAATTTCGTGATGAAGCGCTCGGCCTGCGGCTTGCTGGCTGCGGCGTTCTCCACGGAATCGAGAATCCTGGTGACCATGGACTCGGAAAGTTCCTTTTCGACTCTCATCTTTAAGAGACCGGAAGTATTGACACAGCCGGATGTCAGCTGGCTTCCGACCTTTACCGATACCGGGACTGGTTCACCTGTGATCGGTGACGTATCGATCCGGCTCTCGCCCTCTACGACAACGCCGTCAAGCGGAATGCGGTCACCGGGACGGATCTCTACGATATTGCCGACAACAGCGGAACCGGCCGGAACCTCGCGGACAGTACCGTTTTCGTCAAGAAGAACGGTCTCCGGACGAAGATCAACGGCTTCCATGATCTGACTGCGGCTCTTTTCAACCGCGCGGTGTTCGAATGTTTCACCGACCCGGTAGAAGAGCATAACTCCGACCGCCTCCCCAAACTGGTCGACACAGAAAGCGCCGATGGTCGCGATGCTCATTAAAAAGTTTTCGTCCATCACGTGACCGGTCTTCATGTTTTTCAGGGCTGTTAAGAGAACTTCCCGTCCAAGGATCAGGTAGGCGATCACAAAGCATACAGCGGAGATCTGCGGCATGGAGTGGGAGAGAAGCTCTCCGACGATGAAGAGCAAGCCTCCGGCGATCAGCTCCGGAAGATCGTGGGCATGCTTGTCGTCACTGTTTGCATCTGCCGGTTTTCCTTCCTCGCGGACCTCGATGATGGTGCCTGGTTCGATCTTGTCTGCAACCTCCTGCATCTTCGGGAGCAGCTTTGTTCCTTCAGAAGAGTAGACACGGAGCTGTCTCGTCGCGAAAGTTAAAATACAGTCATCGACTTCCGGGAGCTCCTGGATCTTTTTCTCGATCTTTGCGGAGCAGTTCGCGCAGTCGATGTTTTTCATCACGTAGACCACACAGGTGGATTTCGGTGCCGGACCGTGGTGGTGTTCGGCGTGCTCGTGATGATGGTGATGTTCACAGCCGCAGTGCTCTTCGTGTTCGTCATCATCATGACCTTCGTGATGATGGTGCCCACAGTCGCAGTGCTCTTCATGCTCGTCACCATGTTCCTCGTGATGGTGATGGTGCCCACAGCCGCAATGCTCTTCGTGCTCGTCATCATGCTCTTCGTGATGGTGATGGTGTCCGCAGGAGCAGTGCTCTTCGTGTTCGTCATCATGCTCATCGTGATGGTGATGGTGTCCGCAGCAGCAAACCTCTTCGTCCTCGTGGTCTGCTGACTTCTGCTTGGATTTTTCTAATTCCTCCATAGAGTAGACCTCCTCAGAATTATAATTTTTAATTATCATATTAACATATGAACCATCGTTCATATGACAAATATAGTACAGCTCTATGGGAAATGCAAGACTGTTTTTTAATATTAGGAAAAGAATTAAGAAAATAAGGTGGGAGAGCAGAAAAAGCTGCCTGGCGATATTCCGCAGGCAGCTTTGGCTATGTACGTATAAATATTAGATTTCCTTAAACATCCGCGCCTCGATCAGATGGATTCCGTGAAGGAAACACTCGCAGACCGGAGTCTCAACGCCAAGCTCTTTTCCAAGGCGGACAACCGTTCCGGCGAACATATCGACTTCCGTGCGTTTTCCGACCTCAAGATCCTGAAGCGTTGACGGCTTATTTTCATAAGGAAGACGTCCGAGCGTGTGCTCCTGACGGTCGATCTCATTCTGACCGATATCAATGCCCAGCTTATTTGCAATACGGATCACTTCCCACATGGCCTTGTGGCGGAAGAAATTGGCGTCATCGTTCTTCTGGAATGCTCCGAAGGGAACGCCGAACATGGCGCATGTCATATTCTCGGCAACGTTGCACATGAACTTGAACCAGATTCCTTTTAACATATCTGCATCGATCTTGTAGTCGATCCCACAGAGATCAAAAAGACTCTTCACAGCGAGAACATTCCCGGAATAGTGTTCCGGATCATTCTTAAGATCGCCGAAGTGGATCAGACCCTTATGCGGATCGAACTCCGTCTTTCCGTCCTTCATGACAATGCTGATCCGCATATAGGAGTACAGCAGATGTTCGCTGCCGTAGACGGCGGCGATCTGTTTTTCACTCTCCACACCATTTAATACGGAGAGGATGATCGTATCTTTGCCAACCTGATTTTTAATATCCCTGATCGCCTGCTCCAGGTCATATCCCTTTACCGCAATGATAACGAGATCTGCCGGATCCGCCTCGACATCAGGTGTGATGATCGGAAAACGGTAGTTGATCGTATTGACCGTTACCCCTTTCCGCTCCAGACGCTCTTTTCTTGCACCGTCTGCAAGGATCCGGAAATCAGCCCCCAGCTTTTCTGAGATACGCGGCGCGAAAAATACCCCCATCGCACCAAGACCGATCAACGTCACCTTCTTTATGTCCTTCATAACTCCCTTTTCCTCCTTAAAGTAAAACAAGCTGCGTTCCTTCTATTGTATAGTAAGACCGTTAGGGTGTCAACGAAAACAACCTTGTCTTTAGGGATAAAAGATGATATGATGGAAAAGTATGGAGAAAAATTAACAAATATGTGTGGGGGAGAGAATACTGGATGGAAATCACAAAAGAAGATAAACGGTCGGTGATCGACCACTGTTATCTGACCTATTTTATCAGCGGAATGGTCATCCTGATCTTCGGTGTCATTCTGCCAAACCTGATCGAGGAGAGAAATTTAAGCTTTACCGCGGCCGGCGGACTGCTTTCCTTTCTGGCGATCGGAAATTTATGTTCAAGCCTGGTCTATCCGGTATTCTGTGGGATGATGTCCCAGAAGACGGCGGTAGTCGTACTGGCGGTCCCCTATCCGGTGTGCCTCTTCCTGTTTACAATGGGACTTCCGGTCCCGGTGCTCTATGTGATGATCTTTCTGATCGGAATCACGAAGGGCATGATCACGATCATCAACAATCATGCGATCCGTCAGGTGACGGGAAGTTCCAATCAATATCTGAATCTGCTTCATATGTGGTATGCGGTGGGGGCTTTCCTGTCCCCATTCGTTACGATGCTCCTCATGGGAGCGGGTATGAACTGGAAGACGATCCTTCGCCTCCTTGCAGTCCTCACGGTTCTCATCGTTCTTTCCTACGCCACAATGGATTACAGAAAGATCGAAAAAGAGGCGGAGAAGAAGGCGGGAGAGGAGAATGGCAGATCGTCGATGACAAAAGAAAAATTCTGGTTTTTAAAGAACACGGGATTCCTTCTGGCGGTTGGGGCATTGTTCTTCTATATGGGCCTTGAAAACTCCGTAAACGGATGGTTTGTTACTTATTTAAAAAGTACCGGCTTTATGTCCACAAGTCTTGCGACCGTGATGGTATCCGTGACCTGGATCATGATCATGATCGGAAGGATCGTCATTGCGTCCATCTCAAAGAGCGTGCCGCCGGCAAAGATTCTGGCAGTGATCTCCGTACTCCAGTTTGTCTCGGTATTGATCCTTGTCTTCGCGGATCATACCGCAATGGCAGTGGCGGCCCTGATCCTTTTAGGACTTGGAATGGCGGGGGCGTTTCCGACAACTACGGCCTTTACCGGCGATCTCATGGGAAATTCCCCACTTGGAATGTCAGTGTTTACAGGGATCGGTTCCCTCGGCGGGATCCTTACCCCGCAGGTCATTGGAGTCCTTGCGGATAAGCTTGGATTCCAGGCGGCGATCCTGTTTTTGGTGCTGGATGCACTTTTGCTGGCACTCTTTGGAATCGGTGCTCTGAGATACACTGCAATACAGAAAAAATAAGAAGAGAACAAGTGAGTGTGTGATAAAAAAGTCAACCGGGGCGGCATAAAAATCGTCCTGAATATAAATAAGGGGTAAAACATATGGATATTCGTTATTCTGCAAATCAAAGAGACGTAAAACGCTACACAACCGAAGAACTTCGGGATGAGTTCCTGATTCAGGATCTCTACCATCCGGATGAAGTGGTATCAGTCTACTCCCACGTGGACCGCATGGTGACACTGGGCTGCATGCCGGTGAAAGAACATGTCTCCATCGAAAAGGGGATCGACTGCTGGAAAAACTTCGGTACCCACTATTTCCTTGAGCGCCGAGAGATCGGAATCTTCAATATCGGAGGTGCCGGATCTATCACAGCGGACGGAGTGGAGTACCGTCTCGGCTATAAAGACTGCCTGTACATCACGAAAGGCACAAAGGAAGTGATCTTTTCCAGTGACAGTGAGGAGGCTCCGGCAAAATTTTACATGGTGAGTGCGCCGGCCCACACGTCCTACGAGACAAAGCTGATCACCTTGAAGGATGCCGCAAAGCGTCCGCTGGGTGATGCCAATACTTCCAATAAGAGAGTCATCAACCAGTTCATCCATCCGGATGTGCTGAAAACATGCCAGCTTTCCATGGGAATGACAGCTCTGGAGCCGGGCAGTGTCTGGAACAGCATGCCGTGCCACACCCATGAGCGCCGGATGGAGATCTACATGTACTTTGAAGTCCCGGAGAATCAGGTGGTCATGCACTTTATGGGTGAACCGACTGAGACGAGACACATCGTCATGAAAAATGAAGAAGCTGTGATCAGCCCGTCCTGGAGCATCCACTGTGGAGCGGGAACCTCCAACTACACCTTTATCTGGGCTATGGGCGGAGAGAATCAGGAGTTCGACGATATGGACAACATCGCTCCGATGGACTTAAAGTAAGATATCGCAGAGGCCGATAAAAAACTGATATAAAATAGGAAAGGTAAGGATCAAAATGGATAAGAAGAACATGTTTTCTCTGGAAGGAAAGATCGCTCTCATAACAGGAGGCGCCCACGGAATCGGCTTTGCCATCGCGGAGAGCTATGCAGAAGCAGGAGCAACGGTTGTATTTAACTGCAGCAGCGAGGCGTCCTTAGAGCGCGGACTTACCGCATACAAAGAAAAAGGGATCGATGCTCACGGTTATGTCTGCGATGTTACGGACGAGGAAGCGGTAAAGAAAATGATCGCGGATATCGAGGAGAAGATCGGAACGGTCGATATTCTTGTAAACAATGCGGGAATGATCAAAAGAATTCCGATGCATGAGATGAGCGCGGATGAGTTCCGCAAGGTTGTCGATGTTGACCTGAATGCTCCGTTCATCATGGCAAAGGCTGTCCTTCCGGGAATGATGAAAAAGAAAGCCGGAAAGATCATCAACATCTGCTCCATGATGTCTGAACTCGGAAGAGAGACCGTATCCGCATACGCAGCGGCAAAGGGCGGTTTGAAGATGCTCACAAAGAACATCGCCTCCGAGTACGGCGAGTACAACATCCAGTGCAACGGCATCGGACCCGGCTACATCGCTACCCCGCAGACCGCACCTCTGCGCGAGCGTCAGCCCGACGGCAGCCGTCATCCCTTCGACAGCTTCATCGTCGCCAAGACCCCCGCAGGCCGCTGGGGCGAGGCTGAGGATCTGGGCGGACCCGCTGTCTTCCTGGCTTCTGCCGCTTCCGACTTCGTCAACGGCCTCATCCTGTACGTTGACGGCGGCATCCTGGCTTACATCGGCAAGCAGCCGCAGTAAGTTTTTCCATATCCGGCATTTTTGCGCCGTGTCCGCTGCCTTCCGGGTGCCGGGCACGGCGCTCTTTTGTTTCCCATATCGACTTTTTTCCCGGAATCTGCTACACTGGTCATAATAATATAATAAAAACAGGAGGACTTTCCCATGAAGATCGCACTTATCAACGAGAACAGCCAGGCCGCAAAGAACGGCATCATCGAGGCCGCTCTGAAGAAGGTCGTAGAGCCGATGGGCCACGAGGTGGTCAACTACGGCATGTACGCTGCCGATG
>ERZ833782.1308-NODE-1308-length-22435-cov-5.709830_pt1 | contig 22435 bp, 15 predicted proteins | sample MGYA00519577_ERZ833782 | MGnify/ENA primary metagenome ERZ833782 (study PRJEB31850, sample SAMEA3708745) | human gut metagenome | biome: human gut; feature: human-associated habitat; material: faeces | place: China | collected 2014 ...
AGCGCAGAGCGCGTGTTCGACCTGCTCGATGAGCCCGAGATGGAGGCCGATCCGCAGCCGGGCGAGGCTGCCAAGCTGCCGGGCAAGGTGGAGGGCCGCGTCGCTTTTGAGCACGTGCGCTTTGGCTATGCGCCCGACAAGCCGCTCATGCGCGACGTGTCGTTTGCCGCCGAGCCGGGTCAGAAGATCGCCGTGGTGGGAACCACGGGTGCGGGTAAGACCACGCTCATCAATCTGCTCATGCGCTTCTACGAGATCGACGGCGGCCGCATTACCCTCGACGGTGTGGACACGAGCCGCATGGACCGCGGCGAGCTGCGCCAGCAGTTTGGCATGGTGTTGCAGGACGCCTGGCTGTTCGATGGCACCATTGCCGAGAACATCGCCTATGGCTGTCCCGAGGCGACGCGCGAGGAGATTGTCGCGGCCGCACGTGCCGCTCAGGTCGACTTCTTTGTGCGCACTATGCCGCAGGGCTACGACACACGGGTGGCTAACGATGCCGAGAGCATCAGCCAGGGCCAACGTCAGCTGCTGACCATCGCGCGCGTGCTGCTCAACAACCCGGCGATTCTCATCCTGGACGAGGCGACGTCGAGCGTGGACACGCGCACCGAGCTTGCCATCGGCCGCGCCATGGACGCGCTCATGCGCGGGCGCACGAGCTTTGTGATCGCGCACCGTCTGTCGACGATCGTCGATGCCGACCTCATCCTGGTCATGGATCACGGCAATATCATCGAGCAGGGTACGCACAAGGAGCTGCTGGCTGCCGAGGGCGCTTACGCCGACCTCTACCTAAGCCAGTTCGCATAAGGTGACAAAGGGGCAGTCCCGCATGTCGCATCGAAAAGAAGGCGCGCCGGGGGCGGATTCCCTGGCGCGCCTTTTGTGCTGGCGTTCATGCTGTGGCGGCTGCCCACGGCCCTAGCGCTCGTCCACGAGCTTGGCGACGAGGGCTTTGAGCTCGGCCACCTCTCGCTCGAGTTCCTTGACGCGACGGGCGTTTTCGTTGATGCCCTGGCGGTTGAGGGCGCTCTGCTCGGCGGCATCGTCGGGCATGTACTCGCGATGCTGCTTGGCGTCGAAGCTCTCCTCGAACACGCGGCAGCCGTTGCGCTTGATGATGCGCCCGGGCACGCCCACGACGGTGCAGTTGTCGGGCACGTCCTTGACGACGACCGAGTTGCCGCCGATCTTGACGTTGTCGCCAATGTGGATGTTGCCAAGCACCTTGGCGCCCGTGCCCACCGTGACATTGTTGCCCAGGGTGGGATGGCGTTTGCCGGTCTCGTTGCCGGTACCGCCGAGTGTGACGCCTTGGTAGAGCACGCAGTTGTCGCCCACAATGGTGGTCTCGCCGATGACAACGCCCATGGCGTGGTCGATAAAGAAATGTTTGCCGATCTGTGCAGCGGGATGAATCTCGACGCCGGTGATGTGGCGGGTGATTTGCGAGAGCACCCGGGCGAGCGAGCGATGGCCGTGCTCCCACAGCCAGTGCTCGGGCACGTGGTTCCACTTGGCGTGCAGGCCGGGGTACGAAAGAAAAATGACCAGACCGTTTTGCGCGGCGGGGTCCTGCGCTTGGACGGTCTTGATGTCCTCGCGAATGGTATTGATAAAGCTCACTGGCCGCCCTCCCTCAGCGCCGTGACAATGCGATTCAATAAAGTATAGCGATTCGCTAGGGATTAAGAAGGGCGATCTTGCTTTGCTTTGGGCGACAAGTGTCAGTTATGCAAACTTGCTGGTAATGGAGTCATGCTTTTGTGGGGTTGCGCACGAGGGGGCGCCGCAACCGTATACTGGTCAACTTGGACGTGTCCGCGCCCACAACTGAGAGGTTTAACTTCATGGGTTTCATTAATTTTATCGCCGAGCTGCTTAAGGATCCGCGCACTGCGATCGCCAGCTGGATCGCCGCTGGCCCGCTCATGGCCTACGGCTGCGTGTTCCTAATTATCTTTATCGAGACGGGCGTGGTGTTCTTCCCGTTCCTTCCCGGCGATTCGCTGCTGTTTGCCTCGGGCTTCTTTGCCCACAACGGCGGCTTTAACATCGTGGCCCTGCTGGCCGTCGCATGGGCCGCAGCCATCCTGGGCGATCAGTGCAACTTTATGATCGGCCACTTCTTTGGCCGCAAGATCATCGCCTCGGGCAAGGTAAAGGCCATGACGCCCGAGCGCATCAAAAAGTCCGAGGATTTCCTGGATAAGTGGGGCCATCTGGCCATCTTCCTCGGTCGCTTCTTCCCGTTTATTCGCACCTTTGTGCCTTTTATCGCCGGCATGGGCGGCATGCACTGGCGCAACTTTGTCATCTTTAACGTGCTGGGTGGCATTACCTGGTCGACGGTCTTTACGCTGCTGGGCTACTTCTTTGGCGGCATCCCCTTTGTGCAGGAGCACTTTGAGCTGCTGATTATCGGCATCGTCGCCGTGTCGATTATCCCGACCGTGGTCGGCCTGGTTAAGGCAAAGCTGGGCAAAAAGAACGCCTAGTCCGAGCTAGCGCGCAAACCGTGCCGTTGAGGCCCGTCACCGATTACGGTGGCGGGCCTCTCTAGCTTCGGTCAAATGAAAATACTTTAGTTAGTTAAAGAAAAACGTTTTATCCGATGCGTGTGCGGAGTACAATCTCGTGCATGCGAATCGACGTGTCATCGGCTTTGATGTCGTCCGCGTGTCCCGTCCGGCTCTACGCTCCGGGCGTGTGACGTTGCGACGCGGTCGGCCCCGGTCCTTGCGTGCGGGTTCGCGAGTATGCAACTGTGTATGTAAGGAGCGACATATGGCTGTCGAGAAGAAGGATATCGATTGGGGTAGCCTCGGCTTTGGCTACATGAAGACCGATTACAGCTACGAGGCTCATTGGAAGGATGGCGAGTGGGACGAGGGCGGCCTGACCACCGACCACACCCTGCATGTCTCCGAGTGCGGTGGCATCTTCCATTACTGCCAGGAGGTCTTTGAGGGCCTGAAGGCCTACACCGCCGAGGACGGCAGCATCGTCTGTTTCCGTCCCGACATGAACGCTGAGCGTATGTACAACTCTGCGCAGCGCCTCGAGATGCCCCCGTTCCCCAAGGACAAGTTTGTCGAGGCCGTCAAGCAGGTCGTCTCTGCCAATGCCGCATGGGTTCCGCCCTTCGGCTCTGGCGCAACCCTGTATGTGCGTCCGTTTATGATCGGCTCCGGTGACGTAATCGGCGTGGCTCCCGCTCCTGAGTACACGTTCCGCATTCTCGTGACCCCGGTCGGTCCGTACTTTAAGGGCGGCCTTAAGCCCGTCAAGCTGCGCGTTTCCGAGTACGACCGCGCCGCACCGCACGGCACCGGCAACATCAAGGCCGGCCTCAACTACGCCATGTCCCTGAAGCCCACGATGGAGGCTCACCGCGAGGGTTATGCCGAGAACCTGTATCTCGACTCCGAGTCCCGCACCTATGTCGAGGAGACCGGCGGCGCGAACGTCCTGTTCGTGAAGGAGGACGGCACCCTCGTCGTTCCGCAGTCGCACACCGACTCCATCCTGCCCTCCATCACCCGTCGCTCGCTCGTTCAGGTTGCCGAGGATCTGGGCATGACCGTCGACCAGCGTCCCGTCGAGTGGGCCGAGGTCAAGGCCGGCACCTTTGTTGAGTGCGGCCTGTGCGGCACCGCTGCCGTTATCTCCCCGGTCGGCGAGATCGACAACAAGGTCTACGGTGCCGACGAGACTGTGACCTTCCCGGCTGGCTACACCGAGATCGGCCCCGTGATGAAGAAACTTCGCGAGACCCTGACGGGCATCCAGTCTGGTGCTGTTGAGGATAAGCACAACTGGGTTTACACCGTCGCGTAATTTGTCTTACCCGCCCTGCGGGCTCGGCGATGTCACAACGAACAATAATTAATCTGAATTAAAGATGGCGCGCGGCCTTTTGGGCCGCGCTTTTGTTTTGCTTCGCGCCATGTGGGGGTGGTGGCGACGTGCATTTTTGCGAGTATTCTGCAATCGAAGGCCCTTGCATACCGACCTCGGGCGAAAAATCGGGATTTATCGATGTTTTCTACGAATGATGGGCGGGGTTATGGGCTGACAGCATTTGATTTGCAGGGATATTCGCGGTCTTTGGCATTTATCGTGGCGCTCGAAGCTGTCGGGCATGCTGAATACTCCCAAAAATGCACGGCGCCTTGAGGGGGACCTTCGCGACAAAGGAAACCGCCCCGTCGAAGTATGCATTCGACGGGGCGGTTTATGCATATAGCGGATTAAGGATGCGCTGGCAACCTGTTAGAACTTGACGGTCGGTGCCTGGCGGGCTGCTTCGGCGGCCTCGAAGCCCTGGCGCTCCTTAAACTGGAAGATGCCGGCAAAGATGACGGCAGGGAACGTCTGGATGGCGTTGTTGTAGCTGAGCACGCAGTCGTTGTAGCTCTGGCGCGCGTAGCTCACCTTGTTCTCGGTGTCTTCGAGCGTGGCTTGGAGCTGCGTAAAGTTGGTGTTCGCCTTAAGATCGGGGTAAGCCTCGGCCACGGCGAAGAGCTGGCGCAGAGCGCCGGTCAGCACGTTGTCGGCTTCCATCTTGGCTTCGGGCGTGGTGGCGCTTACGGCGGCGTTGCGCGCGTTGACCACGGCGGCAAGCGTGTCCTGCTCGTGTTTGGCATAGCCCTTGACGGTCTCGACTAGGTTAGGGATCAGGTCGTTGCGGCGCTGCAGCTGCGTGTCGATATTCTGCCAGGCGTTATCAATGCGATTGCGCTTGGTGACCATGTTGTTGTAGATGCCGGCGATGGCGCAGACAATCACAACGACAACAACGATACCGATGATGACGGGAATCATGGTGTCTCCGTTTCGAATGGCCGCGGCGTCTTCCGCCGGCTGCCGTTGGTGTAACGCTACTAGTATACCCGCAACCCTTGGCGATACCGAACTTTCCGGTAAGCGTTATGTTTCCACCAAGGTGAGGCCGTTCGCCAGGGGGTGGGCGATACAGGTGTAAGATATGCGACAGATTAGTGAGCGATGTCTTTTCCTTGAGGAGGGCGATACGTATGGACCTTCGCATCAAGAAAACCTATCGGGCCCTGTTCGAGGCCTTTACTGAGCTGCTCGAAGAGCATCGGTTTGAGGACGTGACGGTTGCCATGCTGTGCGACCGCGCTATGATTCGTCGGACGACGTTCTACAAGCACTTCCGCGACAAAAACGATTACTTTGCCTTCTATATCGATGAACTCATGTCGGGTCTGCCGCAAAAGCGGGCCGATGCGGATGGCGCGGAGGGCGCCGAGGACGTGCGCGCGCTTCGCCACGAAGTGTTCGCCGATGCCATGGATCTGATTCTGGCGCATGAGCAGCTCATGGATAACATTTTGGCGAGCAGTATGTCGGGCATGCTGACCAGCATGATTTGCGACCGCATCGCGCGCTCCATACGCGGGCGCGTGATGAGCGCGCTTGACGAGGATGCGCTTGCGCCCGTATCGCTCGAGACGACGTCTGAGTTTGTCGCCGGCGGCATTATTCGGCTCTTCACCATGTGGTGGGAATCGGGCCACGTACTGGAGCGCCGATCCGAAATCGCCGACGTGGTCGATGCGCTGTTCGAGCGGACCATGACGCCGGTGAGTCACTAAGAGTGGCGGAGAGAGGGGGATTCGAACCCCCGGAACGCTCTCGCGCTCAACGGTTTTCAAGACCGCCGCATTCAACCGCTCTGCCATCTCTCCGTGAGTCGTAATGATAGCATCGTTTTGGATTTGCAACAGGGGAGGCGAACGATGACGAGCACCGGAATCGATGAGAAGTTCATGCGTGAGGCGCTGTCGGAGGCGCGTGCCGCCGCGGCGGTGGGCGAGGTGCCGATCGGTGCCGTAGTGGTGCGCGCGGGTGAGATTGTCGCGCGGGCGCATAATCGCCGCGAGCTCGACCAGGATCCTTCGGCGCATGCCGAGTTTGCGGCCCTATGCGCCGCCGCTCAGTCGCTCGGTCGTTGGCGCCTTTCCGATTGTACGGTCTACGTGACGCTCGAGCCCTGCTGCATGTGCGCGGGGCTTATGGTTAATGCGCGCGTGGGGCGCTGCGTGTACGGCGCGGCCGATGCTAAGGCGGGCGCCCTGGGGTCGCTATACGACCTCAATGCCGATTCGCGCCTGAATCATCGGTTTAATGTGACGGCTGGGGTCTTGGCGGATGAATGCCGCGAGCTGCTGAGTAGCTATTTTGGCGGTCTGCGCGGAGCGGGCGGCGCTGATTGCGGTTGTGGGGCCGATCTTGAAGCACACGCCGCTCACGCCGCAGCGCTTGCAGGTGCCGGTGAGGATGCTGGCGCGGCAGTTGACTTTGGTCCTGCGTGCCGCCGGCCCCGCCGTGTGCTGCTGGCGATTGACTCCTTTAAGGGCAGCGTGTCGAGCGCGCAGGCGGAGGCGGCAGTTGCCGGGGGCGTGCGCCGCGTGTGGCCCGATGCCCAAGTAAGCGCGCTGCCGCTGGCGGATGGCGGTGAGGGAACGCTCGATGCCGTTGCCGCGTGCGGCGGTGAGATTGTGACCTGCGAGGTGGCGGGTCCCTTGGGCAAGCGCGTGGCTGCCCGGATGCTGGTGGACGGCGAGCACGAGTCGGCTGTCATTGAGATGGCCGAAGCCGCGGGCATCGGGTACTCGCCGTGCACGGAGTCGGCGGCGTTGGCCGCGACGACCTATGGCGTGGGCGAGCTGATGCTTCGTGCGGTTCGCGCGGGGGCGAGGACCCTATATATGGGACTGGGCGGCAGCGCCACCAACGACGGTGGCGCCGGCATGCTGCAAGCGCTGGGCGCGCGTCTTGTCGATGACCGTGGCTGCAATATCGCTCCCGGTCTTGCGGGCCTTGAGCAGGTGGCGAGCGTTGATTTGGCGCCAGCGCTGCAGGCTTTGGATGGCGCGCGTGTCGTGGTGCTTTCCGATGTCGAAAACCCGCTCGTGGGGCGTCGCGGGGCACTTGCGGTGTTTGGCGGGCAAAAGGGCCTGCCGACAGACGATGTCGAAGCGCTGGGCGGGTGCGACGGCTGGATGGTCGGCTACGGCCGCCTGCTCGATACGGCGATTGCCGAGGTACGGGCTCAGGGATTGCTGCGCGTGTCCGAGGGTGCGCGGACGTTTGGCTCGGTGCTCGGCGTGCCCGGCGCCGGTGCCGCTGGCGGTCTGGGCGCCGCGCTGCTAGCGCTCGGTGCAGAGCTACATTCGGGCGTGGAGACGGTGCTTGATCTGATTGGGTTTGACGAGCGCGTGCGGGATGTCGATCTGGTCATAACGGGCGAGGGCAATATGGACGAGCAATCCGCCGCCGGCAAAGCGCCGGTGGGTGTGGCCCGCCGTGCCAAGCGCTATGGCAAGCCGGTGGTCGCCGTCGTGGGCGGTCGCGCTGACAACCTGGATGCGGTGTATGAGCAGGGCGTCGACCTGGTTTTGACGATCTGCCGCAAGCCCATGGGCCTTGAGCTGGCGCTCGATCCCCAAGAAGCCATAACCAACCTTATCTGCGCCGGCGAGTCTGCCGCTCGATCCTACGACCTCGCCCGCCTCTAAAACCCATCCCCTCGATAAGTTGCGGTGAAATACGGAGTGTTTTTGCCTTTAAGGTGCCAATTCAGTCCGTATTCCACCGTAACTTCGTGAATGGTCATCCGAGGCTGGTCGACATGGGTTTCGAGTCGGACCGTTTGCCACGAAACACGGCTATCTACTACGTTTAACCGACCACCCTCGACTATCTCGGAATTTGCAAAAATGAAACCGCAGGTAGAGAGCTTGCCGATTTCCGAAAAAGTCGGCTATGGTCGACCCCTGCGACCAAAACGTAGTAGATGGGGCCTTTTCGTGGCGCAGCACCAGATCAGTCTTTTTGGGACGGGGCTTTCTTGGCTACTTTCGTCACCCTGATGTCCCCAGTCAAAAAGTAGTCAAAAAAGCCCCGTCCCAAATTAGCTGTCTTGCCCCATCGGGCGGGAGCAGGTAAGATATATCGAGCGCCTAGCGCGTTCGATGGGTTCGGATGACGACATGTTCCGAATCTGGTCAGGTCCGGAAGGAAGCAGCCATAAGGAGCCTCTGTCGGGCATCCGAATCCATCGAGTGCGCAGGCGCTTTTTCGTGCCGCGGCTACCCGCGAGTGCCGGCAGGGTCACATTTATCTGATAATTGAATCCCTGGCGTTATGTCGCTCGCTGGCGTTGCCAAAACATCGGCTGCTACGTGCCTTGGGCGCTAGCGGCCGTTGCCCTTACATCTGTAACGAGTTGCTTACGCATCTTCAGGGTTCGCCGTACTATCATGAATCAGATTGAAGAGAGATGATGATAGGGAGCGCCTTTTTATGATTGAGCTGCTCAGGCGTTTTGGTGGTAAGTTTCGCCGATATATGGTGATCGGCCCTGCGTGCAAGTTGATTGAAGTGATCTTTGACCTGCTTACGCCGCTGGTGATTGCCCAGATGATCGATAAGGGCATTGGGGCGCACGATGTGAACGCTGTCGTCCGTTACGGCGTGGTGCTCGCCGCCATGGCTGTGATCGGCATCTCGTTTACGCTCGTCTGCCAAAAGATGGCGGCGCTCACCTCGCAGGGCATGGGTACCGATATCCGTGGTGCGCTCTACCAGCACATCAACAAGCTGAGCTATGCTGAGCTCGATCGCTTTGGCACGCCGTCGCTCATCACGCGCATTACCAACGACGTCAACCAGGTGCAGCTTGCCGTGGCGCTGGGCGTGCGCATGCTCATCCGCTGGCCTTTCCTGGCGGTGGGCTCCATGGTCGCGGCCCTTGCCATCGACCTTAAGCTTGGCGTGATTTTCTTGATTTGCACGCCCGCCATTGGCCTGGTGTTTTGGTTTGTCATGGCGCGCTGCATTCCGTACTACAGGCAGCTGCAGGCAAAGCTCGACCGCATCGCGCTTATTTGCCGCGAGGGGCTTTCGGGCGCCCGCGTGGTTCGTGCGTTTGTGCGCGAAGACCACGAGCGCGAGCGCTTTGCCCAGGCCGCCGACGACCAGGCCAATACCGCCATCGTGGTGGGCAAGCTTTCGTCGATTCTCAACCCCGTCACCTTTTTGGTGATGAACCTGGGCGTGTGCGCCATCCTGTGGGTGGGCGGCATCCAGGTCAACGTGGGCGAGCTCACGCAGGGTCAGGTCATGGCGTTTGTGAACTACATGACGCAGACCCTCACCTCCATCGTGTATGTCGCCAACCTGGTCGTGGTCTTTACCAAGGCGAGCGCCAGCGCGTCGCGCATCAACGAGGTGCTCAATTGCGAGCCGAGCATCACCGACGGGGACAACCAGCCGGTCGCGCTGCCCAAGCCGGGCAATGTCGCTCCAGTTCCTGCGCTGAGCTTGAGCCATGCGAGCTTCTCTTTTGGCGCGGGCGCGGCAAATGCCATCAACGGTGTGACGCTGGAACTCCCGCTGGGCAAGACGCTCGGCATTATCGGCGGTACGGGTAGCGGCAAGTCCACGCTCGTCTCGCTTATCCCGCGCCTGTACGATGCGGGCACCGGCAGCGTGAGCGTGATGGGCGCCGACGTGCGCGCCTGGCCGCTCGACCAGCTGCGCCATGTGGTCGCAACCGTTCCGCAGCGTGCGTCGCTGGTGAGTGGCACCATCCGCAGTAACCTGACCTGGCGCGACGAGGCGGCGACCGACGATGAGCTCTGGGCGGCGCTCGATATGGCGCAGGCCAGCGAGTTTGTGCGCAACAAGCCGCAGGGGCTCGACGCCCCGGTCGAGGCGGGCGGCAAGAACTTTAGCGGTGGTCAGCGCCAGCGCCTGACCATCGCGCGTGCCCTGGTGGGCTCGCCCCAGATTCTGATCATGGACGACTCCGCCTCGGCGCTCGACTTTAAGACCGACACGGCGCTTCGCCATGCCATCCGCGAGCGCAGCGTGCGCGGTGCCGCCGAGGGCGGGCTGCCGCTGACGACCGTCATCGTGAGTCAGCGCGTCTCGACCGTGCGCGACGCCGACATGATCTGCGTACTCGACCACGGCTCGGTCGCGGGCCTGGGCACGCATGACGAGTTGTATGCAAGCTGCCAACTCTATCGTGAGATTTGCCAGTCGCAGCTGCGCCGCGAGGAGCTCGAGGGCCAGCAGGGGAGCGCGGCGTCCGCGTCCGCCCCGACTGCCCCCGCATCCGTCTGCACAAAGGAGGGCTGTTAGATGAATCCGTATACTTCCTCCGGTTCGGTCGCCACGATGACGGCCAACGTGTCCGGCAACGATAACCTCAACGACCTGGGCGACGGTCCGCGCCAGCCCGGCGATCCCGAGCGCTATCCCGTGGGTGCGGTGACTCGCCGCCTGTTGGGCTACGTCCGTCCGCATCGCATTTCGTTTGCGGCGTCGTTTGTGAGCGCCGCCATCTCCGTTATCTTGCAGCTCTACACACCTATTCTCATTGGCGAGGGCATCGACCTGATTGTTGCCGCGGGCCAGGTGGATTTCGACGCACTGCTGCCGCTCGTCACCAAACTCTCGCTCGTCGTGGTGGGAGCCGCGGCCTTCCAGTGGCTGCAGGGCTACTGCGTTAACCGCCTATCCTACGAGACGGTGCGTGACATGCGCGTGGAGGCGAGTGATAAGCTCAGCCGCATGCCGCTCGGCTTTATCGACAGCCATGCCCACGGCGACCTCATGAGCCGCGTGGTCAACGATGTCGATCAGGTGGGCGACGGTCTGCTGCAGGGCTTCACGCAGCTCTTCACCGGTGTTATTACCATCGTGGGCACGCTCGCGTTTATGCTCTCCATCAACCTGACCATGACGCTCGTGGTGGTGCTCGTCACGCCGCTTTCCATTTTTGCAGCCGGTGCTATTGCCAAGCTCTCCAACAAAAGCTTTACGGCACAGCAGCGTATTCAAGGGCAGCTCGGTGGTCATATCGAGGAGTACGTAGGCGAGCAAAAGCTTGTCGACGCCTTTGCCTATGGTCCCAACGCCCAGCAGCGCTTCGATGCCCTCAACGCTGAGCTCTACACCGCGGGCGAGCGTGCGCAGTTTATGGGTTCGCTCTCCAACCCCGGCACGCGCTTTATCAATAACATCATCTATGCCGTGGTCGCTGTGATCGGCTGCGTGGGCGTGATCACGGGCGTGCCCGCGGCGCTTACGGTGGGCGGCGTGCAGATTTTCCTGTCCTATGCCAACCAGTACACCAAGCCGTTCAACGAGGTCACCAACGTCATTACGCAGATCCAGACCGCGTACGCCTCGGCGCGCCGCATGTTTGCGCTGCTCGATGCGCGCGAGCAGGAGCCCGATGCGACGGATGCCGCGGAGCTTGCCGCCCCGAAGGGCGAGGTCGCCTTTGAACATGTGGACTTTAGCTACGTTCACGACCGCAAGCTGCTGCAGGACATTTGCATCGAGGCCAAACCCGGCATGCGCTTTGCCCTGGTCGGCCCCACAGGCTGCGGCAAGACGACGCTCATCAATTTGCTGCTGCGCTTTTACGATATCGATGCCGGTCGCATTGCGGTCGATGGCCGGTCTTCGCGTGACTACACGCGCGCAAGCCTGCGCCGCGCCTTTGGCATGGTGCTGCAGGACACCTGGCTGTTCGAGGGCACGGTGGCCGAAAACATTGCCTACGGTTGCCCGGATGCCACGCGCGAGCAGGTTATCGAGGCTGCCAAGCGCGCGCATGCGCACAAGTTTATCGTGCAGCTGCCAGGCGGCTACGATACGGTAATCGGCGAGGACGGCGGCACGTTTAGCCAGGGTCAAAAACAACTGCTGTGCATCGCGCGCGTCATGCTCACCGACCCGGCGATCTTGCTGCTGGACGAGGCGACCTCGAGCATCGATACCCGCACCGAGCTGCAGGTTCAGGCGGCATTCGACGAGCTCATGGCAGGTCGCACAAGCTTTGTCGTGGCGCACCGCCTGAGCACCATCCGCAACGCCGACTGCATTCTGGTGATGCGCGACGGCGAGATTATCGAGCGCGGCACGCACGACGAGCTGCTAGCGGCAGGCGGCTTCTATGCCGAGCTCTACCGCAGCCAATTCGCCCAGTAGGGAATACCGATTAGCGGCAGATGGTTTACATCTGCGCCGTTAGTACTAAGATATGCTTCTAACAAATTGCATTAATGGCTCGAGTTTCGGGGGAAACGAGGCAACGTGACTACGACGTGCTCTTTGGTGGTTAACAGCAAGAGCGGTAATACCAGGATGGTTTCGGGTGCGATCAAGCGCACTCTGCAGGCTGCGGGCGTTGAGTTTGTCCACGCCGCGGCGTTGAGCGACGATGCGGACGCAGATCAGGTTGCGCTCGAGGCGCAGGGCGCCTGCGCGGCCGACACGGTGCTCGTCGGTTTTTGGTGTGACAAGGGCGCGTGCACGCCTTCGGTCGCGGCGTTGCTCTCCGCCTTGCACGGTAAGCGCGTCTTCCTGTTTGGCACCTGCGGCTTTGGGGCCGACCAGAGCTATTACCAGCAGATTATTGATCGCGTAACTTCCAATTTGGCTGGGGATGCCGAGCTTGCGGGCTGGGCGATGTGCCAGGGCAAGATGGGCCCCGCGGTCAAGCAGCGCTACGAGGCCATGCTCGAGCAAGATCCCGATAACGTCCGATTTAAGATGCTGCTCGACAACTGGGTTGCCGCGAAGGACCATCCCACCAAGGAAGACCTGGACAACATGGCTGCAGCCGCCAAGAAGGCCGTGCTGGGAGAGTAGCTTCGCCGTTCGCGGTCCTTCGTGCAAAACAATACAAATGTGAAAGCCTCGAGATTCTCGGGGCTTTTTTCATGACACGAGGGCGCCCCTTTATTGATGGAAGGCCTAATAAGCTGATTGTTCTATGCCCGGATGTGTGCGGAGTGGGATGGGATTTCCGGATGGGTGGGGTTGCGGAAGCTGCGTCCCGGAATTTGCCTTTGGAATGGGATGCGGTTTCCCGTTGAGGGGCTCTGTGGAAACCGCATCCCAGTTTTCGGCCGAGAAATGGGATGCCGTTTCCGGTTGAGGGCCTTGGCGGAAAGTGCGACCCGGAATTTGTGATCGGAGTGGGATGTGGTTTCCCAACGGGGGCACAAGCGGAAGCCGTATCCCACTCCGGACGTGAATTCTGGGACACGGTTCTCAGAGGATTATGGGCTGCGAACTACATGGGGCTGTCATAAAACTCCGGCAAAGGGGGGTCGGAAATAAATGACACTTCCAGTAGTTTGTTTTAATGTGGGGGGGGGTACCATTATTTTAGTTTCGCAAAAAACGAACCTTCTATGGGGAAGTTGCGTAGGGGGTTAGTCGTAAGTATTGGATAAAACAGACTAATTTGGGGATAAATGACCACTTACGCCAAAATAAGTAGCATTTAGCGATAAAACATTGAAAAATATGTAGCACATCGCTATGTTTTTATTACGAAAAGATTCCAAATTGGCTTATTTCGGACTCACTTTTCAAGCGCCTTGCGGTTCCTGTTGAAACTTGCTGACCTTTGGATGGGTCGAATAGGTCCTCAAGGGGGATGAATTATCACTTTGACGGCGCGTAGACTCAAACGATTTATTACGCTTTTGAGTAGCTTGGCGTTCGCGCTTGTCATAGCCCTTGCCGTTGTTTCTTTTGTGCCTCGCGCATTTGGATACACGCCCTTTGCTGTGCTTTCGGGCTCTATGGAACCCGAGCTTCCCGTTGGCTCCATGGTGTTTGTCCGCCAGGTTGAGCCAACGGATATTGCCGTGGGCGACAATGCAACCTTTTACCGATCGGACGGCGCCGTGGTGACGCACCAGGTGTACGAGATCGACCCTGTGGCGCAGATGATCGGCACGCAGGGAATTGCGAACAAAAATGCAGACGGAAGCATCATGCACGATGCCGAGCACACGCCTTTTTCGAGTGTTATCGGCACTGTTTCTTTTTGTGTCCCTTACCTGGGCTTCGTTAACGCATATTGCACGACGATGCCCGGTTTGCTTGTCGTGGTGGCCGTTCTGGCGCTGCTGATCACGGCGTCGATAGTGCTCGATCGGATGGTTCCCGACGAGCCTGCGGGCAAGCATACCCGCGTGCATGCGAGGGAGCGGCGTTCATAGCGGCAGGGAAAAGCGTCGGCGGCGGTAGGGGCCGTTGCCGGGGAAACGATTCTCGAAAGGAAGAGAACGATGGAAAACAAGAAGAAAAAGCGCTACGGCATCATTGCCGCCCTGTTGCTGTTGGTGCTGGCTGCCGGCGTGGGTACCTATGCATGGCTGACGGCGCAGTCGAGCCTGACCAACAACTTCACTACTGCGGGCATCAACCACCCCACCACTAATCCTGATAATCCGGATCAGCCGATTCCGGATGACAAGACTAAGGTCAACGGCAATCTGACCGAGACTAACTGGGTTGCGGACTCCAAGCTCGCCCCTGGCGTGTCTGTTCCTAAGAATCCTAATGTCGGTATTGGCAAGGGGTCCGAAAACGCTTATGTGTACGTTTTCGTGAAGAACGAGACAGCGTCTGCTGGGACTGCTGATTCCAAGACGACTTACTTCACCATTAACAAGGGTTGGAAGGCCGTTGAGGCGACCGCTGTTGAGGACGAACCGACTCATTATCTCGGTGGCCTTTTCGTTTATGTTGGCAATGAGACCGAGGCCACTCCTCTTATTGCCAGCAAGACCGGGGACAAGTGGACCGGTCAGCTGTTCGACCAGGTGACTACGCCCAAGGAGACTGAGCAAAAGGATTTCGCCAATCCTGCCACGATGAAGGTCAACTGCTTTATTTACGCAGCAGATAACACTACTGAGGGTTCGTCTGCGTCTGCTTTGACTGCTGCCAAGGCCTGGGCTGCCAAGTTGCAGCAGTAACCCCACCCCCCACTGAGATCTCGGCCCGCCCCCACCCCTATATTCGGGCCGGGATCTCGGTCCCCCCTATCGACGACTGGCGAACGTAATGCTCAACAATCCTTCCGACAATCAGAAACGCACCTTGGCGCTTGCCGCGATGGCGCTGTTGGCCCTGGCGTGCCTGTGCGGCACGCTGGCTTTTACCGTTGATATGGTTCCGGCGAACAACGTCCTATCGTTTGGCAGCGTGAAGGTACGAGTCTGCGAATACACCCTCAACGTGCAGGGCGAGGAGATTCCGTTTGATCCCAACGAGCACGGTGACTATCCCGACACCAAGGCCGGGGGTTCTGACATCAGCCGCATTGTGCGCGTGGAGAACGTCGGCGCGCAGCCTGAGTACGTTCGCGCGCGTCTGCGCATGACGTCGGTGGCGCCCGACGGTTCGAGCGCGGATGCTTCGGGCAGCGTTGCGTTTCATGTGAACGCGGGCGAGGGGTCCCCGTGGATCGATGGCGGCGATGGGTGGTACTACTACCGCGGATTGGCCGGGCGTGGCGGCACGCTCGACCCCGGTGCCATGACGGAAAGCCTCATGGACTCGCTGCGCTTTGTGGGCGACTACCACGATGCCGCGCGCGGCGGCTCATTCAGGCTCGATATCGATGTTCAGGCCGTGCAGGCCAAAAACCAGCAGGCAAGCGATACCGTCCTCGACGTGCTTGACGTCGCGGGCTGGCCGGAGGCGAACTAGCCTATGAAGATCAAGAACATGAACCGGGGCGTGCTTAGCAGGCTAGTTGCCGTCGCGGCGATTGCCCTTTGCTGCGTTATGGCGCTGCCAACGGTGGTGCATGCCGAGGACGTGCCCGAGAACACAAACGAATACCACATCAAAAACGCGAACGACTTTTTGGTGTACGTGGCGCTTTCGCGTGAGCGCGATACGTCCGGCTGGCGCGTTTATCTCGATAACGATATCGTGCTTAATGATGACGACATGAAGACCATTGTCTCGCACACCGTTAAGCATCTGTCGTTTGGCAACAAGGAGCATCCGTTTAAGGGCGTGTTCGATGGTCAAAACCACACCGTTGAGGGCCTGAGCTACGATAAAGACGCTTTTGACCCCGAGCGCGATACGGGATTTTTTGCCGAGACCAACGGTGCCACCATCAAAAACTTCCTGGTCAAGGACGCCAACGTGTGGGCGGACTTCCGCGGTGGCATTATCGTGGGCAAGGCCGTCAAAACGCGCTTCGAAAACGTTATGGTCATGGAGAGCACGCTGCACGTGACCTGCGCCAACAATGCTCTCAACCTCATTACCAACGCAGGCTTTGAGGGCGGTCTCATCGCCGGCGAGCTCGACGGCTGCACCCTCTACAACTGCGAGGTCCGTGGCGGCCGTGCCGTCAACAATACGACCTCGGGCGTGCAGGCGCTCGGCGGTGAGGGTCTGTATATGGCGGCGTTTGCCGGCTATGTTACAAATTCGACGATTGAGTACTGCCGCGTTACACCTACGCGCAAGAAGGACGGCTCGATTGCCGCGAATGGCATGACCGACGTCACCAATAAGTACGACGTGGCTGTTGGCGCTCTGGGCGGCAACAACGTGTATGCCTCGGGTTTTGTGGGCTGCATGGCGGGTAACGCCAAGATTATCGACTGCTTCTCGACGGCGCAGTGCTACAGCTATGCCGCGTCGTACGTGGGCGTTGTCTCCGTGACGCGCGCATGGACGGGTGGCCTGGCGGGTCGTATTCTGACGGCCGAGGGCAACGAGCTCGTTCGCAGCCATTTTGCGGGTGACTTGAGCTCGCGTCAGTACAATCCCATCGCCGTGATCCCCATCATTCAAAACGATGTGAACCTGGGCGGTATTGCTGCGCGCGCCAACAAGGGTGACGCCACGGTTACCGAATGCTACTTTAAGCCGAGCGTGAGCCTTTCTGGCAACAGCCAGGGCAACCCTGCTAAAAAGAAAATCCCCTCGTTTGGCGGCGATGGCACCACCAAGGGTGATGGCTATGGTCCATGGGATGACGAGCGCTACACCACGCGCGAGCTGTGGGAAGAGCACGACTACGACTTCTGTGCCGGCACCATGCGCTCGACTGCTAACGACGGGACCCTGGATGGCCCGCACCCCAATGAGTGGGCGATGGATTACAAGCTGAATATTCCTGTGCATGGCCAGAGCGTTAAGGCGACGATCGATTTTCCCGGTGCGGGTACCGCGACAATTACGGCAACCAAACTCGGTATTGATCAAGCGACCTCGGATCCGTACGCCTTTGCCGTGAGCGCCGTGCTGGCGGGAACGGCCCAGGGCTTGGCCCAGGGCGATACATCGGTGACGTTTAGGCAGGATACCTCCGCAAAGCCCAAGGGCTTGACCGATGCCAACGGCGGTTATCGCTTCATGGGCTGGTTCCGCGAGTCCGGAGTCAATGTGAACCGTATCGATGCCGATAACGCCTGGTTTAACGGCAAGACCGATGCCGATGCCGTTAAGGCTGGCAAGCAGGTCCAGAAGAACGAAGCGCACGAGATAACGTCGACCTATACCGCCGATAACGCGAAGGGGGCCGAGGCCTTTAAGGGCAACGACCTGTTTATTGCTTCGTACGAGGCGCAGGTACTGTTCTATAACGTCAAGGGCGAGACGCTCGCGTGGCAGAGCGGCGAGGAGCACGACAAGTCGACGGACTGGTACCGCTATGGCGTCGGTTTAACGCCGGCTGCCCCTGCGGACCGCGGCACTCTTTCCGCCAGCGCCACCTTTATCGGTTGGACGACGCAGCCGAGTGGCGAGGCCGGGATGCATGGCGGTTACGCGGCCATCACCTCGCCTAAGCTTGCCGAGCTAAAAAACGCCGGTGCGTTCTATCCTGCCGGCACCGAGATCACTGTGCTTGGTCCTACCGATTTTTATCCGGTGTACACCGACTATGTGTCGAACATCATGACGGTGTTTGAGGGCAATGAGCAGGATGCAACCGACGATCAGACTCGGCGCGACGGTGTGGGCAAAACTGACGTTAAGGTTGAGACTGCCGAGGATGGCACAAGCGCGTATACCGTACGGGTGCTCGACGTATCCGGTAAAGCTATATCCGAGGAGGGCCAGCTGCCCGACGGCTATCGTTTCCTGGGTTGGTATGAAAACAAGGGAACCGAGGATGCCCCGCTCGAGGTGCGCGTAAGCCGCGACCCCAGCTATACGCTCCCCGCCGATGTCGATTTAACCGCGCCGCATACCTACATCGCCCGCTTTGAGTACCGAGTGGATTATTACGTTCGGGCTTATACCAACCATGAGTTTACGGACAGCAAGCTACTTTGTTCCGTTTGGAATCGCTATCAAACGCCCTTTGAGGAAAACGTCGGTAGTACCTTCGTGCGTGAAAACGTCGTCCACTGGGGCCCGGAGCATGTTGACCACGGTATAAAGGATAGTTATGAAACGTGTGGCACGCGCTTCACGAAGGAAACCCTTGTCGTGAGTTCCCTTAACGCGTACTCGCACAACGTTAAAAACGATACGGGAGCCGATACTCTAAAAAACCTCTATGCCGATACCGATTTTCCAGGCGCTGCAACGCTAAGCGATACTTGGACTTCGGCTTCGCTGAACGTAACGGTCAAACCGGTGAATGATCGCTATCGCCTGAATTTCTGGACGCTTGAGCGCGATGGTGAATATTGGACATATGTGAAAAATCCCATCGAGAGCATGGTGCGTACAGATAAGAAGTACTACGTTCGCGCGATGATTACCACGGACGTTAATTTCTACAACAAGGGCGATAATGTCGTGAGGACTGCCACGCGGCGCTATGAGAGTAACTTGCTGCAGACCAAGGTGAACGGGGCGGATCCGACGTTCACGTATTACTACCCGCATGTTAATAAGTCGGTTAAAGTGGCCGAAAAGCCAGAAGATGGTGAGAAGGGATCGTATGAGAGCCCCCTGACCCTCGAAGCTTCCCCGACCGATGCCGACATGGCCGTGCCGGGCTATAAGTTCCTGGGCTGGATTTCGACCGCCGAGGTTCAGAAGGATTCTGACGTCTGGAAGTATATCTACGACGTCGCCGGCGACTCCTATGTGACGAGTGATCCGGATAAGGCAGAGCCGTATCTGGCGACCGACGAGTCCAAGGTCACCCAGTGGCAGGATGCCTATCCCGTCTACGCAAAGTACGACGTCAGCTACACCACCAACCTGCATCGCGCAGGTTTTGAGGGTACGGACAAGGTCAATGTGCCTAGCTACAACATCGCTCCCGTTATCAACGCGGACACCAATCCTGCTACGGCAACGGTGACCCCTGACGTTACGACGCCGGTTTATAAAGCAGGCGGTGAGCTGTATAAGTTGCAGAAGGTTGAGATCGAGCTTCCGAACGGCGAGATCAAGACGCTTCCCTACGATGTGGAGCATGGTACTTGCTCTTATCCGGTGGAACCTGGCGGAGCCTATACATTCGTGGCGTACTATTCGCCGTTGGCGGTTGTGTACCATCTCAATGCCAGGGATGTGGACGGTAAGGTAGCCCAGCAGGGCGATTCTCTCGGCAGCCTTAAGGACGGCATCCCGCTGCCAACGTATAACGTCGGCGATATCGATGCTGCAACAAACGCATACAATGCCTTCGTGGGCTGGACGGAAACTAAGCCGGTAGCTGGCAACGGTTATGTCGTTTGGTCGGACGACGTTTCCATGGTGAATAAAAGCACCGTGGTCAAGGCCCCCATGGAGTTGTATCCGGTCTACCGCGCCAGCGCGGTGCGTGTTCAATCGAATATCGATGCCAATCTGGATGACCCCGGTTCTGTGCGTTATCTTTCGCGGACCGACTCTGGTGATCAAATTTCGCTGGAGGTAAAAGCTGCAACTGAGGTTGTCGGCAAGGATGGCACCAAGTACGACTTTGTCTGCTGGTCGCGTGACTATGAATCCGATAACAAGTACACCCTGATGACCGGTGACGACAAGTATCCCCTCGAGGGCAATGAGCCCTTTAAGAGCGCGATGTACACTGCGGTGTACAAGATTGCGCCGCATAAGGTGCGCTATCACGGTGTCGACGGGTCGGTTCTCTTTACGGCGACGGTCGACTCGGGCGACGAGCGTGCGCAGGACGGCAAGTCCGGCTTCGTCTATACGGTTGATGTTCCCAAAATGGATGAGAACGGCCGCCCCGTCTATGACAACAGCGGGAATCCCATGATGGAGCAAAAGTCCGTGGCATACGACCCGGACGCCCATTCCAAGATCGTCGCGCTGCTCGATGAGCGTGCGGCCGCCAATGGCGATATGCGTGAGCTCTTCTTGGAGTGGCGATATGTGGGCGCCGATGGTGATACGAAGCCTTGGGATGTGTTTAAGGACGAGCCAATTAAGGGCGACATGGACCTGTATCCCGTTACATATCGCGTGGTTGCCAAAGATACGTCTGATCCCGCGAAGTCCGAAACCATGACCGCCCAGCTTAAGTGGCTGCTCGATCCCGCCGCCGCCAACACCGTCGATGACAGTGCCGACAAGGCGCCGTTTAAGGTCTGCTTTGCCAAGCCGTTTATGGGAACGCGGCTGACCGTTACGGTAATGCGGGCAAGCTACGGGCCTGGTACAGAGGGTGTTTCTGTGGCGGAAGAGCCCGTAAACGGCAAGTTTGTCTCGCTCTACAGCCTTGGTTCGGGTGACGGCTCGTTCGACCTGGCCAACCGTCTGGAGTCCAAGAAGACGGGCGAGGGCGATCAGGGCCCCGGCAAAGCCGTGTTCAACTTTGCCCAGACTCATGCGCTGACGATCGTTAAAAAGACGACCGATGCCAGCGCTATGGGGCAAACGTTCCGCTTTAAGGTAACGCGAAAGATGTCGCAGGATTCTCCTGCCGAGACGCGCATGGTCGAGGTGAAAGTTAGCGAGCAGCGCGACGAAAACGGTGAAACTTGCTATGTCGGCAGCGTGCAGTTCGCCGCTCCGGCTGGCATCTATACCGTCGAGGAAGATACGGCTTGGGCATGGCGCTACCAGGGTGAGCTGAGCACGCCGGGCAAGGCGCCCGGTAAAACTGCCGAGCTGACGATTTCGTCTGCATCGAGCGCGAACGATGCCACGTTCACCTGCACGAACACGCGTGTGAACGACAAATGGATCGACGGCAGCGATCGTGCCCATAACGTTTGGAGCAACGGCAACGTAGCAAAGAAGGAGGATTAGCATGTCCAAGCGCAAGCGCATCATCGCCTTGCTGGTGGGGGTTATCCTCCTGGCCGGTACGGCAGGCACGTTGGCCTGGCTTTCGGTTACGGGCGTGCTGGTCAACCAGTTCGGCATCGGATCGGTGACGCCATCGGTTCAGGAAACGCTCAACGGCAAAGTGAAAAGCGATGTCAAGGCGAAGAACACGGGTACTGCGCCCGCCTATATTCGTGCTGCAGTGGATATCTACTGGCAGGACCAGGATGGCGCACGCCTGTGGGATGAGCCAGTTGCCGGCACCGACTACGTCATTGACTGGGGCAGTGTGTCCAAGGCATCTGCTTCCAACACCGCCTCGTCTTGGGTTGTCGCGTCCGACGGGTACTACTACTGGACGTCTCCCGTTGCTCCGATGGGCAAAACCGATGTGCTCATCAAGAGCGTGACTGAGCAGAAGGCAGATGGGAAGAACCTGGTCGTTGACATTTCGACCCAAGCAATTCAATCCACGCCCGACGATGCAGTTGCAGAGGCATGGGGCTGTACAGTCAAGGATGGCGTGCTGGTGCCGCCGCATGGAGGTGCGTAGGTATGGCTTCTCCGATTCGTAAAGACGTTGTGTGTTCCTTGCGCTGCGTGATGGCGGCAATCGTCTGCCTTATCGCGCTTGCCGTTCCTGCACGTGCGTTTGCTGACGTTCCCACGATTGCCTATGACGGAAATGCACGCCAGCTAACGGTATCGGGAGCGACGGACTCCTCGGGGGAGCCCGATCTGTTTCCAGCCTTTAAAGATCTAATGCCCGGCGATGTACGCGAGCAACAGATTGGGGTTCGTACCACGGGTGTAAAGTCCCAGGTACGTGTGTTTGTGCGGGCTGTTGTCGATCACGAGACGGCACATCTGCTATCGCCCATCACCTTAACGGCGACTGTGGGCGATGCCTCTGCAGGTTGGCTCCAGACAGGAACACCGGGCAGCGTGTTCGCCTATCCCACGCAAATCGCCACGTTTACGAGCGATGACAGCACGGTGCTTAATCTGCAGCTAAGCGTTCCGACGTCGGTGGGCAACGAGCTTGCCGACGCAAACAAGACCATTCGCTGGGAGATTACCGCCGAGGACGATGGCGAGAAGATTCCCGTGCAGTCTGCTGACAGCAAGAAGCCCGGCTTGCTTGGTCTGGCGGCAACGGGCGACAACACGCTCACGTTGCTTTTAGTTTTGCTAACTCTTGCCAGCATCGCTTTTATAGCCGCGCTACTTTTGTCCCGGAGGGATAAGTACTAGGTCCATCTTCTAAACGCAACGCCCTCCCGGGCGGCTGGCACGAAGTTCCCTGCTCTACAGTCCTGCGCAAGACGAAGGCCACATTAAGTGGCCTTCTTTGCGT
>ERZ833782.1330-NODE-1330-length-22026-cov-8.701743_pt1 | contig 22026 bp, 23 predicted proteins | sample MGYA00519577_ERZ833782 | MGnify/ENA primary metagenome ERZ833782 (study PRJEB31850, sample SAMEA3708745) | human gut metagenome | biome: human gut; feature: human-associated habitat; material: faeces | place: China | collected 2014 ...
CGTTTCTTTCTGTTTTTTCTTCATTTTTACTGTCCACGAAACCGGGAAGGGCACACACCGTTCCACAGCGACAACGGGCGTTTCATGCAGATCATCAAAATTTTCCAACTCTGTCGGCACGTCTGCCGGCACTTCACGTTTCATTCGCGAACATTCTGTAAGGGCAATGCGTTTGGTAATGATCGCAACAAAGTTTCTTGTTTGGGGGCTGTCAATTGCGGACACTTGCGAAAAATGCTCCAGAACACGCACGCAGGATGTATGCACTACATCTTCCGTTGTGACTCGATTATGTAGCACCTCAAATGCGACATGATACATCAACTTATAATAGCGCTTATATAAGTCTGTGAAACATTGTTGAGCCGTTTTATCGAATTTCAAACGAGTGCCACCGCCTTTCCCTTACACCCATTATAACCAGCGACTACCCCATTTGGGGACAGGTTAATTCAAATATTTTTATTTTCAGTCAGAATTCATATAGAACGACCGGGAAATCTCTCTCCCGGCCGTTTTTCTATTTACTCTATGCAGTATGATGTTTTAATCATTGTTTCTTTTTTCCATTCCTGAAACGCCCGTTGTCCTTCTTCCGTTTCGTAAAACACCTGAAGTTTCGGAAGTAAGAACCTTGCAAACGGCTTCAAATCCTCCACCGGCACACCCTGCCGTGCCGTATTTTCTTTTCGCCTGTTACTTTCCCGTTCCGCCATGTACCTGTTTTCCTTTAACCTGTCCGGTCTTCTTTCCGCCGGGCTGTCCCCGGCGCCTGCTCATTCCATCTGCTCACAACTGCATCTCCCCAGCTCCGCTGCTGCGTCTGGTTCTGCCGCGTCACCGATTACTCACGGCGGCGCTTCCGCAGAACTTCTGAAAGAATCGTTGACACGCCGCAGCATGATTCTTACCGCCGCCCAGTAAGAGCGCGTATCCATCCAAGACTGGATGCAGACGGTCCTCCGTATCTTCCACCTGAAAGCGGATAAGATGCGGCAGCTCTACCAGCAGCTGCGGAACAAATACCAGATGCGCTGCGCTCGCGCACAGGGGAACGCCAAAATGCGCGAGGGCTACAACAAATGGCGTGATACCGCGCAGAAGGCAATGGTCAAATACCAGGTAGGGGAGATGTCCTTCGAGCAGTTTGCGGAATGCATTCAAATTCCATAGAAAGCAAACAGGCCGCGCAGAAGATATCTCTCCTGTGCGGCCTGCTTGCTCTACTTTAAAATCATGTCCAGACAAAAAACAAACCCGAACCCGCTCTCATACAAGAGCAAGTTCGAGTTTGCTGGTAATGGTGAGCCATCGGGGATTCGAACCCCGGACACCCTGCTTAAAAGGCAGGTGCTCTGCCGACTGAGCTACTGGGTCAGGTCAAAAAAGTTTTGCGCTGAGTATGAAATTAAGTCGTATGCCGTAATGGCAGGGACGGCTGGATTCGCTTTTGCTGCAGCAAAAGCCACGGCGGTTACAATATGCCACCGGCATATTGCCAAGAGCCGCCTTTCGAATCCAAGGATTCAAAATCTGCCGTAATGGCAGGGACGGCTGGATTCGAACCAGCGAATGTCGGCGTCAAAGGCCGATGCCTTACCGCTTGGCGACGCCCCCGTATTCGTTTGCTCGAAACAGCGTTACCCTAAAGATAACGCGCTGCGTTCGCAGCGCGTCACAGGGTTATATGGGGTGGGTAAAGGGACTCGAACCCTCGACCCTCGGAACCACAATCCGATGCTCTAACCAACTGAGCTATACCCACCATATAAAGTTTGCAGCCGACGGAAATGGCACGCCAGGAGGGATTCGAACCCCCGGCCTACTGCTTAGAAGGCAGTTGCTCTATCCGGCTGAGCTACTGGCGCATATCAATTCCGACAAACCCATTCGAAGAAAATGGAGCGGGTGATGGGAATCGAACCCACGTGTTCAGCTTGGAAGGCTGACATTCTACCATTGAACTACACCCGCGGGTCTTTCTGACGCTCATTTAGTATATCAATAAAACCCTATAATGTCAACATCTTTTTTCAAATTTTTTTGAAAAACTTTTTTCGGCCAAATTTGCAAAGAACATCAAAAGGGCAGACGGTCATGCTATACTGTAATCAAAGGAGGGAGAGAGCATGAAAGCAACGATCTTACTGGCCGAGGATGAGCAGGCCATGCGGGAGGTGCTGACCGACTACTTCACCGCAAAGAGCGGCGGCGATTTCACGGTTGTGTCTGCGCCGGACGGCGACACGGCGCTGCACTTAATCGAAACCCGGCGGTTCGACCTGCTGCTGCTCGACATCATGCTGCCGGGCACGGACGGCTTCGCGCTGTGCCGCGCAGCACGGCGGCAGGGAGACGCGCCCATTCTGTTCGTCACGGCGCGCGAGGACGAACAGGACAAGCTGCACGGCTACGGCCTCGGTGCGGACGATTATGTGGTCAAGCCGTTCTCGCTGGCGGTGCTGTACGCCAAGGCGCTGGCGCTTCTGCGGCGGGCGCGGGGCCTCGGCGCCGGGAATACGCTGACAGCGGGTTTCCTGTCACTTGACCCGGAACGGGGGATTGTCACAGCGGACGGCAGGCGCATCGACCTGCCGCCCAAGGAATTTGCTTTGCTGCGGGCGCTGATGGAGCGCAAAAACCGCGTGCTGACGCGTGACGAGCTGTTGAACCTTGCGTGGGGCTGGGATTTTGACGGCACGGACCGGGTAATCGACGGGCACATCAAAAAGCTGCGCCGCGCACTCGGTCCGCACGCGGACTGCATCAAAACCGTGGTGAAGCGCGGCTATAAGCTGGAGGTGGACGGAGATGAAAACCAAACGTAGAACCTTTTGGAGCTTTTTCACACGAATCGGCGCGGGCTTCCTTGCATTCTGGCTGGCAGTGATGGCGGTGTTCACCGTCCTGCTGTCGCAGCAGCGTGCAAAGCTCATGCTGGCGGAAATGGAAAGCAAATCGGACAAGCTGATGGGAGAGGATACCGATTGTTTGCTTGATCCCTCGAGCTATGACACGACGGACGAGACGGAACTGCGCAGACGATTGAGCAAGCCGGTATTCATGGCGGACAGCGCAGACCCGCCCAATCTGCAGATCATCGAGACCGCTATCACCGACCTGAAATCCGGCAAAGTTCTGCAAAGCAACCGCTGGTGGCTTGAGTTGATCGAGGGAGACAACCTGTACCGCGTGGATATGAGCGGTCAGCCGCGCGAGGTGTGCGAGGCGGTTCTTGCGGGTGCGGGCACAGGCGAGTCGAAAATAGAATCGCTGCCGAAGATAACCTTTGAGGCGTGGGTGGACAGCGTGCCCGGATACCGCGATGACGCCTATCTGAAATCCATCACGATCGAGCCGACCAAGAGCGGCACTTGGGAGCCGACCGGAGAGGTGCGCACGATTGAATGCGCATATGACGCGGAGCAGGTGAAAGGTCTGACGCTGAAAACCATGAGTTGTAATCGCTTGGTGTGCCCCGGACCGAACGGCGCCACGACCGAACAGATTGCGGAATCCCTGTCCTCGCCCGCGCGGCAGGCGCTGCGGGAATGGGCAGAATACCCGAGCCGCACAAACAGCAGCCAAACGGTCGAGAAGCTGTGGCTCGTGCGAACGTACCGGCGGACGATCAGATATTGTCCGTTTGCGGAAAGCGGCGCTGTGCTGGTGTCCTATGCGGCGGAAGGATATCCGCTCAAAGCCTTGCTGCCGGTACTGATTCCCGTATGGGCGTTCAGTCTGGTGCTGGCGCTATTCTGCGCGGCAGTGCTGTCCGGTGCGCAGCTGCGCGTCTGGCGCAAACAGGAACGCGTAGAGCGGGTACGCCGTGAAACGACAGCCGCGCTCGCGCACGAGCTGAAAACGCCGCTCTCCGTGCTCAGTGCCACCGCCGAGCTGCTCGGTGACAACCTTGCACCGGAAAAGCAGGCGTACTATCTGGGTGTCATTCAGCAGCAGGCGCAGCGGATGGACGGCAGTGTGCGGCACATGCTTGAACTGTCGAGATTGGAGACCGGCGCAAAGGCTCTGCGGCGAACTGCGTTCTCTCTGGCAGAATTGGCGCAGGAACGCCTGCAGGCGGCTCTGCCGGCCGATTCCACCATCCGCACCGAATTTGCAGCACAGGACAAATTTGAGGTCAATGCAGACAGGGCACTGCTTGCGCGGGCACTGGACGCACTGCTCGAGAATGCCGTGCAGCACACGCCGGAGGGCGGCTGCATCATGGTGCACCTCGCGGACGGTGTGCTCTCGGTGACGAACACCGGCGATGCCATTCCGGCGGACGCGCTGCCGCGGCTGTGGGAGGCGTATTATCAGGCCGATCCGTCGCGCAGCGCAAAAGGCGACGGACTGGGACTGTCGATCGCGAAGACCGTGTTTGATCTGCATGGCTTCACCTGCGGAGCGGAGAATACCGAAATCGGACCGAAGTTCTGGTTCCAATTCGCAGATAAATAGCAAAAACCGCTCGAAAGAGCGGTTTTTGCTGAGGCTGTCGAAAAACTCCGTTTTTCGAGCAGCCTCTCGATTGAAACCACGCTTTCAATCGAATCTTGACGAAAAGCCGCGCCCTACGGGCACAATTTTTCATCCCTTGTATAATTCCCGAGGTACACGCCCCCGGGAATTATGAATTTGCTGTGCAAATTCTATTTTATGCGTGCTGCCGCACGAAAAGTAAAAACGATAGATTGACTTTTTCGACAGACTGAGCAAAAACCGCTCGGAAGAGCGGTTTTTGCTTTATCAAATAACTTTTTCGAATACCATGGTTGCCTGAATGCGGTCGCCGCCCATCAGACCCTTGCTGCCGCCGTTCGATGTAGTAATCGTGTGCAGGCGATAACCCTTTTGCGCTTGATGGTTAATCGCTTCTTCCAGTTCGGTCAGGTTGCCGGAACCGGTGCCGAGAAATTTTTCCTTCAAAGTAACCTGCAGAACAACGTAATGATAGTCTTTGCCGGATGCGGTGGAGAAAGTCGAGGAATCGCTGAAATCCATAAATAACACCTCCAATAATTTACACGATTATACCGTATTCGACAGGAATTGTCAATCTGCGTGCAAAAGAAAACCGCCTGTTCAGGCGGTTTTCGCGTGTTAGATGGTATCCAGTTTTACCTTGCCGTCCACAGCAGACAGGTGAGCGCCCATCAGCGGCTTATCACCGGCGACGATGGCGGTGGCCAGCGGATTCTCGATCTCCTTCTCAATCAGGCGGCGCAGATTGCGGGCGCCGTACTTGACCGAGTAGGACTTCTCGGTGAGCAGACCGAGCAGGCTGTCGTCCCACGTCAGGCGGATATCCTTGTCTGCCAGCGTGGTGCGCAGCTCACCGAGCATGATCTCAGCGATATGGCGGAAGTTATCCTCGGACAGCTGGTTGAACGCAATAATCTCGTCAATGCGGTTGAGAAACTCCGGACGCATGATTTCTTCAAGAGCCTTCATCACGCGATCCTTGCTCATCTGAGACACAGTGCGGCCGAAGCCTGCAGGCGTGTTATTGGACTGCGAACCGGCGTTCGAGGTCATAACGATGACCGTGTTCTCAAAGCTGACAACGCGGCCCTGCGCGTCGGTCAGACGACCGTCATCCAGAATCTGCAGCAGAGAATTGAGTACATCCGGATGCGCCTTCTCGATCTCGTCGAACAGAACGACAGAGTACGGACGGCGGCGAATCTTCTCGGTCAGCTGACCGGCTTCATCGTAGCCGACGTATCCCGGAGGGGAACCAATCAGGCGGGAAACCGTGTGCTTTTCCATATATTCGGACATATCAAGACGCACAAGCGCATCCGGCGAGTCGAACAGGTCGAGAGCAAGCTGCTTGACCAGCTCGGTCTTGCCGACGCCGGTCGGGCCGACGAACAGGAAGGATGCCGGCTTGCGCTTGGGACTGATTCCCGCGCGATTGCGGCGGATGGACGCGCAGACCGCGTCTACGGCTTCGTCCTGACCGATAACGTGCGATTTCAGGCGGGATTCCATATCGCGCAGGCGTGCGGACTCCTGCGCCGCTACCTTGGATGCCGGAATGCCGGTCCAGATTTCGATCACCTCAGCCAGAAGCTGCTCGTCAACCTGCGGTGCAGGCTTGGTCAGCAGCTCGTGCAGCTGTGCCTCCACCTGCAGAATGCGGCTGCGGCAGGTGGCAATCTTGGCGTAGGTCTCCTCCTCCTCGGCGCGGGCAGAGGACTGGGTCAGCTCGTCAAGCTGTGCCTGCAGGCGCTCAAGCTCGTTCTGCAGCTCGGGAATCTCGGACAGCTGCGGAGAATCCAGATTGAGGCGCGAGCACGCCTCGTCGATCAGGTCGATGGCCTTATCCGGCAGAAAACGGTCGGTGATATAGCGTTCGCTCATCTCAGCGGCACGGCGGCACATCTCATCGGAAACAGTAACACCGTGGAAGGTCTCGTAGTACGAGCGGATACCCTTCAAAATCTCGGTGGTCTCGGCAACCGACGGCTCACCGATATAGACCGGCTGGAAACGGCGCTCGAGCGCGGCGTCCTTCTCGATATACTTGCGGTACTCCTTGAGCGTGGTCGCGCCGATCACCTGAATGTCTCCGCGGGCAAGGGCAGGCTTGAGGATGTTTGCGGCGTTCATCGAGCCTTCGGAATCGCCGGTGCCGACAATGTTGTGCACCTCGTCGATGACAAGGATGATGTTGCCGATACGCTTTACCTCGTCGATCAGGCCCTTCATGCGGCTCTCAAACTGGCCGCGGAACTGCGTGCCCGCCACGAGAGCGGTCAGATCGAGCAGATGGACCTCCTTGTTGCGCATCTTGAACGGAATGCGGCCCTCGTTGATGCGGACTGCCAGACCCTCGGCAACGGCGGTCTTGCCGACACCGGGTTCGCCGATCAGGCATGGGTTATTCTTCTGGCGGCGGTTCAGAATCTGAATGACGCGGTCGGTCTCGCGGTCGCGGCCCACGATGTGGTCAATGCGGCCTTCTGCGGCCTTTTGGGTCAGGTTCTCGCAGTAATTGTTCAGATATTTGCGCTTTTTGTCCTCCTTGCGGGAAGAACGGGTACGGGTCTCCTCCTGAGAGCCGCCTGCGGGCTGCCCCGGCAGAGTGCCGGCAGCGACCGGGTCGGTCTCGTGGGGTGCGTCGTCGTCCGTGCCGTCCGAACCGGCGGGAACCAGGTCGTTCAGGTCGGACAGGGAGCCGATCTCACCGGAGAGCGCTTCGAGGTCGTCCTCGGTGATACCCATTTGCTCCATGATGTTGTCGAGCGGCTTGACACCCAGTTCGCGTGCACACTTGAGGCACAGACCCTCCTGGGTGGTCTTATCCGGTCCCTCGATTTTGGTGATGAACACCACCGCGATGTTTTTCTTGCACCGCGAGCACATTGGCATATTCATAGGTTAAACTCCTTTAGGGAATGGAAAATTGAAAATGGAAAATGGAGAATTAAGGTGTTTTCCATTAAATAGCGATAGGTAAAACATCCACAAGCTGTTTGAGCAGCAGCGTATGCTTGACGCGCTCCGGCGAGAGATAGCCGAGCGACGTGTAGGTGATCGGGAACAGCCACTGCAGCACGATCAGCAGGATGCAGACGAATGCGACGCCGGTTACAAAGCCGATGAGTGCGCCGCCTGCGGAATCGAGTGCACTGAGCGGAGTACGCCGAACAATGAGCTTGAGGCTGCGACCGAAAATCCAGATGAGCCGTCCGAACAGCACGCTGAACAGCACTACCAGCATGGAAAACGCGATGCTCTCCGACATGCCGACAGCCGCTTCGGTAACGGTCTGCCGCAGACCGTCCAGCACGCCTTCGGCGGTCTTGAGCGCGGCCTGTTTTTCAAACAGCTGACCGACTGCCGGCACGACCACCCACTGCGCGATATACGGTGCGGTATACTTGGCGGCGGCGACCGACGCGGCGATCATGCCGATGCGGCCGAGCACGCCGTACAGCGCACCGACCAGTCCCCGTCGGGCACCGAGCCACACGTTGGCCAGCAGCACGGCAATGAGGATCAGGTCAGGCGCGTTGAGCAGCTGCGCCGCTGTGGAAATCATATCGTTGATATCAGTTATCTGCATGCACTTCCTCGGATCGTTCGGAATGCGCGGTAAAGATACGCGCGTTGCGGTTGTAGAGCAGGAAAACCGTACCGTCATCGGTCATGAGCACACGGCGTGCGCCGACAGCGTCATCATTATGCCACTGCGGCTCGGCGGAGGTGTTGTAGACCGTAACGCCGGACGCAGACAGCACCGCCGTACCGGCGTTGGAGACGGCAAGCGCCGTCGGCTCCTCGGTCAGTGCGAACGGACCGTGCAGACTGCCGTTGCGGACGGTATAGAGGTCGCTGCGTGCATCGTTCAGGTAGGAGCGCACAGCGACAGCCATCGTACTGCCCTGAGAGGCAGTGGCGATCAGATCCTGCGAGCTGAGCTCGAGCAGCACATCGACCGTGCCTCTGCGGGTGACATGATACAGGCCGGTGTCGCACAGCGCGATGGCAGCGTTGTTCTCGGAATAAGTGAGCGTTACACCGAGCGCGTCAGTCAGTGCGGTGTCCGAAACCTGCTTGCCGGAGGACACATCAAAGAACAGCACATGGGACTCAAGCGTTACGCCGTTCTGCCGGAAGGCGAGAATGCCGAGCGTATTGCAGTCCGGCGAGAGTACGGCGGATACAATATAGTATTCCGATGCACGGTATTTGAAAACCTCTTTTCCTGCGGTGTCGTAAACGGCAGCGGCGGTACGGTAGCCGTGCTCGTTGGTGGTGAGCACGAAACGGCCGCTGCGGCCGATCGAACCGTTCAGAATGGTGGATTCCAGCTCCAGCTCCGCGACAGCGCCTGCTGAGCCGACCAGTGCGGCTTTGACGCCGCCGCGGTCGTACACGAGCACATGATTCGTGCTGCTCTCCACCGCGGGATCGGAGTAGCCGAGCGAATAGCGCAGCGTGGTCATGCTGCCCGCGCGGGACAGGAACAGCGCGTCACTGTCCGCGTACGCCAGACCGGATTCAAACAGCGCACCGTCGCTGAAGGTCTCGTTTTCGTAGTTGATGGTGGTGATATCGCCGTCATGCGAGCGAATACCGGCCGCAATATAGCTGCCGAGTGTGCGCAGCGAGGTCGGCGTAAAAATACGGTAGTTGGCGATCAGGAACAGGGCTGTTCCCAGCACCAGAGCCCAGCCGCAGAGCATGCGGAGCAGGGCGGTCGTGCGGATACGCGCGTCCTTGCTGTCGAACAGGCGTTGACGGCGCTCCCTCCTGGAGAGCGGAAAGCGGATGATATTCTGCTTTGGGTTCTGTTCGCTCATGAAATCCCGCCTCCTTATTGTAGCGTGTTTTGTGGGTGAAAATGTGAATAAAACTTGAAAATTGTCACTCAGACAGCCGGAATCTGTCGAGTTCGGGCGTATCGTCGTACCACAGGCGGTTCATAAACAGACCGCAGGCAGGCAGGGTCGGTCCGGCTTGCTCTCGGTCGCAGGCGAGCAGTACGTCGCGCACCTGCTCGGGCGCCAGCTTGCCGCCGCCGACATACGTCAGCGTGCCCGCAATCGCGCGGACCATGTTGTACAGGAAGCCGTCGCCGCAGACGCGGATGCGGATGAGGTCATTCACCGGCTCCACCTCACACCAGAAAATGGTGCGAACCGTGCTCTTGACCGGTGTGCCCTGACTTCTCACGGATGCAAAGTCCTGCTTGCCGACAAAATACTGTGCGCCTTCCTGCATTTTTGTAATATCCAGCGGATAATTGTACCGATATGCGTACCGCGCGTGGAACGGGTCCCGCAGGGTGGAAGGGAACAGGTAATAGGCGTATTCCTTTTTGGTGCAGTTGAAGCGCGCATCGAAGTCCTCGGGAACCTCGACTGCGCCGGAAACCGCAATGTCCTCGGGCAGAAAGCTGTTGAGCGCATACGGCAGACGGTCCATCGGGATCGTGCAGTCTGCGTGGAAGTTTGCCACATACCGGCGGGCATGAACGCCGGAATCCGTGCGTCCGACACCGGAAACATGAACTTTTTGCTTCAGCAGATGAAAAATCGCGTCCTCCATGCTCTCCTGAATCGAAGGACCGTTTTTCTGAATCTGCCAGCCGTTATAGTGGGTGCCGTCGTAAGACAGCACTACTGCAATATTTTTCATCATTTCAGTTACTCTTAGTGGGTCGTGAATGGAGAATTGAGAATGGAAAAATGGAAAATGAAGGTGCAGTGCAAAAGCGCCGATTATAATAAATCGCACTTTATGCGATACCGCAATTCTCCATTATCAATTTTCAATTATCAAAGGCCAAAATGCTTGAGTATAATAACAATTGCGAACAAAACCGCAACCCACAATAAAGCGCAAACATCTACGCGGGCGATCTTCAGCTGGCGCATGCGGGTGCGGCCGACATCGCCGCGGTACAGTCGGCACTCCATGGCGGTAGCGAGCTCATCCGCGCGGCGGAACGCCGAGATGAACAGCGGCACGAGAATCGGGATCATGGCCTTGGCACGCTGAATCAGGTTGCCGGAGTCAAAATCTGCACCGCGCGCCTTCTGTGCTGAGATGATCTTCTCGGTTTCTTCGATGAGGGTCGGGATAAAGCGCAGTGCGATCGACATCATCATGGACAGCTCATGCACCGGCGCGTGCAGCTTTTTGAGCGGAGAAAGCAGACGCTCGAGTCCGTCGGTCAGCTGAATCGGCGAGGTGGTGTAGGTGAGCATGGATGTTGCGATGATGAGCAGCATCAGGCGCAGTACCATGAAAATGGCCAGCTTAACGCCTTCCACACTGATGTGCAGGAAGTGCCACTGGAAAATGTAGGTGCCTGGTGTATAGAACAGGTTGAGCACCGCTGTGAAGATAACGATGAACAGGATTGGCTTGAGGCCGCGCAGCACCATTTTGGGCGAAATACGCGAAATACCGATGACAACGGCAAGAAATGCGATGATCAGCGCATAGGAAACCGGGCCTTGCGCGAGAAACAGCAGCACGATGAATGCCACCGTCAGCACGATCTTTACGCGCGGGTCAAGACGATGCACCGCGCTGTTGCCCGGAAAAAACTGACCGAGGGTAATGTCCTTCAGCATTGGTGAGCAGCCTCCTTCCGCTTGCAGGCACGCAGGGCATCCATTGCCTGCGCTACGGTGTAGACCGAGGTATCAACATCGTGACCGCGCTTTTTCAGCTCGAGCATGACCTTGGTGATCATCGGGATGTCCAGTCCTGCGGCAATGATCTCGTCCGCGTGTGAGAAAACCTCGCGCGGCGTGTCGCAGAATAGTACCTTGGCGTGGTTCATCACAAGCAGACGGTCGGCAATCTGTGCGATATCCTCCATCGAGTGGGACACGATGAGGATGGTCGCGCCGGACTGCTTGTGGTAGCTGCGGACCAGCTCAAAAATCTCGTCACGGCCCGCCGGATCGAGGCCCGCGGTCGGCTCATCGAGCACGAGTACGTCCGGCCGCATGGCGATAACGCCTGCGATGGCTACGCGGCGCTTCTGACCGCCGGACAGCGCAAACGGAGACTGGTCGGCAAGCTCGGGTGCAAGGCCGACTGCCGCCATGGATTCGCGCACGCGCTCGTCAATCTCGGTCTGCGACAGCTTCATGTTGGTCGGGCCGTAGGCAATGTCCTTCGCGATGGTCTCCTCGAACAGCTGGTACTCCGGATACTGGAATACCAGGCCGACGCGGAAGCGCGTTTCACGGCTGCACTTGCCCTTGGCATCCCATATGGACTTGCCGTCGAGCAGGACCTCGCCTTCGGACGGCTGCAGCAGACCGTTCAGGTGCTGAATGAGCGTAGACTTGCCCGAACCGGTGTGACCGATCACACCGAGAATTTCGCCTTTTTCGATTTTCAGGTCAACGTGGTCAAGCGCAACACGCTCAAAGGGGGTGCCTGCGCCGTAAACGTGCGTCAAGCCCCTCGTTTCAAGTATGGTTGACATAAGATTCTCCTTCGGATAATCAATTCAAGTATTCTTGTTCGAGAATATCTGCACATTCTTCAATCGAGAGTGCGTCGATCGGCAGCTTTTCGCCATCCTGCTGATCGAGGTCGTACAGGACTTCGATGGTCTGCGGTACGGTCAGGGAAGCCGCGCGCAGCTTGTCCACCTGCGTGAAGATCTCGCGCGGAGTGCCGTCCATCAGCACGTTGCCCTTGTGCATGACAACCACACGCTGTGCCTGTACGGCTTCGTCCATGTGGTGGGTGATAAGGATAACGGTGATGCCGAATTTGCGGTTCAGCTCACGGACAACATTCATGACCTCACGGCGGCCCTGCGGGTCGAGCATGGCGGTCGGCTCATCGAGTACAACGCAGCGCGGCATCATGGCGATAACGCCTGCGATTGCGATTCGCTGCTTCTGTCCGCCGGACAGACGGTGCGGCGCCTGTGCACGGTATTCGTACATGCCGACGGCACGCAGTGCATCGTCAACGCGCTTGCGGATCTCTGCGGGCGGCACGCCCATGTTCTCCAGCGCAAATGCGACATCTTCTTCAACAACGGTGGCGACAAGCTGGTTGTCCGGATTCTGGAATACCATCGAGACGGTTTTGCGCACATCGTAGGTGTTGTTTTCGTCGCGGGTGTCCATCATGTCAACGTAGCATACGCCGCCGGTCGGCAGACGGATCGCGTTGAAGCAGCCGGCGAGCGTACTCTTGCCCGAGCCATTGTGGCCGAGCACCGCGACGAACTCGCCGCGCCGGATGGAAAGATTTACGCCCTTTAGCACAGGAACGGAAAGCTGTCCCTCCTCGGCCGGGTAGGCGTATTGCAGGTTTTCGGTTTTGATGATTTCACTCATTTATTTTCGTCCTTCGGTAAAAAAGGTTATTATTCTTCCGCGATAAAGCGTGCCGATGATCCGCACGGCAGCACCAGACCGGTCGATTCAACCGGCAGGCCGAGCTCCTGCGCCTCAATCTTGCCGGCGGCGCGCTTGCCTGCGGTGATGCCGAGCAGATAACTCATTACGGACGGCGCCAGACCGGTGGAGTAGCTGGAAATGAGCACGAACAGCGGCTTGTCGCTCAGCACGCCCATGGTCAGGTCAATGAAGTCGGCAACGTCCTCCTCGATCTTCCACGTTTCGCCGGACGGACCGCGGCCGTAGCTCGGCGGGTCCATGATGATGGCGTCATACTTGCGTCCGCGGCGGATCTCGCGCTGCACGAACTTTTTGCAGTCGTCCACGATCCAGCGAATCGGGCGGTCGCTCAGACCGGAGGACGCGGCGTTCTCCTTGGCCCACTGCACCATGCCCTTGGATGCGTCAACGTGGCAGACGGACGCGCCGGCGTTTGCCGCCGCAAGCGTAGCGCCGCCGGTGTATGCGAACAGGTTGAGCACGCTGATCGGGCGGCCTGCGTGACGGATCATCTTGTCGATAAAATCCCAGTTGGCAGCCTGTTCGGGGAACAGACCGGTATGCTTGAAGCTCATCGGCTTGAGCTGGAACGTCAAATCACCGTAGTGGATAGCCCACTGCTCGGGCAGCTTGCGGATTTCCCACTTGCCGCCGCCCGCGTTCGAGCGATGATAGATAGCGTTCGGCTTATTCCAGATTTTGCAGTCCTTGTCGCGCGGCCAGATAGCCTGCGGGTCGGGGCGCTGCAGAATCTGATTGCCCCATCGTTCAATTTTTTCACCGCCGCCGCAGTCGAGCACGGCGTAGTCTTTCCAATGATCTGCGATCCACATAAATATTCTCCATTACATTATATATAAGTCGTTGTTTATACAATAATTCAGTATCTATTCTACCACCAAATATGCACTAACGCAATGAAAAGCGATTAGAAATAAAAGGTGTCAAGACAGCGTATTTTGGCGAATACAGCAAAACGGCTGCACCGTAAGGTACAGCCGTTCGAGCGGGAAAAGCGGTCAGAACCGTTCGCAGAAGCCTTCGCCGCCGTTTGCAAGCGACTTGAGAGCCGTCGCGCGGCGTTCCTCGGGTTCGTCTGAGATACATACCGCATCGGTCAGCACCTGCCGCGCCTGATACGGCAGATCAAAGAACTGCTCCATTGCCCGCGGACTGTGTCCCATTTCCTGCATAAAATCAAAGGGAATCTCGCCGGAGACCTGTTTTTTCCTGTCCTGCGCCATAATTGCACGCTCCTTTCGATTGCAGTATCTCCGAAGTTCGTGCTATAATACCATTATAAAAATTAGTAATTAGGAATTAGTAATTGAGGGGAGAAGTTCACTTTCCATTCTCCATTCTCAATTTTCCACTATTGAGGGGTTTTTATGGATTTGCAGAAGAATAAGACGTATCGTTGTCAGATTACGGATTATACGGCGGACGGCACGGGGTTTGCGAAGATCGAAGGCCGGGCGGTATTTGTGCCGCGCACAGCAGTTGGCGATCAGTGCGATGTCCGCATTGTCAAGGTGACGAAAAATGTGGCGTTCGGCAGGGTAGAGAAGATTATCGTGCCGTCGGGACAGCGCATTGCGCCTGCGTGTCCGGTGGCGGACAAGTGCGGCGGCTGCTGTTATCAGCACATCACCTACGGGGAAGAACTGCGTGCAAAGGAGAAAAAGGTGCGTGATGCGCTGACGCGCATTGGCGGTCAGGACGGCGCAAAGCTGCTCGGCATTACGGGTGCGCCGACGACTGAGCATTACCGCAATAAGGCGCAGTATCCGGTCGGACGGGACAAAGAGGGCAGCATCGTTACCGGCTTTTACCGTCCGCGCAGCCACGACATTATGCCGGTGGACAGGTGTCTGATCCAGTCCGAGACGGCAGATAAGATTGCCGCTGTGGTGCGTGAATGGATGACGGAATTTTCGGTCAAGCCGTACGATTATGCGAGCAAGCGCGGCACGATTCGCCATATTTATGTTCGTGTGGGCGAAAAAAGCGGCGAAAGCCAGCTGACGCTCATTTCCGCGACCAAGAAAATGCCCGGGCTGGACGTGCTGGTCGAGCGTTTGCGCGCGGCAGCACCGTCGCTGACGGGTATTCTGCTCAACCACAACCAGCGCGATGACAACGTGATTCTGGGTGACCGGACGGATGTTCTCTGGGGTGAACCGATGTTGGAGGACCGCCTGTGCGGGCACACGTTTTTGCTCTCGCCCGAGGCGTTTTATCAGGTCAACCACGCGCAGGCCGAGCGTCTGTATGCGTGTGCGGTGGACTACGCCGGTCTGACCGGCGAGGAGACCGTGCTTGACCTTTATTGCGGTGCGGGTACGATCACGCTGGCGCTGGCCGAGCACGCAAAGACTGCCATTGGCGTGGAAATCGTACCGGAGGCCATCGAAAATGCCAAGCGCAACGCGCTCCGCAACGGCATGGAAAACACAGAGTTCTTCTGTGCGGATGCGGGTCAGGCAGCGCAGCGGCTGGCCAAGCGCGGTATTGATGTGCTGGTGGTCGATCCGCCGCGCAAGGGTCTGGACGCGACTGCACGCGACGCGATTCTTAAAATGCAGCCGCCTAAGGTCGTGTATGTTTCGTGCGACCCGGCAACGCTTGCGCGCGATGTGGCGGAGCTGTGCGGCGCAGGCTATACGCTTGAGAAAGCACAGGCGTTCGATCTGTTCCCGAGAACTTTTCATGTGGAGACGGTCGCCCTCTTATCACGGGAAACAAATCCACTGACGGTTGAGGTCAGAATGGAAGTGGAAACCGGCGAGGTCAAGGAGCATCCGACCTATAAGCGTATTCAGGAGTATGTGCAGGAGAAGTACGGCTTCAAAGTCCATACGGCATATATTGCAGAGGTCAAGCGTATGGTCGGACTGGATATGCACAAAGCACCGAACACAGTGGAGCAGAGAAAACATGAGTATCATCCCTGCCCGCCTGAAAAGGTTGAGGCAATCAAGGATGCGCTGCGGCATTTTGGCTTAATATCAGAGTGAGTTTACGGCTAAAAACCCAGCATCACGTCAAACGGCTTGGTGCTGGGCTTATTTTTGTCGTGCTTCGGGGCTTTTTTGAGGATAAAACCGCCTGTGTGCCGTTTGCTTTTCTTTGCCATATTGACACGCTGCCCTCTGTTCGTCGTGGCGACTGTGCGTTTTCGGGATAGAAAATGGACACTTATCTTTGTATAGGGAAAAAGCAAGAGAGGAAAAAGAGAGTGAGAGCAGGCTGTGGGAACGGTGCGTAAACTGCTTGCGGTTTTCCACGGTTTCCATAGCCGCAGCGAGGGAGAAAAGGGAGAGGTGGCTTTCTCGCTCAGGCGGCTTGCCGCTGCTCTTTTGCTCTCCCTTTTCTCCCTGAATATCAGGGATTATTCTGCGTCATTGCTCGGCGTAACAGGGCGAAAGTCCTCCTGGACCCCTTCATTGAGGTCAAAGCACATGGTTTTTGCATCAGCAACCCAGAAACCACGCACCTTGTAACGCTTGCCGGGAATCCAGTCCTCGCCGGTGACAGCGCGAAGCGGGGCAAGCAGATTTTTGTTGGAGATAGTAACAACACCTTTCTGTTCGCCTCTCGGCTTGGAGAACTTGAAGCCCTTCGGTTCGTTGCTCTTGCAGGAACGGATCGCAAATACCCTCGCTTTCGCATCTAGCAGACACAAAACAAAGGCGGGATAGCCCAAGTCCTCAAGCACCTTCTTGGTGATGGTCACGCCATTCTGATTCAGGAATATATCCGGGTAGGCGTTGATGTTGGAGTCGATGGTTTCAAAGTTCAAAGCGGAAAAATCAAAGTTCATAGTTAAAATCCTTTCATTTCAGGGTGTTTTGCGCCTCATCCACGTTTTTCATAAACTCCTGACGCTCCATAAAAGACCACCGGGAATCCATGATCAGATAGCCCTTGAAAAGACCATCTTTCACGCGGTATGCGACGAAGTGATTGCTCAGACGGCGCAATGTAGCTCGTTTGGCTGTGCTGTGCCGCTCTGACAGCAACTTTTGTACCTTGATCCAATCCTCTTTTTTGATAATCGCTGTGTGGTGATTTTCCTTGAAATACATATTTAAATCCGTATTTTTGACGGATTTATGGGTGCGAAAATCCTTGGTATAGGTTTTCTGCATCAAAGCATCACCGCAGTATTTCTCATTTCGGAGGATGCTGCGGACAGTACTGGCAGACCAGAGATCGTTCCCCATTGGAGATTTGATACCCTGTTCCGTCAGCGCAGCGGCGATTTCTGCCGGGGTTGCGCCCTCCAAGCAGCTTTCATAGATGTACTCAACAATTCTTTCCTCGGTCGGCTCAATGACATGAAGGACTACGGCTACGCATGGGCTGGCGTTCTTCCCGCTGGACAGGAAGCGGCTGAGAAGGCTTTGGAGAAGGGTTGCGAGGTTTACCGGCTCTATTCGGATAACACCGAGGGCTTGTGCGTGGATGCAAAGGAGATTGCCGATCATGTGGCAAAGGGCGGAATGCTCGGTATCAGCAAGGAAAGTTGGATGGTGGCTCTTGAGAAGGAAAACTACCTCAAGGCGGCGGAGATGTCGATGGAGGATGACTACGGCATGATTGATGGGATCATCAACAACGGTCCGAAGGAGGACAAGACCGCAGAGGTCAAAGCCCCCGAAACCGGTGAGAAGTCCTCCATCATGGACAGGCTCAAGTCTGCAAAGGCAGAAAAGCAGGAGGAATGCTGCTCTCCCCAAAAGAACAAAGGAGAGATTGAGCTGTGAGCAGAAGTCAGAAATGGCGGCAGGAGTGGTCGTTCTTCATAGTAGACAGCGGACGCCGGAAGTATAACCGTTTCTGCGTCTGCTGCGTCCATAGCTGCAAGCAGAGCTTCCGCGCGGATCTCATCGCCTGTCCGCACTTCTCCCGCAAGGCATCGAGGTGTAGACAGTTAGGGGTCGAAAAAGCCTGTGATTGCAAGCCTCAGAGCGGCGCAAATTGACCAGCCTAAGTGCTTGTATTCCCTGCGTGGTTTCATCTTTAGCGCGGAAATAAGTGTCGATTTCGGCACTTGTTTGAATGCCCGGAAAACGAACCAAGAGCCTCTGTCGATGCCCGGTTTGGGTATCGGCAGAGGCTCTTTTTTTATGACATATGCAAAATTGCGGACAGCAGCTCTTGAACCTGTTGCCGGTATTCCGGCTTTATATCCGAAATACGTCTGGCAAGCGCAAGGGCTTCCGCTTCTGGCTCGTCAGTCCCAAAGATATTCGGTCCGCACTGACGCCGAGCAAACGGCAAAGGCGCTGCAAGGCTTCAAGAGAGATACCGGAAGCACCACGCTCAATAGCACTCAGGTGATTCGGCGTCATGCCAGGCATTTCTGAGAGCGTGTCCTGCGTATAGCTCGCCTGTTCTCTTGCCACTTGAATATTGCCGCCGATTTCAATATTGATGTCCTTCTTCGCTCGCATAGCCTCACCACCTTTGCATTTAGTGTACCTAACGGCGGTGTCATTATCCACGGTGCGCCGTCGTTGATTTTGCTAACGACATTGCGTTGACTGTCCGTGATGAGGGTGATAGAATGGAGCTACCTACCAAAAGCCGGTAGGTAGCCCGGTCGTCCTATATAGATAGGGTAAGTAACCTGCCCCTCCGGGTTGTCCATTCTTTGTTCAATCAATTTTAGGAGGGATTCTTATGGACAAAGTAAATGGAAAGCTGACAGTATTTTTTGAGGAGCCGTTTTGGGTGGGGATCTTTGAACGCATCGAAGATGGTAAACTATCTGCGGCAAAGGTAACATTTGGTGCAGAGCCAAAAGATTGTGAAGTACAGGAATATATTCAAAAGTGGTACTTCAGTTTGAAATTCAGTCCGGTTGTTGAAACTGTTGTAAAGGATATCAAAAGAAATCCGAAACGGATGCAGCGGGAAGCAAAGAAGCAGATGCTGGAAATAGGCATTGGTACAAAATCGCAACAGGCGTTGAAATTACAGCAGGAACAGAACAAGCAGGAACGCAAAGAGAAAAGCCGCAAGAGAAAAGAGGCAGAAGAGCAGCGCATGTTTGAACTGAAACGGCGCAAGAAAAGAGAAAAGCATAAGGGACATTAAAGTCCCTTGGGCTTTTACTCAAATCGAAAAGTGTTGAATAAAGATTTCGGGAGGTGTTTCTATGAAGAAAAAAGTACTTGCAATTATGTTAGTTGCCGTATCAATCATGTTGATTTCAGCGTGCGGAAAAAAAGAAAAATTGTACGAAATTCCTGATTTATCGCAGTATAAGACAGATTATGTAGGAGATTCTTCAAATGTTATAAACATTGTAAGCGGTCAAGAGTATCCAGAGGGATACTCATATGACAGTATAGAGATACAGTCTGAAACAGAGCCTTATGGATTAACAGTTTTTCTAAAAGATGAGCCGTCTGCAGCCAAACTTGAAGATGAATTGCAGGTTAATGCAGATATGACATTTGATTTGATTGGTAATTTGGGAACACTTGATTATAAAATAGCAGATAGCAAAGAAATTATTGCATCGTATGAACGGTAGAGTTATTGCTCTTCAAATTCCGGTTGAACAAAATCGCTGCGCGATGGCCTGCCAAGGCTATGGCGCAGTTTTTCTTTACACTTTAATAAAAAGCAGTGGAAACCAAGTCCTACAAGTAGTATTGTTAAGTCACCACAACCAACAATCAAACAGGATCGACATCCCCACTGCCTATGATAAGAATACCATTGAGCTGCCTTTCTGGCAAGCAGTTTTATTATGCTAATGCTCCTCCATGTAAGCAGTGTTTATACATTTACGATTTACTTTACATGGAGGATTTTATTATGTACGAAGAAATTTTTAATCAGATTAGATCTGCTGCGAATAAACGGAATCTCAAGGATTCCACAATTCATGCATACTGTACCAGTGTTGCTCATTTTTTGAACCACACAGCCAAGGATATAGATGCATTAACAACTGACGATGTTGATACATTCCTAACTGAAAAGAAACTTTCCGGGATTTCACCAGAAACATACAATCACTACCATTCAGGAATCCGCTTCTTTTACAAAAAAGTATTGAAGATGAATTGGGATGATGATGACATACCTCGTATGAAAAGGGACAGAAAGTTACCAGCGGTGCTTACAAAAGCAGAAATATCAGCTATTCTTGATGCTACACCAAATCTGAAGCATAAAGCTATGATCGCTACTATGTATTCAGGTGGACTTCGTGTTTCAGAAGTCACACACCTTCATTATGATGATATTTCACGCACGAACAAAACCATACACATCCGCGATGGAAAAAGCCGATCTGACCGTTATACTTTGCTTGCAGACCGGACGCTTGAAATATTGACAGAATACTGGTTTCAATGTGGCAGGCCAAGAGGGATTCTGTTCCCAAGTTCATGGACAGGGGATTATCTTACAAAAGATAGTGTCATTCAATTTTTTCGTGAAAGCGCCGAAAGAGCAGGCATTCAAAAACACGTCTCCACACATTGTTTGCGTCATAGTTTTGCAAGTCATCTGTTTGAGTCAGGCTGCGATATAAAATATATTCAGGCTCTTTTGGGACATCGTGATCCAAAATCAACAGAGATTTATCTGCATGTAAGCAATAAAACTCTGCTTGGTATTAAAAGCCCATTTGATGAGATGGGTGGTGAATGATTATGGATAAATCATGTACGGTACAGGATGTATTTGAACGGTTCTATCCTTCCTATGAAAAGAGGAGTAACCCTCCTGCTCATCACAGAAAAACGGCTTATCACATCAGAAACTGTAAAACAGGAGTTTTTGGTGTAAACATCAGTGTTTGTGAGGACTGCGGATGTATCAGTGTTCACAACAACTCCTGCAGAAGCAGATGCTGTCCCATGTGCCAGGAGTTTCCGAAAGAGAAATGGATTGATGCACAAAAAGAGAATGTACTTGATGCACCTTATTATCATGTAGTATTCACAGTTCCTGATGAATTGAATTCCATCATTTACAGCAACCAGAAGCTGTTGTATGATGCACTGTATCATGCTGCTTCAGCAACCTTGAATGAATTGGCAAAAGACGAAAAGTATCTAGGAGCTAATATAGGGTATATCTGTATTCTTCATACCTGGGGTTCTGCAATGAATTATCATCCGCATATTCATACCATTGTTCTTGGAGGTGGACTTGATGATGAAAACAACTGGAAAGATACAGGTGGAAAATTTTTTCTCCCATATGGTGTTATCTCAAAAGTGTTTCGTGGAAAATATATGGATGAGTTAAAAAGCCTGTGGAATGATTCTAAGCTTAAATTTCATGGTACAGCAGAGAAATATCAGAACAGCTATCGTTTTAAAGAACTTCTTGATAAGTGTTATGAAAAGAACTGGGTCACTTACTGTAAAGAAACTTTCAATGGTGCACAGTCGGTTATCAATTATCTTGGAAAATATACCCACAGGATAGCAATCAGTAATCATCGAATCAAATCCATGACAGATACGACAGTTACATATGTAGTAAAAGACTATAAAAACGAAGGCTGCTGGAAAGAGAAAACAATTTCAGGAGAAGAATTCATCCGTCGATTCATGATGCATGTTCCACCCAAACGATTTGTCAGAATCCGGCACTATGGTCTGCTATCATGTAGAAACAAGAGAAAAAAGATAACTCTCTGCAGAAACCTGCTTGGATGCAAGAAATACATTTCTACATTAAAAAATCTAAATGCAGTAGAAATGATAAAGGTTTTGTATCACATTGATGTATGCAAATGTTCTTCTTGCGGAGGGAATATGGTATCACCCCGCAAAGATAAATACAGTTCTTCTTTTCATGCACATATGAGATGTTAAAATCTACAATTGCATAGAATAAATGGCTTCCGCATAGGAGGTTTGTTTGTCATGCCTGAAATTGATTTCTTGAATAAAAAAACTTTTACCAAAACACCCAGTATGATAAACTTAAGGAAAAGAGCAACGATTGAATCCCCATAGCTATCGGCTAAAGGGACGCGACTTTGTTCACCAAGGTAAAATCGAAATTGATGTAAACGAAAGGGCAGTTTTTATCAGAACTCAAGGCTGCTTTTTCGTTTACACCAACTCCGATTGTTTCC
>ERZ833782.1363-NODE-1363-length-21415-cov-4.301358_pt1 | contig 21415 bp, 19 predicted proteins | sample MGYA00519577_ERZ833782 | MGnify/ENA primary metagenome ERZ833782 (study PRJEB31850, sample SAMEA3708745) | human gut metagenome | biome: human gut; feature: human-associated habitat; material: faeces | place: China | collected 2014 ...
AAAAATGAAGGTCTGAACCACATACTCCTACATATTCCAGCTTGATCTGAAGCTCTCCTTTTCCCGGCTGAGGAATGTCACGTTCTACCCATTCCAGTTTCTGTTTACCGGTTAATACACATACTTTCATTTTTCCTTCCATGATGTTCTTCTCCTTTATGTCATAATTATTTATTTAAGTTCTTCTCCGTTTACATTAGTACCCGTTCAACTGCTTTTTTCCATCCGAGATACTTTTGCTCAGCTTCTTTTTCATTCATTTCAGGTTCATATTTTGTCCTGTTCAGCTTGTTAAAAATATTTTCATCCCACAGCCCTAACGCAATTCCCGCTGCAAAAGCCGGTCCCATTCCTGAGAGTTCTTCCGCATCCGGCACCTGAACCGCTGCCCGTGTCATGTCGCTTTGAAACTGCATCAGATAACTGTTTCTGGTTGGGCCTCCGTCTACTCTTAATTCCTCAACCTTTACTCCTGCATCTTCGCTCATGGCATTGACAATATCTGTGATCTGATAAGCAATAGATTCCAGGGCTGCTTTTACAATCTCTTTCTTTCCGGTTGTTCTGCTCATTCCGTAGATAATGGCTTTTGCATCGGATTTCCAGTAAGGTGCTCCCAGACCGGAAAATGCAGGAACCAGATAGGTAGTATCGTTCTTATTTGCCTGCTCTGACATTTCCTGAGTCTCTCCCGGAGACGTGATCAGTCCCATGTCATCCTTCAGCCATGTGATCACTGCACCTGTGTAGTTGATATTTCCTTCCAGTACATAGGTAACTTTGCCGTTAAGTCCCCATGCAAGAGAAGTCACAAGACCAAGATCTGACATGATCGGTTCTGTTCCTGCATTCATCATAACGGAGGAACCGGTTCCGTATGTAGCTTTGACCATTCCTTTTTCGATGCAGCCCTGTCCGAACAGTGCACCCTGGGAATCTCCGATCACACCACAGATTGGGATCGGTGTCTGAAAATATCCATCAAAATCTGTCACACCGTATTCTCTGCTGGAATCACATACTTTCGGAAGCATATCTGCGTTGATGCCGAACCAGGTACAGATCTCTTTATCCCATTTCAGATTGTGGATATTGAAAAGCTGGGTTCTGGATGCATTGGAATAATCCGTTGCATAAACCTCGCCTTTTGTCAGTTTAAACAGAAGCCAGGTGTCGATGGTTCCCAGACAGAGATCGTTATCTCTTTTTGCCTGTTTTACCTCTTCTACGTTCTCCTGAAGCCATGCAAACTTCGCTGCCGGGAAATATGGGGAAAGGTGCATTCCTGTCTTCTGGCGGATGATCTCTGCAACACCACCGTTTTTCTTCTGCTCACGGTCAGGATCGATCATCACATTTGTTTTAATCCGCTCACAGATTTCGGAAGCTCTGGAGCACTGCCATACAATGGCAGGTGCCAGAGGCTCACCTGTGCTGCGGCTCCACGCTGCGGATGTCTCTCTCTGATTACTGATTCCAAGACACGCGATCTCTTCTTTCTGGATTCCGGCCTTCTCTACGAGATTTTTTACAACCTGGATCGTATTGCTGTAGATCTCGGAAAGATCATGGGAAACCCATCCTTTTTCGTTGATCAGCTGTCTGTGAGGAAGGTCTGTTCTGCAGACCAGATCACCGTTCACATCGAACAGGATCGCTTTTGTTCCCTGGGTACTCTGATCAACCGCAAGAACATATTTTTTTTCCATAATTTTCACCTTATTTCAGCGCGTCTTTTACAGTTTTTGCGATTCCTTCTGCGTTCATTCCGTAGTAGTCAAATACTTCCTGGGAGGTTCCGCTTACAACCGGAGCATCCGGAAGTGCGATATTCAGGACTTTGCGTGGGCACTCAGCACCAACAACCTGACTTACCATAGAACCAAGTCCGCCAAACGGCGCATGCTCCTCAGCAGTTACAACGACCTTTGCATTGGATGCCGCTTTTACGATTGCTTCTTTATCCAGAGGTTTTACACAATACATATCAAGAACTGTTGCGTGGATGCCGTCTTTCTCAAGAAGTTTGGCAGCCTCGTAAGCCGGGCGTACCATTTCGCCGCATGCGATGATCGCTGCGTCTGTTCCTTCTGCAAGAACAGTTGCCTTATCCATTTCGAACGGGCAGTTGTCCTCTGTATAGATATCCTCAACCGGATTTCTTCCTACACGGATATATGCCGGTTTCTCATCCTTCAGAAGCGCCTCGATCAGCTTTGCAGTCTGGAAACGGTCACTTGGAAGGTAAACTCTCATGTTCGGGATTGCGGACATAGCTGCAATATCCTGTGCGGAATGATGGCTCATTCCAAGGGCACCATAGCTGATTCCACCACTGATTCCGATCAGTTTTACATTTGTGTTGGAGTATGCAACATCGATCTTGCACTGCTCATAGCTTCTTGTGGAAAGGAAGCATGCAGGAGAAGCTGCAAAAGCTTTTTTGCCGCAGTGTGCAAGACCGGCGGACACGCTGACAAGGTCCTGCTCAGCGATTCCCATCTCAACGAACTGCTCCGGATACGCCTCTGCAAAAGGTGCTAAGGATGCAGATCCTCTGGAGTCACTGCAGAGAACAACGATATCTTTATCTGTTTCCGCTTCTTTTAAAAGTACGTCACAAATTGCTTTACGGTTTGGGATCTTATTCATAATTACAGCTGCTCCTTTCTCTCTTCAAAATCCTTCATGATCTGCTCATACTCTTCCTGACTCGGTACATGATGATGCCAGGATGCTTTGTCTTCCATAACTGCGGAGCCTTTACCTTTAACAGTGTTTGCGATCAGAACTGTGGGCTGGCCCTTTGTCTGTTTCGCTTCCTCAAATGCTGCATGAAGCTGCTCAATGCTGTTTCCGTCAGCAACATCGATCACATGCCATCCAAAGCTCCTGAATCTCTCATGAAGATCGTCATGTCCCATAACGTCCTCTGTATTTCCGGAGATCTGGAGTCTGTTGCGGTCAACGATCGCGCACAGGTTGTCCAGTTTATACTGATGTCCTGCCATAGCTGCTTCCCATACAGAACCCTCTGCAAGCTCACCATCACCCATTACTGTGTATACACGGTAGTCTTTCTTGTTCATTTTTCCTGCAAGTGCCATACCTACGCAAACCGGAAGCCCATGTCCCAGAGAACCGGAGTTCATCTCGATTCCCGGAAGTTTGTTGTTCGGATGTCCGATATACTGTGTTCCAAATTTGCTGAATTTCTCGTTTACTTCTTTGATATCAAGGAATCCTTTCTTTGCAAGTACTGCATAGTAAGCTTCTACGGAATGCCCTTTACTCATAACAAAAAGATCTCTGTCCGGATCATTCATATTCTCCGGGGAAATATTCATCTGATCAAAATACAGTGTGACCAGAGTCTCCATAACACTCATATCACCACCGATATGTCCGCCTTTACCGGCAACGATCATATCTACGGTGTCTTTTCTGAGATCATACGCAAGTTTGCTTAATTCTCTAAAATCCATGCTGATTCCTGTCCTTTCTTTTTTCAGTTTATATGTCTCACAGCTTTACGCATATTTTTCCTTTATATCGGGGATTTTCCCAGTCCGGAAAAATATGCTGCTGTTTTTTATCTATATCATTCTCCGCGAAGATAAGCTTTTACATCTTCCTCGATCGGGTCATACAGATCCGGTGTTACGCCGATATATTTGCATGCCTCGTAAAGTACCGGAACAACGTTCTTGTGGATACCGACACAATGATGGATGTATGGTCCTTCAACCAGTTTAGCCTCAAGACGTTTGATATTCTCAACCTCAACCCAGAGGTAAGTTCCCATACCTTTCGGTCCGTCGATACCTTTTGCGTTTCCAAGAAGAAGAGAATACTCTCCGTTGTCTCCGTCAAAGCGGACCAGGGAAACGTCGCCGTGTTTTGCCTCCGCTGTAATGCTTCCTGGATGCTCGAATGCCAGCGGGTAAGTAAGCTTCGGTGTCTCTTTTGCAATGGAGATCGGCCATGGTCCGCAATGCTGAAGAAGCTCGCCGTTTTCTACATCAGGATGGCGGATGGTCCAGTCAGCGAAGAAGCTTCTTGTTTCACCCATACCTGCTGCCTCTACCATAAGAGCTGTGATCGCACCGTGGATATCTGTCTCACATACAGTCGGGATACCCTCGTCATTTAACAGGGAGTTTGCTGCACATGGCATGATTCCAAGCTCGCTCTGAAGCTGATTCCAGCACTGGATCGCAATTGCTTTGCAGCCGTATTTCTCTGCCAGATGCTTCATGGCAACCTTAAGAGCAGCTACATTCTCAAGTTCATTCTCTTTGACGCAGATCTCCATGTTGTCGCGGCAATACTGCATAACCTCCTGAACCTCTGTCTGCTCTGCTTTTGCTTTCTTTACTTCATCAGTAAGCTCCGGCATCGGGATCGGTGCAAGCTGAATATTGAATTTCTCAAGGAGCTCGCCCTCGTTGCACATGGTTGTCCAGAAATCGAACGGTCTTGTAGAAATCTGAAGGATACGGATATTTTTAAATGTTTTTACTACATTACAGACAGCAAGGAAATCTTTGATCCCTCTTTCGAATACCGGGTCATTCAGTCTGCAATTTGTCATGTATGTAAACGGAACACGGAATCTTCTTAAAACTTTACCAGTTGCAAAAAGTCCGCACTGTGTATCACGAAGTCTTGTTCCGTCCGGCTCAGGTCTCTCATCCAGAGGTCCCCACAGAAGGACCGGAACATCAAGCGCTTTTGCAAGTCTTGCACACTCATACTCTGTACCGAAGTTGCAGTGTGGAAGGAAAAGTCCGTCAACCTTCTCTTTTTTAAATTTGGCGATGATCTTCTCAAGACCCTCATCATTGTAAAGAAGACCCTCATCATTAATGTCTGTGATATCTACGAAATCAACGCCAAGCTCCTCAAGTCTCTTAGCAGTAAGTCCGCGATATTTTACTGCATCCGGTGCGCTGAAAATACTTCTTCTGGTTGGTGCGTAACCAATTTTGATCTTGTCCATTTTTGAACTCCTTTCGTGAATCCAGGTTTACTGGTTTGCGTTTATTCTTATATGATCCATTTGCTCTGTTCTCTTTTGTTATCTGCATGATATCTTGAAATCCACTTTATTTATACACATAATAAAGTTATTTATACTTTATTTTCCACTTTATTATTGTAAATACATGTGGAAAAGATTATAATTGAAACAATTTCAAGGACACACTACCGTGGATAAAGGAGAACTATATTATGGGAATCACAGCAAAAGAACTGGCCGCCAGACTGAACCTCTCAGCCACAGCTGTCTCCATGGCACTGAACGGAAAACCTGGCGTCAGCACAGAAACCAGAGCCATGGTCATCCGGGAAGCAGAAAAAGCCGGCTATGACTTCAGCCGACTTTCCATGAAAAAAAATGCGTCCGGAGATATCTACTGCATCATCTGCCGGGCACACAACGCGATCTTAAATTACACACCTATTTTTTCAGAACTTACCGACGGCATCGAACAGGAATGCCGAAAAAACGGATACCATCTGAAAACCTTCCAGCTTTATGAAAAAATCGATGATCTCCAGAAATATATCGAAGAACTCCGCATTTCCCAGTGTGCAGGTGTCATCCTTCTGGGAACCGAAGTCTCTGCTTCCGTATGTCATGAATTCCTCCAGCTCTCCGTCCCTGTCATTCTTCTGGACTCTTACTTTGACTCTGCCGACTGCAGCTGCGTACTCATCAACAACGCACAGGGAGCCTACCTTGCCACCAGCTACCTCATCGACCGCTGTGGCCGCCAGCCTGGACACCTCTGCTCTTCTTACAGGATCACTAACTTCCGCGAACGGACACACGGTTTTCACCGGGCAGTACGCGAACACGGAATGTCCACTGCCAAATCCATCATTCACGAACTCTCCCCATCCATCGAAGGAGCCTTCTCTGACATGCTGGAGATCATAGACAGCGGAACCCCTCTTGCCGGCGCATATTTCGCAGACAACGACCTCATCGCCATCGGCGCCATCAAGGCCCTGAAACTCCGCGGCTACAAGATTCCCGAAGATATCACCATCGCAGGCTTCGACAACATCTCCGAAGGCCGCGTCATAGACCCCGCCCTCACCACCATCGACGTCCCCCGAAAATTCATGGGACAGACAGCCGCCGCCCAGCTGATCCGGGAGATCAAAACCCCCGTCCCCCACTCCGTAAAAATCGAAGTATCCACCACATTGATCAAACGGTTCTCTGTATAAAAAAAGAACACCCCAGGCGATATCCCGCTTGCCCGGGGTGTTCTTTTCAAACGACAGGGATGAAAAAGACCCTGTATGATCAGTCATGCAAGCCATTCTGCTCAAAATCTCTGAACAAGCTGGCTTCTCCATCATCAGCAAATGCATCTGCATCCCCCTGATCGGAGTCATCCTGTCCTCCCTGGATATCTGCATCCTGGGAATCCTGGCTATCCTCAGAGCTGTCCTTGCTATCCTTGTTGGAACTATCATCCTTACCAAGTTTTACAGTAAGTGTCTTCTCCTTATACTCATTGCCATCCAGAACTGCAACCGTCACATCGATTTTTTCCTTCGGCTCATAATACTGAAGCAGCTCAACCAGCTGATCGATGCTGGTGATCGTTTTACCATCAAATTCTGTAATGACCATATTCTTGGTAATACCCGCATCATCGGCAGGGCCGCCCTCAGTTACTTCCGAAACAAATACTCCCTGCGGGATACCATAAATCTGTACAGCCTCAGTACTTACCGTACTGCCTGTGATACCAAGAATACCATGATTATCCACTTTATCTCTTGCCTTGGCATTCATCATATTCTCAAGAGAATCCGCAACATCAGAAATTGCAATGGCATAACCCATACCTTCAACCTCAGTAGAAGCAAGCTTGGAAGAGTTAATACCAACAACCTCACCATCCATATTCAGAAGCGCACCGCCACTGTTACCGGGATTGATAGCCGCATCTGTCTGGATCAGGTTCACGCCCTTGTTGATACTGCTGCTGTTATCTGTAGAATCACCAGACTCGATCTGACCTGATGCATCTGTCTTACGGTTCTTTGCACTGACAATACCGGTAGTAACAGACTGTCCATAGCCAAGTGCATTACCAATGGCAACAACCTGCTCACCGATCTTCAGATCATCAGAGCTTCCGATCTTTGCAACAGCAATTGCATCCATTGTATCATCAGAAACATCCTTCGTTGCAACAGAAACAACTGCAAGATCCTCGTTTTCATCAAATCCCTTTACCGTAGCCTCATAAGCATTACCATCTGCAAAAGCAACTGACAAGGTATCTGCCCCATCCACAACATGATAGTTTGTGGCGATCAGCAGCTCAGAATCTGTTTTTCCGATGATAATACCGGAACCGCTTCCCTCAACTTCCTGCTCCTGGCTCGGCGCGTACTGAGAACCAAACATGCTGTAATAATCCTGAACCTCCTGAACTGACTTGGTTGTGATGGCAACTACAGAAGGCATTGCCTCCTCAGCAACATCTGATACATCCAGACTGCCCTTTGTATCGGAAGATTTTGTATCCTCTGTATCTTCACTGTCTTTATCTGATTTTTTATCAGACTTCATAAGAGTCAGATTCTCGGAGCTGTCGGTTGCTGCCTGTACGGACTGCGCACCGGAGAAATAATTTATACCTTCATATGCGCCAACACCAATGCCACCGGCAAGTACTGCACACAGGCTGATGGTTGCACCCTTTTTCATCATTTTCTTTATTTTTAATTTTCTATTATTGTTCATGGTTAAGTCCTCCCTGGAAAAAATTTCTTCTCCGCTTCCTTTTGATGCTTCAAAGTATATGGGTTAATTGTGTTTACTTTGTGGGAAAAATGTGTTTTATTTGTTAAAACTTTTCACTGTCATCACAACTACAAACCACGCAACCTCAAGAAGAACGATCATTCCGCCTGGTTTCAGTCCGGCATAATAGGAAAGAAACAGTCCGGCAATGGTGGTACATACCGCCACGATAATGGCACAGATCAGTGTTCCCTTATAGCTTTTTGCCATCTGCATGCCACACGCCACCGGAACTACCAGCATGGAGGAAACGATCAGGGTTCCTACTGTACGGGACGCAATGGAAACTGTCAGAGCCGTCAGAATAGTAAAAAGAAAATTAATATTCCGCACGGAAACACCGGATATCCTTGCCGCATTTTCATCAAATCCGATATAAAACAGCTCCCTGTAAAAAAACAGCACTGCTGCCAGTACCAGCACACTGATCACAACTACCAGCGCCAGCTCTCCTTCACTGATGGACACAATACTTCCAAACAAAAAGCTGTTCAGACTGGCACCGTTTTCCACAAAGCCGGACAGCACACCGGCCAGTCCGATCCCGGCAGACATGACGATGGAGATCGCTACCTCCGAATAACGCGGGATTTTTTTTCGGATAGCCTCAATTCCAAGAGCAGCTACGATGCACATCACTACTGCACCGGCTACCGGATTCACTCCCAGTATCAATCCCAGCACAACACCGGCCAGTGAAGAATGGGAAAGCGCATCTCCGATCATGGACATCCGTTTCAGAACAATGGTGATCCCGATGCAGGGCGTGATCACAGCCAGAAGGATTCCCACCAGAAAAGCCCTCTGCATAAATCCATACTGTAAAATACTCATACTTCGTCGATCCTCCCCTCTTCCGCTTTAAAAAACCGGTTTGCTCCTTTAAACTCACCGGAATTTCCATGAGTAACCATAAGGATCGTCAGCCCCTGTTCCTCATTCCGCTTCTTCAGAACTTCTGCAAGTGTTTTCACAGAAGCCATATCCATTCCTGTGGTAGGCTCATCCAGGATCAGGATCTTCGGTTTTCCTGCCAGTGCACGTGCCAGCATAACCCTCTGCTGCTGTCCGCCGGAAAGATCTCCGATCCTTCTTTTCCAGAACTCTTCCATTTCCATCTCCGCAAGTGCGGCTTTCAAGCGCGGGATCTCTTTTTTTGCCCGAAAACGTGCCTTCCAGGAAGAGGAATACACGCCTGTCATCATGATCTCTTCCACAGTCGCCGGAAAATTCTGGTTTCTGCTGATACTGTTCTGTGGAACATATCCCAGATCTCCCTTTCCGAATGTGGCAGAAATATCTTTTCCATTTACGGTAATACTTCCCTCCTGAGCCTTCAGTTCGCCCAGAAGAAGCTTCAGAAATGTACTTTTTCCACTTCCGTTTTCACCGGTAAGAATGGCATAATCGCCATCCTTCACCTCCAGGTTCACCTGATCCAGCACAGGTGTCCCTGTATAGTGAAACGAAAGATTCTCTATCAAAATTCCCATAATTTCTCCTTTTTTTGTTACAGCTTCTGTCCTGCACCTTCAGTTCAATGCCTTCCTGAGCGCCTCCAGATTCTTCCTCATCACAGAAAAATAATCCTCTCCGGCCTCTATATCCTCCTCACTTAATCCCTCGATCGGATTCAGCACAGCAGTCACCGCATCCACTTCCTTCGCCACTGTCTTAGCAACCTTGGGACTTGCCAGCTCCTCAAAAAATATGGTATGGATGTCGTATTTTTTCGCATACTCGATCACTTCCTGCATCTTGGCAGGATCAGGCTCTGAATCCGGTGTCAGCCCTTCGATAGCCAGCTGCTTAAGATCATATGCATTGCACAGATATCCAAAAGCCTCATGAGCCACTATGATATCCCGGCTCTTCGTACCTTTCAGACCATCTCTGAATTCCTGATCCAGCTCATCAAATTCACCGGCATATTTCTCATAATTTGCTTCATAATAATCGCCGTTCTCAGGATCAGCCTTTACCAAAGCATCCCTGATATTTTTCATTTCCTGCTTTGCACGCATGGGATCCAGCCAGACATGAGGATCTTTTCCTTCATCACCATGAGCATGGTCATGTCCTCCATCCAGAAGCTCCACACCATCCGATGCCTCAGACACAACCAGGTCCTGATTCTCCAAAGTATCCAGTACATCCTCCGCCCAGTGCTCCAGGTCCGCGCCATTATAGACAAACACATCTGCGTCCTCAAGATTCCGGATATCCGTTGCCGCCGGCTCCCAGTCATGAGGCTCCGTTCCCGCCGGAACCATATCCTTTACCTGAATCCTGTCGCCCCCTACCTTCCGGGCAAAATCATACATGGGATAAAAGCTGGCCATCACCTTCAGTCGGCCATCCTCCATAAATGGCTGTCCCACCGTTCCGGCCCTGTGCAAGCCATATCTGGTCACACCGCCCACAATAAAAAGCGTCACCGCCAGAACTGCTGCCGCTGTCATCTTCCCTCTGTTAACATTCATTTTTTAAGCCTCCTGCAGCTGTCACAATATCCATAAAAGATCGTCCGGCTCTGATCGATCTCAAATCCGTGTTCATCCAGCACATGTCCCACAAAATGATCGATACATCCACACTGCAGAGGAATCGTATGCCCACATTCAAGACACACAAGCTTACCGTAATTCTTCCGTTCCTCGTCACGTATAAAACGATACTGGGCAGGCGCTCCCTCCACAGATGGAACCTTCAGCACTGCTCCCTCCTTCTGCAGCCGTTCCAGTCCTCTGTATACTGTTGTCCTTCCAATCTGGATCTCTTTTCCATGAAGGAGCTCCATAAATTGATCTATGGTATAAAATGTATCTCCATATTCCTGCAGGCATTCCAGAATTATTTTCTGCTGCCTGGTGCTGTATTTCATTTTTTCTTCCATTATATTCCTACTCTCTTCTATCAACTGCACCTTACATGGCAGATTTGAATTTGAAAACCGTTTTCATATTACATTCAAATAAGAATTCCGTCAAGATATTTTTGGGGGAAAATAATTTTTGGTATGTTCTCATAAAAGCACTTTATCTCTACTTTCTTTTATGATAAAATATAACCAAGACTTAACCAACAGAAAGAAGGTAGATCTCTATGAAATCACAGCGACTGGACATGATCGAAGAATATGTGCTGGAGCATAAGAACGCTTCTCTCGATACATTATGTGAGAAATTCAACGTATCCAAAAACACCATCAGAAGAGATGTCGATATCCTTCTGAAACGTGGCAGTATCATGAAAGTATATGGCGGTGTCGCAGCACTCGAAACTCCACAGACTCTTCCCCTTCTGTCTTACGAAGAGCGTGGCGGACGTTTTCCTGAAGAAAAGAAAGAAATCTGCCGCCGTGCCGCAGAGCTTGTGGCAGAAGACGATACCATCTATATCGATACAGGTACAACCTGCCTGAACCTGGTTGATTTTATTGCAGATAAGCACTGTACGATCCTGACCAACAGCCTGCTTATCTTCAACAAGGCAGCATCCTATCCGAACCTGGATATCATTTCCGTTCCCGGAAAACTGAACCGCAAAACCCTGTCCTTCACAGGACCGGATATCAATGATTATCTGCAGACTTATAACATTTCCATGGCTTTTATGGCCTGCACAGGTGTAACCATGAAGAGCGGACTTACCAATGCCAGCGCCGAGGAATACATCACCAAAAAAGCCATTGCAGAGAATGCCAACAGCATGATCCTTCTTGCAGACCATTCCAAATTCGGCCGGATCTCGCTTATGACCTATTCTTCAATGGAAAAGCTTGACGCCATCGTAACCGACCAGTCACTTCCTGAAGAATACGACAGCTTCTGCCAGGAGCACGGAATCCGTGTTATGACGATCGATTAAATCGGATATTGGCCCTAAAAAACGGTGCATCTGCCGGAAATCCAGCAGATGCACCGTTTTTGAATATGCTCATTTCATTAGAGGATTTTATCTGAAAGGCAGATCTTGCCCAATCTGCCTTACAGTGTCATAAATTTATTTATGAAGCTTTCTTAAGCCTCAGTACTTCCTTCCCATGTGCCGACCTTTCTCTTTCCGGCGGCTTCATCGAACCAGTGTGTTGTAACTGTTTTTGCTCTTGTGAAGAAACGATAGCCGTCTTTTCCGAGAACATGCAGATCACCAAAGAAGGAATCCTTGTTTCCGGAGAATGGGAAGTATGCTGTCGGAACCGGGATGCCTACATTGATTCCTACCATACCGCCATCTGTCTCCATAGCGAATTTACGGCTGTAATATCCGCTCTGTGTAAAGATACAGGAACCGTTTGCAAATGGATTGGCATTCATGACTGCGATGCCTTCCTCGTAATCCTTTACTCGTTTGATACAGGTTACCGGTCCGAAGATCTCACGGTTTCCAACTGTCATCTCAGGTGTTACATGATCAAGAATTGTCGGTCCTACGAAGAATCCGTTCTCATATCCCGGAACTACTGCATTACGTCCGTCAAGCACAAGCTCTGCACCCTCATCAATACCCTTCTGGATCCAGTTGCAGATCTTCTCCTTGTGGCCTGCATTTACAACCGGTCCGAGATCAGTATCTTCATCATATGCACAGCCAAGCTTCATAGCCTCTGCTTTTTTCTTAAGAAGTGAAACAAATTCGTCTGCGATACTCTCCTGTACGCATACAACCGGAAGAGCCATACATCTCATACCTGCGCATCCGTATGTGGAGTTGATGATCGCATTAACAGTAGCCTCAAGGTTACAGTCCTCAAGTACAAGTGCATGGTTCTTTGCCTCACACTGTGCCTGAACTCGTTTGCCATGAGCTGCAGCTTTGGAATATACCTGTTTGCCAACACCTGTTGTTCCTACGAATGTAACAGCCTTTACTCTCTCATCTGTAAGAAGGATATCAGCCTCTACACGGCTGCAGGTCACAAGGTTTACAACACCCTTCGGGAATCCGCCCTCTGTGTAGAAAAGCTCCATGATCCTCATAGCTGTAAGTGGTGTCTGAGAGCTTGCTTTCAGTACTACTGTATTTCCACATGCAATGGAAAGCGGAACCATCCAGCCCCATGGGATCATTGCCGGGAAGTTCATCGGAACAATACCAGCAGTTACTCCAAGTGGTTTGCGATATGTAGCTGTATCATATCCTGTAGTTACCTGCATTGCAGCATCACCCTGGATCATTGTCGGAAGTGCACATGCCTCTTCTGTAGGCTCAATTGCTTTCTGAACATCTCCTCTTGCCTCTTTGATGTTCTTTCCGAGCTCTTTTGCACAAAGTACGGAAAGCTCTTCCTTATGAGCATAAAGAACATCTCTCCATCTGAACATATACTGCTGTCTCTTTGCAAGAGAAAGTGAGGACCATTCCGGGAATGCAGCCTGTGCGGAAGCGATCGCCTCTTCTACCTCATCCGGTGTACAGCAGGGAACCTGCGCGATCACCTCACCTGTACTGGAATCTGTAACATCCATGTATTTCTCTGCCTTTGACTCTTTCCACTCACCGTTTACACAGTAACCCATTTTTTTGATCTCAGCCATTTTAAGATACTCCTTTCGTGCTTACCTTTTTATTCTTAACTTCATAAAAATTTTAGTCATTCTCGTTTTGTTATGGTCACATATTATCATTTATTTTAAATTTTGTCAATATAGCATGGTTATATTTTGAGTATATTTTTCAAAATTATGTGTTAATTTATTCACATTTCATGGTATTTCACGTTTCCTATATAAACTCTTGAAACACATACATTTACAGCCGTAAAATCGCATAGTATCTTGTCGTTTTTTATTCCATTACGAGAGCAAAAGTTACTCATTTTTGTTATTTTCATAACACACCAATCCACACACACTGCTTATTACTTCCAGCTACGCTGAGGCTTTTAAACCTGTGCAATCAGATTCACAGACAAGTGAGCAGATTACAGATCCCGCTGATTCCGGCGTATTTTCTCTATATTTTCCAGGAGCAAAGAAATACATCTGTGCTTGCTCTGCGGACACACTCATTTCCGCGATCGCTCACTTCTTTTCACGGCTTATTATACTTTCACACTCCTGCGCCTGCTTATCTGTTCTACAGCATTTTCATAAATTACTGCTGCAGTCAAAAAAAACAGGATACGGTTATCGTATCCTGCCCTGGCTTTTCATTTTCTGTTTTTCATATATTTCTGCCTAACTAAATATGGTCTGCACCAGCACCATATAAAACACCGTTCCCCCTCCTATGCTGAGCAATGTACTCTTCTTCCATTTATGTAATGCCACAATAAACAGTATTGCGATCAGCTCCGGCAGTCCGTAATGAGTACTTTCCGGCACATCCTTCAGGCAAAATACCACCAGCAATCCGATCACTGCACAGGGCAGCACTTTTCCCAGATAGGTGATCACAGCCGGCGGTTCCTTTCCTTCCGGTGGATCTACCGTGCAGTTCACGGTAAATGACTCATCACACATTCCAAAAATAAGATAAAACTTTTTCCATCCGGTATTTTTACAATTTCCACAGCTGATGCTGCCCGTCCATGGTAACAAGATCTCCCTCATTGATATCTCTTTCATACAGGAGGCCGTCATCATGTCGCAGACTTGTTTCATTTCCATTTTCATCTTCTATCAGCACTATTGACATAAGTGCTTCACCCGGTTGTCGCTCTTCACAGCCGAAATCCATGTCTTCTTCTATCTTCAGAACCTTATACTGCATGATCAGATTTCCTCCAGCAGCACATCGTTAACGGCCTCATAAGCGTCCTCAAGCGCATCCAGTGCCTCTGTCAACGTGTCCATCTTCCGGCTGTCCGCATTTTCTTCTTCATAGGCTTCTATCACTTCAGCCATTACATCCTTCAGCTCCTCCAGTGAATTTGCTATATCCTGCAGTTTCTGATCCTTATCCTCTTTTGATGTGATATTTACGATCTTACTCATAATCCTTCCTCCTGTCACTTTACTCTCATTCTTTATTCTGATCCTTTATCCTGCATATATCATGCTTTGCATATATCATACTCCACATTCACCCATTGTACCATATCCTGCGCGCAGATGCATCGGATATGTTGTTACTGCTCACTCCGTTCTCAGCAACACGCTTCGCGATGCACAGAATTTATGCTGATCACATAAATCCGCGCAGTATGTCTGTTTATACTGATTTTTCCGCTCCGGTCTGGTATAATCGATCTATAGGAGTTTTTCAATTTACAAACTAATCCTTTCCCATTATAAGGAGACATATTGCCATGAAAGAAAAAACAGAAACCTTTAACCAGGGAAAAAGATATTTCTTTTATATTCTGATGTTCACCATCCTTGGCTGGTTCATTTTTATGCAGATTTTTGGTGCAGATGAACGTTCTTCCGACGCTTCAGCAGCCTCTGTGATCTATTCCGGTACCGTTACCTGGCAGAAACCGGATGGATCCACCCAGGAAATCTCCGTTCCGGGCACCTACAAGGTTCCCGTCGGTGACACGATGGTCCTCACCATCCAGCTTCCCGCTGATCTTACAGATACCTGCTTTGCCATCCGTTCTTCTCTGCAGGATGTGGATTTTTATGTAGGGGACAACCTCAGGACCAGCTACTCCACGCATAAAACAAGGCTTGTGGGCAAAAACTCCGCCAGCCGTTATGTTTTCTGCCCGGTTTATGCTTCCGATGCCGGCAAAGAGCTCCGTATTGAACTAACCACCTACACCTCCAATTACACCGGAGTTGTCAATCCTGTTTACTGCGGAGACAAGGCAGATATCTGGATATATATTTTCAGCAGATACGGACTGGAAACCTACATTGCTTTTTTATCCTGTTTTCCGGAATCGTCACGATCCTGTTCAGTTTCGCTCTGGGACTGGTCTATCATACACGATTTGACATGGAATATCTTGGATGGTGCATGGTTATGGGCGCAGTCTGGATGCTGGGTGAGTCCAAGCTCCGTCAGTTCCTGGTCCCCAACGCTTCCGCTCTCGGATCTCTGTGCTTCGTTATGATCCTTTTGTGTCCGCTCCCGATCCTGTTTTTTGCGGACAGTCTCCAGAAAGGGCTGCATCACAGATTTTATGTCTGTCTTGGAAGCATCGCAATGGTAAATTTTGCAGTCTGTACGATCCTCACTGCTGCCGGTATCGCAGATTATATCGAAACCATGCCTGTAAGTCACGGAATCCTGGCTATCACCGTTACCACAATATTTGTACACCTTTTTCAATATATACGCACCGAAAAAAACAGGGCCGACCGGCTTTTGCTCGTTGGTCTGCTGACAGCGATCCTGTGTATTGCCGTTGAAGCAACCTCTGCATACTTTGTCACATTGATGTCCGGACTGTTTGTGGGCGCCGGCATGTTGATCTTGCTTTTTGTCAATATTGTAAGAGCCATCAAAAATATCCAGGATATAGAACTGAAACGCCAGCAGAGCGAAATCCGCAAAAGCCAGGAACAGAATGAAAAAATGTCTCTGCAGATGATACAGACCCTTTCCACCACCATTGAGGCAAAGGACGCGTACACCCGCGGCCATTCCTACCGGGTTGCACAATATGCAGCCCTGATTGCAGAGGAGCTGGGCTGGACGCCGGAGGAAATCCTGAATCTAAAACGTGCTACTCACCTTCACGATATCGGTAAGATCGGTATCCCGGATCCGTTCCTGAACAAACCTGCACAGCTGACTGATGATGAATACAACCTTATAAAAAAACACACCGTTATCGGTGCCGAGATCCTGAAGGACATATCCCTGATCCCTCATGCGGCAGAAATCGCAAGAAGTCACCATGAGCGTTATGACGGAAAAGGCTATCCGGACGGACTGGCCGGAACAGAGATCCCCATCCATGCCCGCATTGTGGCTGTTGCAGATTGCTACGATGCCATGAACTCCCGTCGAATCTACCGTAATGCGCTTCCACCGGAAGTTGTTTACGAAGAATTCCGTAAAAACCGTGGTACACAGTTCGACCCGAAGATCACCGACATTTTTCTGAAACTGCTCAATGAAAAGCGACTGCCTCAGTGGGATCCTTCCCAGGAAGAACCGGACACCTATAACCTTCCGGATATGCAGCTTACCGTCAGCAAATTCATCTCTGACATAATGGCCACCATAAAAAGCCAGGAAGATGCAAAAAGCTATGATTTCCTTACCGGTCTTCCCATGCGCAACCTGGGCGAACGTCTTACCGCAGAATTTATGCAGACGCATGATGGATGTCTGATATTCCTTGATATGGACAACCTGAAAAAGATCAACGACATCTATGGCCACAAAGCCGGCGACCGTGCGCTGAAATGTCTTGGAAAGCTGCTTCAGAAACGGGCAGATCAGGGGATTTCCTGCAGACTTGGAGGCGATGAATTCCTGATGTTCCTTCCGGACACAGATCCTGGTTCCCTGTCTCTGCAGATGGACGATCTGTTCCAGAAATTTCACACCATCACTACCGATGATCCGGAACTCCGTTTTGCCACACTGTCCGCAGGACTGTGTCTGTGCAGCACCGATGATTCCTTTGAGGACTGCTATTCCAAAGCAGATAAAGCTCTGTATTACGTAAAACAAAACGGCAAAAACCAGTTCTTTTTCTACCAGCAGATCGACCGCAGCACTCTTGCGGCATCCGGTTCCGGAAAAGATCTGGAGCTTGTGGCAGAGTCCCTTCAGAAAAGCGGCATCTATGTAGGTGCTCTTGATCTGAATTACCGGGATTTCGCACGACAGTATGAATACATAAGTCAGCTTGTCACACGCAGCCAGTGCAGATGTTATCTGGCGATGATCACCATCGAGACACTTGTGGATACGGTTCCTGATATCGAATCCATTGAGCAGGCTCTGGAATATATGGAACAAGCCATCCGGCAGAATATCCGCCGTGTGGATATCTGTACACGCTACAGTTCCCTGCAGTATCTCATCATACTGTTTGAACCTGATGAAACGCATATCCCTGATATCATAGAACGTATTTTTACCCAATATTACCGTCAGTGTGACAGCCATGATTTCCAGCCATCCTATGAATACCTGAAAATATCTCCACAGGAGTTATAAATACTCCCCTGACATGATAAAGCCATAACGAAAAAAGAGGTCGTACTTGACGGCCTCTTTTTCGTTAGAGTTTTGCAAAATATCATTAAGACATGGCTCTGGAATTTTCCTGCATGAAACTTTTCCCGTATGTTCGATACAGATAAACAGCTATAAAAATAGTCACGGCTTCCGCCAGCGGCATCGTCATCCAGACACCGGCCACACCTATAAGCTTCGGAAGGATCAGTATGAACACGGCCACCAGGATCAAAGAACGCATTGATGAGATCAATGCCGAAATAAAACCATTTCCCAGGGCAGTAAAGTATCCGGAAAGAAATACATTTAAACCAATAAACAGGAAAACCGGACTAAACAGCTTCAGGCCATCCCATGTCAATGTAAATACATTTCCGTTCCCGACGAATAAATGGATGATCTGTTTTCCAAATACAAGTGATACTGTGAGGATCAATACTGAACTGATGGCAATCGTAATAAAACTATATCGTGTTATTTCTCTGATCTTGTCATGATTTTCAGAGCCATAATTATAGCTTATGATCGGAGCCGCTGCAACGGCAATTCCCATATAAAAAGCAATGAAGAAATAGTAAATATACATAATGATCGTCACAGCCGCAACTCCATCTTCACCAAAATATTGCATGATAATAAGGTTAAATAAAAATGTAGTGATCCCGGTAGACATCTCCGTCAGCATTTCACTGCTTCCGTTCGTGCAGGATTTCAAAAGAACACTCCCATCTGCCTTCGGTCTGCAAAACCTTATATGGCTGTATTTCAGGAAATAAATAAAGCCTATCAACATGCTTACTGTAATGGAGAGAAATGTTCCCCACGCGGCTCCAAGCGTTCCCAGTCCGAATATAGCCACAAAAATATAGTCGAAAACAATATTAAAAGCCAGACCGGTCAGAGACATGATCATTCCGATATACGATCTCCCATCCGTCCTCACAAGATATTCGAAAAATAGCTTGAATGACATCGGAACCGATCCTAAAAATATGACAAATGCGTATGGCACCACATGCTCCATCAGGCGCTCACTGCTTCCCAAAAAAATACAGATCGGTTTCAGGAAAAGGATTCCCACAGCTGTAAAAGCAACCGAAAGTACGAGCAGCACGATCGTCATAAAAGTAAATATCTCATTTGCTTCCTGTTCTCTTTTTTGTCCCATCCTCTCTCCTATAATGGCACCTGATCCCGTTGCAAGCATGACAGATGTTCCGAAAATAACACAGGTGATCGGAATAACAATATTAATTCCTGCAAGCGCGTCAGAGCCTGCATACCGGGATACAAAAAATCCATCTATCGTTGTATAAAATGATAAAAAGATCATAGTCAGTACCGATGGGATCAGATATTTTAAAAACTGAGGATAAGACATTTTTGCTTCAAAATATTTCATTTTTTAATCTCCTGCTTAATCCCCTGATCAGTCAAAATCTCTGGTAATGTTCGTAAGCCATTTATTTCTGAAATAGTGGATGAACACCACAGGCATTTTTTCGAATTCATCCAGGGTCATTATAAAGTATACCCAGACAGGCGGCAGTTTTAAAACATATGCGGCAATAAAGGTCAGAGGAACTGCAACAAGCCACATAAATATGGAATCCACGATCATTCCGAACCTGGAATCACCACCACCTCTGAAGCAGCCGCATATAAGACAGGTATTGATTCCCTCTCCCACAAGACGCCAGGTTGTCATAATTATAAATATACCAAGATAATACATGGCTGTCTCTGTCAGTTTATCCCGGTAGAAGTCCAGTATCATAGGGCGGACTGCCAAAATAATGGCACATCCGATGAGACTTACGATAATTGTTATTCTCAGCATACGTTTCCCATATTCTCTGGCTGTATCCTTGTGATCTTTACCAAGCTCCTGACTGATAATGATGGTAGTAGCGTTGGCAAAACCACGGCAGGCGATGGCACCAATGTTTACCACCATAACAGCTACGGCATTTGCGGCAACCATATCATCACCAATGTGGCCAAGGATCGCTGCGAATGCTGAACCGGCAAAGCTCCAGACAACATCATTTATCACAGCCGGAGAAGCAATTTTCATAAAGTCCCTGAACAGAATACCGGATTTTGCACAGAAATATTTTATTCGGAATCTGACATCGGAGCTGTTTAATGAGTAGATAAGACAGATCAATACCTCTGCGATCCTGGCAATAACAGTACCAAGGGCAACACCGGTAACACCAAGCTTTGGAAGTCCAAACAGGCCAAAGATAAAGGTGGCATTACAAAGTACATTGACACAAAGCGATACAATGTATGTAACAGAAGGCAGCATTATTTTTCCGACACTTCGGAGGGCACTCATGAAAATCTGAGAGAAGCCCATAAACATAAAGGAAAATGAGATCACCTTCAAGTATTCGCTGCCGGCAGCAATCGTATCCGGACTGTTTGTAAAAATCTTCATGATCGTAGTCGGCATGGAAAAGGAGATAATGAAAAATACAAGAGAAACGATCAGTGAGATCCGCTCCGCCAGGCCGAGAATCTTTTCTACTGTCTTTTTATCACCCTTTCCCCAATACTGGGCACATAAAACCGAAGTACCTGTAGCCATGCCATAATACAAACAGAAAAGAATAAATGTATACTGGTTGGCAAGAGATGAAGCCGACATGGCAGTCTGGCTTACATATCCCAGCATTACAGTATCCGCAACATTTACTAATGTTCCGATCAGATTTTGGATCATGATCGGAAATGCTAATTTTGATGCATATTTCAAGAAATCTTTTTTATTTAACATACAACAGTTCTTCCTTAGTTCTTAGAATTTATAAACCTGTGGCATATCTGGCAAAATGCCTGTCTTTCTCATATTTTGCAAGCAATCTGTCTATATAGAAATCCTCAAAATACAGCTCCATCCTGTCATTAAGTGGAAGGGAATTCTCATCTGCTCAGGACCGATTTTGCAGCACCGATCCGGTCTTCAGTGAATTCCGATAAGATATTTACTTATAAAGGACAGTATATCATATACCCTGCAAAACCGCGAGTCTTTTTCAGTATTCTTTCCAATATATTCCTTAATTGTATACTATATTTCGCCCTCTGGTCATATTTCCATTGTACATAAAAAAACAATATCACTTTAACGCAAAAAATCATTCTATTTTTTTACTTCTATGATATAATGTTTTATTGTGAAACTAATAAAACGAGGTGAACCAGGTGAAGAAAAAAACAATTGTACCACTTATCGTTTTTTTACTGGGCATATGCCTTGTTGGTTTAATTGTATACAAAACAGGCTCACATGAAACTGACCAGCAACACATAACAGCACAATTAAATGCAACAACCTACGGCGAACGTATAAAAAATGAGATTACAAATGGAATTGCGATCACAGATGCGCTAAAGCAGATCCTGATCAGTGAAAACGGAAAGATCAATCAGTTTGACACAATTGCGGAAAATATTATGTCTGACGTTATT